>Ga0207675_100005074_pt1 | contig 12671 bp, 10 predicted proteins | sample KBSSwiS42_FD_184305 | JGI IMG/M metagenome (GOLD analysis project Ga0207675, IMG submission 184305) | Switchgrass rhizosphere microbial communities from Kellogg Biological Station, Michigan, USA - KBS Switchgrass S4-2 (SPAdes) (version 2) | ecosystem: Host-associated > Plants > Roots >... | reverse complement strand
TCTAGAGTGTGTGTGCAGCGGCGAATCAGCGCGTTATTAAGTGAGGGCAAAAAGTTTGGGGCAGTAGCCCGACCCTTACGGAGAGCTCTGGCTGACCCGCCGAAACTGGCAGCAGTCAGCTTTCAGCTGAGCGACAACGCTCTATTTAACAAGGAGAACGACATCGTGAAAACGAAACGCATATTAACAATCGCGACGATGCTCTTAGCGATCGGAACTCTAATGACGCTGAGCGCCTTTCACGGGACACGAAAGGTGCAGGCCCAGGACCAACTACCCCCGCCGGTTAATGATCGCATCTCTTTCGGTATGGTCGGCATCACGGAAGGGCAGACGGTGCGCGTGAATGTCACCAATTTTATCGCGCCCAATGATTCCGGCTATCCGCCAGGGCCAACGCGCATGGTCATCAGATTCCTCAACGCTGCGGGCCGTCCCGTCACCAATCGCAGCGGTGATGTTATTCGCCAGGTCGTGGAACTGCAGCGAGGCGAGTCAACGTCCGTCGATCTTAATTTTGGCGAATTGCCGCCGGGTCCGGTTCGCGCTCAACTCCGTCCGGTAATCACTGAAAACCCGCCGCCTATCGGTGACAGTAACGCGCTTCCGCCTGGACCATCGACTGTGCAAACGGTCGAGGTTATCAACAACGCCAACGGCCGAACCGTCTTCGCACTGTCTGGACCACCGGCGATCCGACAGGTACCACCGCCGGTCCCCGATTAACCTCGACTTTCCTTTCGTCGAAATAAGCAGAGGAGGGAACACCATGAGAAACACCACCCTTTTGAAAATCTCCATCGTCCTGGCAGTCATTGCTGGTGCGTCAGCATCCGCACTGGCCGACGTGTCAGAGTGCGATGCGACCTGGGGTCCATCATCCGGAATTCAGATGCAGCGCGTCACCTATCTCGGGCCAATCGCCGCCAGTGATCCCAACGACCCGCGTGCGGACCAGGGGGACCCCAGTCACACCATCCAACTGAGAGGCTGGCTGTATTTCAAAGATGGCGAAGTCAACAAAGACAAGCCGGTACTTATCTACAATCACGGACACGCTCAGACGCGCGGAGAGCCGTGCGCGATGGCGAAGTATTTCGTGAATCATGGCTTCGTCTTTTTTGCGCCTCTCCGGCGCGGACACAATGGGAAGCCAGGTTCGGGAATCAGGTCCACAGGAATTCACACGGACGACTATGTCGCTGCCTGCCTGGTCAATGGCAATTGCGATTGTCATCGCTGCGACGGCGGTTCTGCCTGTTCGAAGAACGCGCTGGAAGTGGACTATGTGCGGCAGCAATACGTCGATATTTCCGCGCAGCTTGCTTACATCAAATTTCATGGGGCCATTGGCAGAGATGGCGGCGGCGCGCGCGGGAGTCTCGCCGACCCCAAGCGCATCGCTATCCTCGGTCACTCATTTGGCGGGGCGGTGACAATCTTCGCTAACGCCAAGATCTCTGAACAAGTCGAATTGCAGAGTGTAGCCATCGATATCTCAGGCGCTGAATTGTCGTGGGGAGACAGTCTGCCGTTCTGGAAGAGCGAACTCTCCTGCGCGATGGAAGACCAACAACGTCCGATCTATTTCCTGCAACCGAAGAATGGACGAACGCTGGCGCCAACCAAAACACTTTTCGGCATAGCCATCAACCAAAAATACCGCTCGCAGGCCGACATCTTTCCCGCAGCGCCCTGGGACGAAGATCCGAATAGCAGTAAAGGTCCGGAGTGGAAGCAAGCGCACGGAAACTTTGTGACTGTTGAAAGTCAGGTCAGGCTCTGGGGTCCGTCCGTTATCGAATTCATCAATCGCTATCCGTTGCCGTAGCGCGAACGTTCTCGAGAAAACAAGGAACGTCGCGTGACTATAAATATTTCGCTCCACGAGCAATGCAGCGATCTGTAAACCGAGCGGTAACGCTCTCTCAGTTAGGAGGGTTCATCATGCTAAGCAAATACAAATACAGGGCCGCCATATTGTCTGTGCTGCTGGCGTTGGGCGCCGGACACGTTCAGGCGCAGAGTTCGGTCGATACGGCGATCAGCGTCGTCGCGTGTCCGCAACGAAAGGCCACGGTCAATGGCGCCTTCGACAAGGTTGCGCGCAAGTTCTCGGGAGACTTCGTAGGCATGTGCATGGGCGCAATCGGCCCAAACGGAGCCTATTCCGCGACCAAGTGCTACGGCGAGGTGCTTACCGGTTCGAATGTTACGCCGACCAGTCACTCATTCTTCTGGATCGGCTCAGTAACCAAGACGATGACGGCCACTTTGTTGGCTCTGCGCGTGAACCAGGGCTCGGTGCAGCTCAACGATCGAGTAGATAAGTACTTGCCCGATCTTTACCAGATACCAAAGATCACACTGCTCCAACTCGCGGACATGGAGTCAGGGCTCCCGAGAAAAATGCCAAACCCATACCAGAATCCAGCCGACGAGACACAACTGTACACCGATCTGCAGACCTGCGTTGGCGACCCGACGTGCTGGACACGTATCAATCACTACAACTATTCGAACTTCGGCTATGCAGTGCTCGGCAACGTCCTTTCGGATCACGACGGTGCGGGAACGTGGTCGCGGGACAATAGTAGTAACGTGATGCTTCCGCTGGGGATGTTCGACACGAACGTGGCCGAGGACTTTCCCTTAAGCGATTTCCTTTTTCGCCGAACCATTGGTCACACACGTGCCAGTGCAAACGCTCCCTGGACCGTCTCGCTAACCAGCAGTCAGTCCATCGCCGGTGAACCAGCGGGCGGGCTCTGGTCAACTCCGAGCGATATGATGATCTGGCTCAAGAACGTCACCGGTGTCTTACAGAGCAACAACGAGGTCGACGCCGCGTTGCAGACAACCTTGGAGTGTCGCGGGCCCTGGGGCAAGAATTCGACGTGCACATCGGTGGAGGATTGTGGGAGGTGCACAGGTCTGGCTTGGACTGAGGATATCGACCAGTGCACGGGTGGGGTGCGAATTTCCAAGAGTGGAGCTGTTCCCGGCTTTAGGTCATGGATCGGGTTTGACAAGACAAGCGGGCGCGGTGTCTTCGTGCTCCTGAACAGCACGGCTCTCGACAACACCACCGTCGGCGAAGAGCTGCTGGACCTAATTCCCTGATCGAGGTCATGACGATAACGAGTCTCTGGTTGCTCGCTCTTGTGTGTAGTGCTTCCGTTGCGCCTGCTTCCATTATCGGCCGGCCGCTGTTGGTAACAACAAGACTACTGTCAATTCTAACAGTGGTGAAAACCTCTGATGACCCTAAACTCAATCCTCACAGTATTGATCACCTGCCAATTCTGATGAGAGCGTCACACTTGTTTGAGGAGTTGGGGTCAATCCTAATGTTCCGTAAACAAATCTGAATTGAGTGGGCCAGCTAATGGAAGACCAAGACGCGATCATCGAAAGTGTGTTGCATCCGACCGATTTTTCGGAAGGGAGCCTGGTGGCATTCCATCATGCACTCAAGACAGCGCTGTTGGCGCAATCCGGACTCACGCTATTAAACGTCTCACCGCACGGGACGTCGGACTGGACTGACTTTCCTGGTGTGCGTGAAACACTCGAACGGTGGGGATTGTTGGCAAAGGGAAGCCCGACATCAGCCGTTGGAGAGCTTGGCATCGACGTGCGGAAAATACTGGCCCAGAACAGTGATCCGGTCGCGGCAGTTCTTCATTATCTCAAGAAACATCCCGCCGACTTGATTGTGCTTGCTACAAACCAGCACGACGGACGTGCGCGTTGGCTCGGCAAATCTGTGGCTGAACCAGTTGCGCGAAAAGCGTGGGAGATGACTCTGTTTATTCCTGGTGATAGCGATGGGTTTGTAGATGCTCGAGATGGTTCAGTGCACTTGCGTAAGATTCTTATACCAGTCGCTCGGTCTCCGCGGCCTCACCCTGCCATAGAAGCTGCCGCGAGGTTGGTTGAAAAATTTAAGTGTCCGGCAGGAACCTTCGTTCTAATGCACGTTGGTGATGAGTCTACAATGCCGACTTTTCGTCGTCCCGAAGTAGTTGGTTGGGAGTGGGAGCAAGAACTACGAACGGGCGATGTCATTCAGAGTATTGTCGACGCCGCTAAAGACGTTGAAGCCGATTTGATCGTGATGTCTACTGATGGCCGCAATGGTTTCCTGGATAGTCTACGAGGCAGTCATAGTGAAAGAGTGTTGCGTCATGGCGCCGCGCCTTTGTTAACCATTCCAGTTGGCCCACCCGCGTAGAACTCTGTTCTAGCCCTTTCGTGGCGACAATTTCATCGAGTATGAGCGGACCCTAAAGCCACCGGCGAACCTGTCGTCTGTATTGGCAGTATTCCTCACCGTGGGTCTTAACAAGAAACTCTTCTTCAAGCCGTACTTGTATCTGAATCAGCACAACACCCATTAGAAGAGTTAGAGCAGTAAGAGTATTGGGGATGACGACAAAGAGTCCTACCAACGTAATCGTCATTCCAAGGAAGATCGGATTTCTTGAAAACCCAAATACGCCTCTACTGACTAACGCGGTCTGATGTTCATGGTCTATGCCGATGCGCCATGATTCGCCCATTTGAGCTTGGGCCACGACTGTCCATAGCACCGACAGGATCAACAGGCCTGTCCCGGTCCATCTCAACCACGGGTGTTGCAGCCAGTGGATAGGACCCAAGTAACTGTAGGCATTGGGCAAGAATGAATGGATAAAAATTGACACGAAGATGAGTGCGAAAAGGAGCTTGAACATCTGTCCGATAAAGTCATGTGCGTTGTCCGGACTTTTGAAGACCACGGGATTGACGCCCGTTTTCTTCCATACCTTAAAAGATCGCCAAAAAAAGGCGGCGCATAAATAGGCAAACAGGTAAAGAGGAAGAAAATACTTCAATGGCAGTCGTCGTCACTGCAAGGTAGCGAATGACTTTGGAAATATTATCGAGCCGAAGGAAGATTTAGCGATATCCCAGTGTATGAGTCCTCCCTTGGGCATCGCATCATAGTGTCAAAGCTCGTGTCAAAGCTCGTTGACAGAGTTATTGCTCGCGCATATATTCTTCGGGCCCTTGTGGAAATTGAATCCTTAGCGCCCAAACGCCGCTAGCTCACGTCAGTTTTCCATCAGAGTCTCGACGTCAACTTTCTTAACTGCATTTCCTCGCTACCTAAGTAGAAAGCCATACCCGAGATTATCCGATGGAGAAGCTAGTTTTTCTATGCACCCTTAATCTCAAATTCAAACCCAGACCCTAGGCTGCTTTGAAAATCACCAAGGAGAACCATCTAAATGATCAAGCAAACCCTCAAACCTCATGTAGCCAGGTTGTCATCACTGGCAGTCGGACTGTTGTGCCTTGTTGCACTTTGTCAGACGACGGCGCATGCCGACACGCTAACCATTACCGGCAGTAGCAATTCGCAAAACCCTTTAGTTTCGTCACTCTCAGGCCAGGTCGGATTTATCGGACAGCCTTTTAGTAACAATTTCAACGTAACCGCCACCGGTCAAACGTTCGCTTTTGTTTTCGGCCAATATACAGTTGGTCCCGGGGTTGCTTTAGTCGAGTCCGGTTGTATCGATAGCCCCTGCCTTCCGATCACCTTGACAGGAAATCTTACGTCGCCAGTTGCGTCGTTGAGCTTCAGCGGGTTTTTTGATGAAGCTGAAGGTGCTGGATCGCGTTTTGTCTTAGTCGACTGGCTTACCGGAAGTGGCCCCTTCGTATTCACGACTGTGGAAGGTGGCTCCGGATCATTCACCATCGAGTTGCTCGACTTCTTCGCCAACAACGATACTGCGTCTACTCAGCTTTACAACCAAACGGCGCGCATCACAATCACGAGTTTTACTCCTGGCGGACAAACTCCAGTTCCTGAACCCACCACAATGCTCATGCTCGGTTCTGGCATAGCAGGATTGATCATTTCCAAACGTCGACGAAGGCGCGAGAGAGCGTAAGCGGGTCTCACAACGTAACGCCTTCATTGCCGGGGCGACAGAAAGATTTCTATTGAGTGCGGTACGGGGGTACGCGCGAAAAATCCAGCTGCAGGTTTGTACTGAAAGATCTTACGTCGGACTGGGAGAGGTTGAAACGGGCCAGTTCACCATTCCTCACTGGGACTTGAAAATACCGCCAGTCCCAGTTACGGTTAAGTCACCCTTCCAAAAGTTTGCAAATTCCTCCTGGAGCGAAACTATGTCACCTCGAAAAGTTTTGAAGTTCTCAGTCTGGCTGGTCTGTCTGTTGGCCTATCTCTCAATCGCAGTTGGTTCAGTTTTTGCACAAACGGAAAGCATTGCCGAGTTGAAGGAACGGGCAGATCAACTGCTTAAAGAGGTTAAGTATGTCGAGGCCGTTCCCCTTTTGGAAAAGATTGTCGCGGCCGAACCAAAAAACGCTGATGTGCACTATTCACTTGGTTCTGCGTTGCTCGGACAAGGTGCGAATGCATCAGATGACGCTACGAGAAAGGCGTTACGGATTCGGGCCCGCAATGAGTTTATTAAAGCGAAAGAGCTTGGCAATGACGTACCTAACATTGATGCGATGATTCAAGCCATACCTGCCGACGGATCTGAGTCGGACTTCTCAGTAAATCGACAAGCACAAGCGATGATGGTCAACGCTGAAGCGTTCTTCTCCCGGGGAAAGATGGATGAGGCCTTGAAAGAGTATCAAAGGGCACTTGCATTGGATCCAAAACTCTACGAGGCGGCGCTGTTCTCCGGGGACGTCTACATGCAAAAGGAAGACTTTGGCCAAGCTGAGGTCTGGTACCAAAAAGCAATTGCAATCGACCCCAACAGAGAAACAGCCTATCGTTACTCAGCAACTCCGCTGATGAAACAGGGCAAGACTGACTTAGCTCGCGGACGTTACATCGAGGCGTTCATTTCAGAACCGTACAATAAATTCGCTCGTGCTGGTCTCGTAAGCTGGGGACGGGAAACTCGAACAACTCTCGCTCATCCGAAGATCGACATTCCTACTAACGTTACCTTTGACGAAAAAGGTGACGCGAAGATTAACCTTGATACCAGCATGTTGCTTGGAGCGGACGACGGCAAATTTGCCTGGATCATGTACGGGACTACACGTTCGACCTGGCACAAGGAGAAGTTCGCAAAGACCTTTCCGAACGAAAAGACCTATCGTCACAGTCTTCCGGAGGAAGCTGACGCTTTGCGTGGCGTTATCTCCGTGGCACTAGCCGATAAGAAAGTAAAAGTTTTGAACCCATCGATTGCCCTCCTGAAAAAGCTTGACGACGCAGGTCTACTGGAGGCTTACATTCTTATATCAATTCCTGATCAGGGGATTATCAAGGATCACCCTGCGTATCTAAAAGACAACCGCGACAAGCTACGGCGTTATGTCACTGAATACGTGATCAACGGCGGTGGTAACTAACGTTGCCCACACGTTGTTGAAGGGACAAACGGTTCAAGCAATTAAGTTTTAGTTTCTAAAGCCAACGACGAACCTGTCGTTTGTGCTGGTCGTACTCCTCACCTCGGGCCTTGGCAAAGCGCTGGGAGGTGACGCCCCGGCTGCTCCAGCAACAACCAACATAATCAGATTTGGGATAAGGAAGGCAAAGAGACCCTGACCTCGGGTTGCTAATTGAAAAGACCACCGTCATGGAGTCGGTGGTCTTTTCTATTTTGTTTAGACATCTTGCTTGGTCCCAACTTCGTAACGCCGGAACTTCTCAGCGCGACTCGCCCTTTAACATCGGCACCGTGGGGTTCACCTCACGTATTCGTTGAGAATAAGTGACACAGAGGAAAGTCTGATCAGGTCGCAACCGCTTCGCGGTTAAGAGACTTAATCAGAGCTTCCCTCAGTCTGTGTCCTAACAACCAACAGACTCAAGCAGCAATTAAGGACGAGACAGCTAACTTCCGTGCCCATACCTGGCTCATTCTCGGCATTAGTGCGAGCACCGTGTCATCTTCAGCGAGCCGACGCATCTCGTCCAGGGTTTGCTGCAGCTCCTCACTTGTGATTAAACCTGCGGCAACAAATGATGGTCCCGCTTCAGCAACAGATAACTCCAGCAATCGCTTGTTCTCACCTGTCGCGAAAATTGGTTGGTTAAATACGATTCGCGGTTGCGAAAAATTTGCCGCCAGAACCATTCGGAATAGCCTGCGTCCCAATGTGTAATCCACTCCCCATTTTGGCCCAAGGTTGCCAAAGAGTGTCGCGAAGGCTTGTAACTGCGAAGGAGGCTCACTGCCTGCCGAAGTCAGGTCACCATCTTCGCAAACGAGAATACCGTCCGGTTTTAAGAGGTCATACATTTCACGCAGGGCCGCCTCGGGCTCCGTCAGATGAATAAGAAGAAAGCGGCAATAGACCAGATCAAACGATTCTTTAGTAAGTCCGGTATCGGTCGCGCTTGCTTCAACAAATCTGACATTTGTCATTGTCGGAGGTAATAAGCTGCGTGCTTGCTCGATCTGCGCGCCACTAAAATCAACACCGACCACCTCGCCTTCAGGACCAACCAATTCGGCTAGCAACTGGCTAACCATTCCAACTCCACAACCAAGATCCGCTACTCGCATCCCTCGCTTGATACCTGCTTCGACCAGGAACCGACGACCCCCAGGACCATAAGCGTTGTGCAAAATTCTCAGCCGATTTGCCGCAGCATCACCCGTGGCCAGTACATAGTTACCTTTGGACATTTTGGAAGATTCATCTTTCACAGTGTAGTTTCCTTTCATTTGTGGCTTGTCTGATTTAGTCCACCTGTCGCGAACCCAATTCATGTCTAACATCATCACAGTCAATCCTTATTCAGCTATTGTGTCAGCCTCATCGAATCGTTGACGCGTTTCTTGTAACGTCTGACTTAAGAAGTCGAACAACTCGTCGATCGAGTTGAAACGTATGATCTTACCGGTCGCAACGTGCTCAGCTTTCCCATAGAACTTTCTAAGTTCGGGATTCGTGTCCGGATTAAAACGGACTACAAACGAGCCTGAGTGTTGCCATCCACGATTCATGAAGCGGAGAATAGTCGTACGCTTCGCTGCGGGTCATATTGAAGTCGTCGTGTTCCGGTGATTTTCTGGTAATGACAGATCAGTGCAACATCAGTTTTGGGCCATTCTGGTTGGATAAGGCTAACGAATGTTTGCACCGTGATGGTGTAACGATCGCTCTTCGGCCCAAGGCATATGCCGTACTCTGTTTTCTCCTCGCTACCCCGGGAAACTTGGTAACAAAGCAACAATTGCTTGATGGTGTCTGGCCGGAAACATTTGTTAGTGATGCAGTCTTAAAGGACTGCATCAGACAGTTGCGTGAAGCGCTTGGTGATGAGGCCAAGAACCCGAGCTTTATCGAAACTGCACATCGACGCGGGTATCGGTTCATTGCACCTCTGACTAAAACGCCTTCCAGAGAATCTGAAGCAGTTAACTCACAGGGAAAGGGAGAAGCCCCAAGCCACGACGGATCGGCCCCCACTTTGTCGTCAAACACCAGTGTGCTGGGTCGCGAAGCTAATCTTGCTCAGCTGCGTTCGATATTCGATAAGGTTCTTGCCGGTGGAAGCGATACTGTCTTTGTCACTGGAGAGGCTGGTATCGGAAAGACAACGCTCGTCGAAGCATTCCTAAGCTACACAAATACACGTGGGAGTGTGTTAATCGCCCGAGGTCAATCGCTCGAACAATATGGTGCAGGAGAAGCATATCTCCCAATCCTTGATGCATTTTCGAAACTCACCCGAGATCCGGTTGGAGGGGAAATTGTTACCGATCACCTTAAACGATTGGCCCCTTCCTGGTTGGTGCAATTGCCACGACTTCTTTCATATGAAGAGCTGCAGACTCTTAGAGAGCAGACCCCGCACGTCACTCGTGAACGAATGTTACGCGAGTTGGCGGAGACTATCGAAATTATTGCGACGCAGATTCCTTTTGTTCTTTTCCTGGAAGATTTGCATTGGAGTGACTACTCGACCCTGGATCTTATCTCTTACATGGCGCGTCGCCGTCCTGCCTGCAGTTTCATGCTGATTGGCACCTATCGTCCGGTTGATGTGATCTTGAACGAACACCCACTGAAGGGTATCAAGCAAGAACTCCAGCTTCACCGCCTATGCCACGAATTGCCTTTGGAATATCTCACTGAGGAATCCGTAGTTGAGTTTCTCAACGCCAGGTTCAAGTCTAATTCTTTCCCCTCGAGGCTGGCCCAGCTGATTCATCGGCAAACTGAAGGCAATCCGCTATTCATGGTGAATGTTATCGACTACCTGGTCGATCTCAATCAAATTGCAGAGGTCGAAGGCTGCTGGACATTGACTGTGCTTTTGACTGAGGTTGAACTAAGAGTGCCGGAAAATATTCGCCACGTAATCGAGAAGCACATTGAACGCCTCACTGAAACAGAACAAGTTGTCCTTGAGGGAGCCAGTGTTGTTGGTATGGATTGTTCAGCAGTCGCAATTGCTGCGGGCCTTGACATCGATGTCATGGAAGTCGAAGAGATTTGCGAAAGCCTGGCGCGTCGCCAGCATTTCTTATCGCCTGCCTACATTGCAGAATTGCCTGATGGCACAATCACACCGAGGTATAGGTTCATTCATGCGCTGTACCTGGATGTTTTGTATAAGCGCGTCGCACTCACCAAACGGTCACAGATCCACGGCAGAATTGGTGAGCGAGGCGAGTCGATCTATGGCGCGCGTGCGGGTGAGATTGCTGCCGAACTTGCAGTGCATTTCGAACAAGCGCGCGACTTGAATCGGGCGGTGAAGTATCTTCAAATTGCTTCTGAGAACGCACAGCGCTGTTCCGCAAACTACGAATCACTTGAACTTGCTGAGCGAGGTCTGCAGCTCTTGTCGATAATGCCCGAAAGGTCCGAGAGAACACTCCAGGAAGAAGCCTTCTCTCACCGAATTGCCACGCTCAAGGACACTATCAACAACTGAGCAGTCAACCTGCATTCCTTACTTCATCAACGTTTTCCGCTTCCTTAGCGTTCCGGCAATACCGAGCAAACCTGTGCCGAGTAAGACCATTGCTGCCTTTAGCTTTCCGTGTAACCTGCCCATGGTATCGCTCAACGCAGGCGGGCCGCTTTTAGTTTGGCAGCGACCACGGCAAGCCAGAGGCTTTCCGCACGGATTGCGGCGAAGCCGCTAAGCCAACAACCAACTGTATTTGCATTACAGCTTGGATCTCCGCGAGCTCTGGATCTGTACCATCAAAGGTTGCTTGAGCACATGCTGTCGATACAAGTTTTTCATGTCCGTTTCCTGTTCCGCATCGACTGCAGCTTCGCGAATACGGTTAGCCCGGGCACGCAGCTTTTCTTCACGAGGAGTCTTCGGAATACACAGTTCGTCGAGATCGGTTTGGGCGCCAACCAGAACTGCTTCCGGGTTGATCGTCAGCGTGTGTTCAGTCGAATCTAGCGGCACATTGTGACCGCCGGCAAAGATTTCGTGCCGACCGTGCTCTTCGTACCACTTCGTCGACTTCGCGGTCATGTGCATCTTCTCGATGATTTGTCGCCAACCAACGCCAGTGTTGTAAGCACAAAATGAGATCTCGCCTTGCTGCGTTCCGTAAGGGATAATGCACATCTCCGTGCGACGAAAGTCGTAGTTGAATAGATCCTGAAACCACATTCCCGCGATAAAGAGAAAGTTCCAGCGATTCCCGCGACGTTGAGCAATCTCAGCCAGCCTTTTCGCTTCAACCGTTTGATCGTCGTTCTTCGCACGTTTGCTTTCGGAAGCGCTCAACTTCTTGTTGAATTTCTTTAGCAGCGCAACGAGTGTAAGGTGCTTAGGGGCGTTGAAGGGATCGTAGTTACGCAGAATTGCTAGCGTCATCCCGAGTATCGAAAGCCACCAACCTCGAGCAGCATCATTCACCTCGGCAACATCGCGGGCGAGTCGCTCACCATTGAGGAACGCGGTGACGGGTACAGCTTCTTTCGTCTCTTTGTCGAGCATCATCGCCATGCCGACCCCACAATTCGGATGACAACCGCAAGTGGCTTGTCCCCACTGTGCTTCGGGTCCATGAACCAGGTCAGCCCACTCAGTAAACGTCGACATGAAAGAGATGGGAAACCAGTCGCGTGTTGGTTCACCAAGTCCGGTTTGCTGCTTAACGTCGTGAGCGAGGTGCGACAGTGTGTATCGCTGAGCGTGTCGGCGTTCGTCGGTGATCTTCTCGTCGCGTCCAGTGAAGGAAACTGGTTGGAAGGCAAGGAAAGCAATCTTCCGCGGGTTGTCGAGAGCAAACTCGACGATCCGTCCGACTTGTTGATTGTTTACGCCGTTGACGATCGTCACTACAGGAATGATGCTGAGACCCGCATTGAACAGGTTCTCAATCGCGCGAAGTTTAACGTCAAAAAGATTGCCAACGCCCCGATGTGAATTTGGTGCATTGCCGATGCCGTCAAACTGTAGATACGCGTAACGAAGTCCTGCTTCGGCTGCCTCGCGAGCAAACTCAGGTCGCTTCGCAAACTCGATTCCGTTGGTTGCGGCCTGGATGACTTTGTACCCAACTTTCCGCGCGTATCGAATGGCATCGAGGAAGTGAGGCGACAGGGTTGGTTCGCCTCCTGAAAACTGCACCGACATTTGGCGACGCGGTTTGATCGAGATTGCGTTGTCGAGAATCTGCTTG
>Ga0207675_100005072_pt1 | contig 12671 bp, 11 predicted proteins | sample KBSSwiS42_FD_184305 | JGI IMG/M metagenome (GOLD analysis project Ga0207675, IMG submission 184305) | Switchgrass rhizosphere microbial communities from Kellogg Biological Station, Michigan, USA - KBS Switchgrass S4-2 (SPAdes) (version 2) | ecosystem: Host-associated > Plants > Roots >... | reverse complement strand
CGTCCGTGGCCAGCCGACCTCCGACGGCGACGGCGTCCGCCTGACCCGCGTCCTGACCCAGCCGCTGCAGCGCCGGCTCGACCCGTTCCTGATGCTCGACGCCTTCGGCAGCGATGCCGCGGCCGACTACATCGGCGGCTTTCCCGACCATCCGCACCGCGGCTTCGAGACCGTGACGATCATGCTCGAGGGCCGGATGCGCCATCGCGACAGCGTCGGCAACGTCGGCCTGCTGGAGCCGGGCAGCGTGCAATGGATGACCGCCGGCCGCGGCATCATCCATTCGGAGATGCCGGAGCAGGAGGCGGGCCGCATGGCGGGCTTCCAGCTCTGGGTCAACCTCGCCGCCAAGGACAAGATGCAGCCGCCGGCATATCGCGACATCGCCCCGGCCGGCGTGCCGGTGCTGAGCACGGCCGAGGGCGTGACGGTCCGGGTGATCGCCGGCAGCAGCCACGACGTGCGCGGCGCGGTCGAGCGGCCGACCACCGAGCCGCTCGTCCTCGACATCGCCTTGCCCGCGGGCCGGACGTTCGAGGCCGAGATTCCGGCCGGGCACAACGCCTTCGCCTACGTCTACGCCGGCGCCGTCGAGATCGGCGATGCCGTCGCTTCGACCCGGGTCGAGGTCGAGCGCATGGCGCTTCTCGGCAACGAGGCCGGATCGGACGGCGTTCGCCTGACGGCGCCCGAGGGCGGGGCCGCGGCACGGGTGCTGCTGGTCGCGGGCCGGCCGCTCGGCGAGCCGATCGCCCAGCACGGGCCGTTCGTGATGAACACGACGGCCGAGCTGCATCAGGCGGTGAGCGACTTCCAGCGCGGCGTGCTCGCCACCTGAGTCGCCCGCGCTCCGCGGCGTCGCGGAGCGCGCCCGAGGTCGTCGCGGCGATGGTATGGTCGCCGCCAATCCGCGTACCGGACCGACCCTCATGCCGCGCACGATCCTCGACGAAGCACGACTCCATCCCGCCATCCGCGAACAAGTAGCGACGCTCAACGCCGACATCGTCCACAACGTCCAGGCTGCCGCCGGCTCCAACGCGGTGCTGGTGGTCGGCATGGCGGGCAACCCCGTGGTCCGTCGCGCCCGCAAGGCGCTGGCGGCCGCCGGCGTCGCCCATCACTACCTCGAGTACGGCAGCTACTTCAGCGAATGGCGGCGGCGCAATGCGCTGAAGATGTGGACCGGCTGGCCGACCTTTCCGATGGTCTTCGTCAAGGGCAGCCTGGTCGGCGGCGGCAAGGAGATCGAGGCCCTGATCGCGAGCGGCGAGCTCAAGCGAACCCTCGGCGAATGAGCTCGCGGCGCCTGCGTTGGCTTGCGGCGGCCGCGGCAACGGTGGCGGGCCTCGGGGGAGGGGCCGCGGTCGTCCGCGCGGCCGACGCGTTGCCCGGTGGCTTGCGCGAGTGCCACATCGCCGGCTTTGCCAACGGCGTGCTGTGCGGCAGCGTCAAGCGGCCGCTCGATCCCGAGCATGCCGAGCGCGGCAGCCTGGAGATCCACTACGTCTTCGTTCCGGCCCTGGCGCGAAGGAAGCTCGCCGACCCGGTGTTCTTTCTTGCCGGCGGCCCCGGGCAGAGCGCGATCGCCCTGGCGCCGCAGGCGATGGGCCTGTTCGGACGGCTGAACAACCGGCGCGACATCGTCTTCGTCGACCAGCGCGGCACCGGCCGCTCGGCGCCGCTGGCCTGCAAGGACCCGGAAGACGAGACCCTGGCCGAGCAGGCCGATCCCGAGCGCCAGCAGCGCCTCACCGCCCAGTGCAAGGCGGCGCTGCTGAAGCAGCCCTACCTGAAGTCGGAAAGCGACCTCGGCTTCTTCAGCACCTGGATCGCGGTCCGGGATCTCGATGCGGTGCGGCGCCAGCTCGGCGCCGAGCGCATCGACCTGATCGGCGGCTCCTACGGGACCCGGGTCGCGCTCGAGATGCTGCGCCAGTTTCCGGAGACCGTGCGCCGGACCGTGATCGACGGCGTCGCGCCGGCGGACATGGCCTTGCCGGCGAGCTTCTCGACCGATAACCAGGCGGCGTTCGACCGTCTCGCCGAATCCTGCGCCGCCGAGCCGGCCTGCGCCAAGGCGCATCCCGACCTGCGGGCCCGGTTCGCGGCGTTGTTGCAGGGCCTGCCGCGCCAGGCCAAGGCACTGCATCCGCTGACGGGCGCCGAAGAGCAGTTCACGCTGACGCGCGAGCTGGTGCTCGGCGCCGTCCGCGGCGCCCTCTATTCGCCGGCGCTCGCTGCGGCGCTGCCCGAGGCGATCGATGCGGCCTCGCGCGGCGACTATGCCGGCCTGGTGGGCCTGAGCGCGACCCAGGGATCGTCCAAGGCGATGCGGCTTGCCGCCGGCATGCACCTTTCGGTCGTTTGCGCCGAGGACATGCCGCGCCTGGCCGCCGCCGTCGACCGGCCCGGCAGCGAGTTCGGCACCGCATTCGCCGGGCTCTACGAGAAGCTCTGCGCGGTCTGGCCGCGCGGCCCGGTGCCGGCCGGGTTCTATTCGTTGCCCGCCAGTGCCTCGGCGGTGCTCGTGCTGAGCGGCGGCATCGATCCGGTGACGCCGCCACGTCATGGCGAGCGGGTCGCCAAGGCCCTCGGGCCGCTCGCGCGGCACGTGGTCGTCGCCAACGCCGGCCACGGCGTGATGGCGATCGGCTGCATGCGCGACGTGATCTTCCGCTTCGTCGATGCCGTCGCCGATGCCGACGCCCTGGCGGTCGATGCCGGTTGCGCGGCGAAGGTGCCGCGGCCGCCGGCATTCGTGTCCTTGCGCGCCGCCCACGCGAAGGCCTCGGAGCCGGGCCGATGATCGAGGTCAGCGGCGTCGCCCGATCGTTCGTCGCTGCGGCGCCTGCCAAAGGTGGGCTGTTCGGATTCGGCGGCAAGCGTCCCGCTACACGGGTCATCCATGCGGTGCGCGATGTCAGCTTCAGCGCTCCCGGCGGCCAGATCACCGGCCTGCTCGGCCCGAACGGCGCCGGCAAGACCACGACCCTGCGGATGCTCGCCGGGCTGATCACGCCGGAGGCCGGGCGCCTTTCGGTCGACGGCATCGACGTGGTCGAGCGGCCGCGCGAGGTGCTGGCGCGGATGGGCGTGCTGTCCGACTCGCGCGGCCTCTATCCGCGCCTGACGGCGCGGGAGAACATCATCTACTACGGCACGCTCCAGGGCATGGAGCGCGTCGCCGCCGACGCGCGTGCCCAGGACCTGGCGCGCATGTTCGACATGACGGCGCTGCTCGACCGGCGCACCGAAGGCTTCAGCCAGGGCGAGCGGATGAAGACGGCGCTGGCGCGGGCGCTGGTGCACGACCCGGCCAACATCGTCCTCGACGAGCCGACCAACGGCCTCGACGTGCTCGCCACCCGTGCCCTGCGCGACAGCCTGCGCTGGCTGCGCACGCCGGCCGGCGGCGGCAAGTGCATCGTCTTCTCGACCCACATCATGCAGGAGGTCGAACGGCTCTGCGACAGCGTCGTCGTCGTCGCCGAGGGCCGTACGGTGGCCCGCGGCACGGTCGCCGAGCTGCTCGAGCGCACCGGGCAGCGCGACTTCGAGGAGGCCTTCGTCCGCCTCGCGTTCCCGCCCGCGGCAGCGGCCTTACCGGCATGAAGCCGAGCCTCGCCGCCGCCATCACGGTGCTTCGCAAGGAGCTGACCGATGCCCTGCGCGATCGGCGGACGCTGATGACGGTGCTGGTGTCCTCGGTGCTGCTCGGGCCGCTGGCGCTGCTCGGGGTCTCCGGCCTCGTCGCTTCGCTGGAGTCGCGCGCCGAGCTGCGCGAGGTCTACGTCGCCGGCGTGGCAAACGCGCCGACGCTGCAGAACTTCCTCGAGCGGCAGACCTACAGCGTGAAGACGCCGCCCAGCGACTACGAGGCGCAGCTGCGCAAGTCAGAATTCCTCGATCCGGTGGTGGTGGTGCCGGACGATTTCGAGACCGCGCTCGCACGTGGCGACGCCCCGGTCGTCGAGATCGTCTCCGACAGCGCCAACCAGCGCTCGGAGGCGGCGACGGCGCGGATCGAGCGGCTCCTCAACGGTTTCAGCCGCGAGCGCGCCGTGCTCAACCTGGCGCTGCGCGGCGTCGCGGTGCAGGTGCTCGAGCCGATGCGCGTCGAAGAGCGCGATCTCGCCAATCAGCAGACACGGGCGACGCGGATCACGGGCATGATTCCCTACTTCGTGATGATGGCGGTGCTCTACGGCGCCCTCACCGCGGCGCTCGACACCACCGCCGGCGAGCGCGAGCGCGGCTCGCTCGAGCCCTTGCTGATGAATCCGACCGAGCGCTGGGCGCTGGTGGTCGGCAAATGGGGGGCGGTGGCCTGCGTGAGCATGCTGATCGCGGTGCTGAGCTGCTTCAGCTTCCTGCCCGGGCAGTGGGTGCTGCGCAGCGACACCCTGGCCGCCTTGTTTCAGTACGGGCCGCGCGAGGCCCTGCTCTTCATGGCGGTGCTGCTGCCGTTCGCCGCCGCGCTGTCGGCGGTGCTGATGGCGGTGGCGATCCGCTGCAAGACCTTCAAGGAAGCGCAGGCGAGCTCGAGCATCGTCATCCTCGCGACCTCGCTGCTGCCGTTGGTGAACGTCTTCAATCTCGGCAGCCAGTCGCCCTGGCACCTTTGGGTGCCGGCGCTGGCGCAGAACACCCTGATGACCTGGGTGCTGAAGGGCGAGGACTTCACGCTGCCGCAGGTGCTGATTCCGCTCGGCGTCTGCATCGTCCTGACGCTTGTCGGCGTCTGGTTCGTCGCCCGGATGCTGCGGCAGGCGGCGCTGAAGTGAGCGCGCCCGCCGACCTCGCCTGGCGCTGGTGTCGCTTCGACGACCTCGGCGTGCGCGAGCTGCAGCACATCTACGCGGCCCGGCAGCACGTCTTCGCGATCGAGCAGCAGTGCATCTATCTCGATGTCGACGGCTGCGACGAGTCGGCTTGGCACCTGGCGGCGTGGTCGCCAGTGCAGCGCGAGCCGCTCGCCTATGCCCGGGTGCTCGATCCCGGCGTGAAGTATCCGGAGGCGTCGATCGGCCGGGTGATCACGCTCGGTGCCGGGCGCGGGATCGGCCTCGGCCGCGCGCTGGTGGCGCGGGCGATCGCCTGCACGACCGAGGTCTGGCCGGGCGGCGCGATCCGCATCTCGGCGCAGACCCGGCTCGAGCGCTTCTATGAAGAGTTCGGCTTCGTCGCCGTCGGCGCGCCCTATCTCGAGGACGGCATCGACCACACCGAGATGCTGCGCGACCCCGCGGCCGTCTGAGAGGCGCGGAAAAAATACAATCGGCCCTCGCTGGAGCGGCCGCATGCATTTTCCCAAGCAGTTCGATGTCATCGTCGTCGGCGGCGGCCATGCCGGCGCCGAGGCGGCGCTCGCCGCTGCGCGCGCGGGCGCGGCGACGCTGCTCCTGACCCATTCGCTCGAGACCCTCGGGCAGATGAGCTGCAACCCGTCGATCGGCGGGATCGGCAAGGGCCATCTCGTCAAGGAGATCGATGCGCTCGGCGGGGCGATGGCCGAGGCGGCCGACGAGGCCGGCATCCACTTTCGCATCCTCAATGGCTCGAAGGGTCCGGCAGTGCGCGCGACGCGCGCCCAGGCGGATCGGGTGCTCTATCGCGCGGCGATCCGCCGCCGGCTTGAAAACCAGCCGAACCTCTGGCTGTTCCAGGCGGCGTGCGACGATCTGATCGTCACCGGTGATCGTGTGACGGGGGTTGCGACGCAAGTGGGCGTTCGCTTTTCTTGCGCGGCGGTGATTCTGACTGCCGGCACCTTTCTCGACGGCAAGATCCATATCGGCCTGCAGAGCCATGTCGGCGGGCGGGCCGGCGACCCGGCGGCCGTGACCCTTTCCGCGCGCCTGAAGGAACTGAAGTTGCCCCAGGGACGGTTGAAGACCGGCACGCCGCCCCGGCTGGACGGCCGCACCATCGACTACCGCCGCCTGCTCGAGCAGCCGGGCGACGGCGCCGCCCCGGGCGAGGATGCGCTGACCGACGTGCCAGTGTTCAGTTTCCTCGGCGATCCGGCGCGCCACCCGCGCCAGGTCTCGTGCTGGATCACACAGACCAACGCCCGCACCCACGAGATCATCCGCTCCGGCTTCGCCGAGAGCCCGATGTTCACCGGCAAGATCGACGGCGTCGGTCCGCGCTACTGTCCGAGCATCGAGGACAAGGTCAATCGCTTCGCCGGCAAGGACTCGCACCAGATCTTCCTCGAGCCCGAGGGCCTGACGACGCACGAGGTCTACCCCAACGGCATCTCGACCTCGCTGCCGTTCCAGGTGCAGCTAGACGCAGTGCATTCGATCGCCGGGCTGGAGGACGCGCACGTGGTCCGTCCGGGATATGCGATCGAGTACGACTACTTCGACCCGCGTGCACTGAAGCCGAGCTTCGAGACCAAGGCGATCAACGGCCTGTTCTTCGCCGGCCAGATCAACGGAACCACCGGCTACGAGGAAGCGGCAGCGCAGGGGCTGCATGCCGGCATCAACGCCGCCCTTGCCGTCCGTGGCGACGCCCCCTGGGTGGCTTCCCGCGACCAGGCCTACCTCGGCGTCCTGGTCGACGACCTGGTGAGCAAGGGCGTCACCGAGCCGTACCGGATGTTCACCAGCCGTGCCGAGTACCGGCTGCACCTGCGCGAGGACAACGCCGACGTGCGCCTGACGGAGATCGGCCGCCGCCTCGGCGTCGTCCCCGATGCTCGCTGGGTGGCATTCGAGCGCAAGCAGGCGTTGGTTTCACGTGAAACCGCCCGGCTGCAGGCTGCCCGGGTGGGGCCGGCGCCAGCCACGGACGGTCTGCCGGAGCTGAGCCGCGACTACGCCCTCTTCGACCTCTTGCGCCGTCCCGGCGTCGGGTTCGACGAGCTGACCCGCTGGCAATCGGATCGGGCGAAGGTTTCACGTGAAACCCTCCGCGCTGAATGGGGCCGGCCACTGGCCGACCAGGTCATTGCCAGCATCGAGACCTCGGCGCGCTACGCCGGCTATCTCGACAAGCAGCAGGAGCAGGTGGAGCGGAGCCGGAATGCCGACGAGCTCGACCTTCCCGCCTCGCTCGACTATGCCGCCGTCCGGGCCCTTTCGTTCGAGGCGCGTCAGGTCCTGGCGCGGCATCGCCCGGAGACGATCGGCCAGGCGGCTCGCCTGCCGGGCATCACGCCGGCGGCGATCTCGCTCCTGCTGGTCCACCTGAAGAAGATGCGCCGCGAGGCGGCCGCGGCCAACGACGGCGGCGCCCTGCGCGCAAACGCTTGACCGCGGCGCCGTCGCAACGGGCCGAGCGGCCGGCCCTCGGCGAAACGCTCGGCGCCGCCGCAGAAGCCCTCGGCCTCGAACTCTCCGCCGATCAGACCGGCAAGCTGCTCGACTTCGTCGCCCTGCTCGAGCGCTGGAACCGCACCTACAACCTCACCGCCATACGCGACCCGGCGGGGATGCTGACCCAGCACGTCATCGACTGCCTTGCCGCGGTTCCGGCACTCCGCCAAACCTTGCCCGGTCCGAAGCGGGTTCTCGATGTCGGGAGCGGCGGCGGCCTGCCTGGCATCGTCTGGGCGGTGGTCGAACCCACGCTGGACGTGACCTGCGTCGACAGCGTCGGCAAGAAGACGGCGTTCATCCAGCAGGCCGCCCTCGCCTTGGGACTGGACAACCTGCGCGCCGAACACGCGCGGGTCGAGAAGCTCGAGGCCGCGCCGTTCGAGATCATGACGTCTCGCGCTTTCGCCTCCCTTTCGGACTTCGTCACTCTGACCCAAGGATTGGCCGCGCCGGGCGGCATCTGGCTGGCGATGAAGGGCAAACTTCCCTTGGACGAGATGGCGGCGCTGCCGTCCGGCTTCCAGGCGTTTCACGTGGAACGTCTGAAAGTTCCCGGCGTCGACGCCGAAAGATGCTTGATCTGGATCCGGAAGACCGCGCCACATTTGACTAACAGTGAGAGTGGGCGCTTGCAATGATTGACTGCCAGGAAATCCGATGAGCCGCATCTTCTGCATCGCCAACCAGAAAGGCGGCGTCGGCAAGACGACGACCACCGTGAATCTGGCCGCCGGGCTGGCCCGGCTCGGTCGCAAGGTGCTCGTGGTCGACCTCGATCCCCAAGGCAACGCCACCATGGGCTCGGGGATCGACAAGCGGACCCTCGATCCCAGCGTCTACGACGTCCTCCTGGAAAGCGCCTCGATCGTCGAGGCCCGACGGCCGAGTCCGAAGGGCGGCTACGACGTCGTCGGCGCCAACCGCGAGCTCGCCGGCGCCGAGGTCGAGCTGGTCGGCGTGGAGCGCCGCGACCGCAGGCTGCGCAGCGCCCTCGCCGCGGTCGACGAGGCCTACGATTTCGTCCTCATCGACTGCCCGCCCAGCCTCAGCCTTCTCACCCTCAACGGCCTGGCCTGCGCCCACGGCGTGGTGGTGCCGATGCAATGCGAGTACTTCGCGCTCGAGGGCTTGAGCGATCTGGTGAACACGATCAAGCAGGTGCACGCCAACATCAACCCGCAGCTCGAGGTGATCGGCATCCTGAGGGTGATGTTCGATTCGCGAATCACGTTGCAGGCGCAGGTGAGCGAACAGCTCAAGGCGCATTTCGGCGCTCGCGTCTTCGACACCGTGATCCCGCGCAACGTCCGCCTGGCCGAGGCGCCGAGCTACGGCATGCCGGGCCTGGTGTTCGACCCGGCCTCCAAAGGCGCGCTCGCTTTCCTCGACTTCGCCCGGGAGATGGCGGCGCGGGCCGACGCGCGCAGCGTTCCGGCATGAACTCGGCGTTCGCGCCCGGGCTGCTCAGCCGGGTCGAGGACGCCGGCATCAACGCCAGCGCACCGCGCGAGCAGCTCTGGGTCGATGGCTGGCTGGTCCGCTTCTCGCCCGGCAAGGCGAAGCGGGCGCGCTGCGTCCAGGCCGTCGCTGCCGGTCGGATGTCGCTCGACGAGCGGCTCGCGCGCTGTGCCGCGATCTACGCCGGCGTCGGCCTGCCGCCTTATTTCCGGATCACGCCCTTTTCCCTGCCGGCCGGGCTCGACGAGCAGTTGGCGGCGCGCGGCATGGCGCGGATCGACGACACCCGGGTCATGGTCGCGTCGCTCGACGCCGACACGGCCCCTGCCTTCGTCGAAGAGGATGGCAACCTGGAATCGATGTCCTTTCGGGCCGTCGACGGCGATGCATTCGCCGAGTGGATCGGCCTGCAGCGCGGGTCGTCGGCCGAGGCGCGCCTCGCCCATGCCGAGCGGATTCGCCATTCGCCGGTCCGCCATCGTGCGCTTTGCGTGCTCGACCCCGGCGGCCGGCCGATGGCGGGCGGCCAAGTCGTCGTCGAGGGCGAGCTCGCCGGCCTCTACGACATCTTCAGCGTCGAGGCGATGCGCGGCCGGGGGCTGGCGTCGGCGCTATTCCGGCAACTGCTCCGGCTCGCCATGGCCGATGGTGCGCGGGTCGCCTATCTGCAGGTCGAGGCGAGCAATGCCCCGGCGCGGCGGGTCTACGAACGGCTCGGCTTCGCCGACGCCTACGCCTATCACTACCGCTCGCCGCCGGCCGCTTGAGGCCGCGGCGAAAGGCTCAGAGGCCGGCGCCTTCGTCGATGCCGAGGTGAACGTTCATGCACTGGACCGCGGCGCCGCTCGCGCCCTTGCCCAGGTTGTCGAGCCGGGCCATCAGCAGAACCTGGCTCTCGTTGCCGAAGACGAACAGCTCGGCGCGGTTGCTGTCGTTGCAGGCCTGGACGTCGAAGTAATTGTCGGCCGGCGCCACCGGGTCGCGAAGCGGCATGACGCGCACGAAGCGCTCTCCCGCATAGCGCTCGGTGAGGGCGGCGTGCAGGTGTTCGGCGGTCGTGCCGCGTCGGGTTTCGGCCAGAGGCAGCGGCACCGTCACCGACAGCCCCTTCAGGAAGCTGCCGACGATCGGCATGAAGATCGGCCGGGTCTCGAGCCGGCTGTGCGCCGTCATCTCGGGCAGATGCTTGTGCGTCAGGCCGAGTGCGTAGGGGCGCGGCGATTGGAGCCGCGGGTCGCCGCCGGCTTCGTATTGCTCGATCATCTTCTTGCCGCCGCCCGAATAGCCGGTGATCGACGTGGCCGAAAGCGCCGCCGACTGCGGAATCAGGCCGGCATCGACCAGCGGACGAACCAGCAGGATGAAGCCGGTGGCATGGCAGCCGGGGTTGGAGATGCGCTTGGTGGCGCGCAGCCGCGCGCGCTGGTCGGGAGCGAGCTCGGGCAGCCCGTAGACCCAGTCGCCGGCGGTGCGGTGCGCCGTGCTCGCATCGATCAGGCAGGTGCCGGGGTTCGTGACCAGCGCCGCCGCCTCCCGGGCCGCGGCGTCGGGCAGGCAGAGGAAGGCGATGTCGGCGGCGTTGAGCAGGCGCGAGCGCTCGGCCGTGTCCTTGCGCAGCTCGGGCGCGGCGCGCAGCACCTCGACATCGCTGCGCTGGGCGAGGTATTCATTGATCCGAAGGCCGGTGGTGCCTTCCTGGCCGTCGACGAAAACGCGGGTGCTCATGGGCGGATGCCTCGTGGGCGAACGTCCGAAGCATACCGCCGCAGGCGCAAACCTGCTGGGCTCGGGCCGAGCCGGCCAGGTCGATCAAGGACAATCCGTCGATGGTGACGAAGAAACCCAAGGGCCTCGGACTCGGCCTCGAAGCCTTGCTGGGGCCGACCGTTCGCGAGACATCCGAAGCGGGCTCCGCCACGGCCGATGGCGAGCCGCGAACCCTGGCGCTGGAGCAGATGCAGGCCGGCCGCTACCAGCCCCGCACCCGCATGGATGAGGCCGGGCTGAACGAGCTGGCCGAGAGCATCCGGGCCCAGGGCGTGATGCAGCCGGTGCTGGTGCGGCGCATCGATGGCGGCGCCGGCGACCGCTTCGAGATCATCGCCGGCGAGCGGCGCGTTCGCGCCGCCCGTCTCGCCGGCCTCGAGCGCGTGCCGGTCCTGGTGCGCGACGTGCCCGACGAGGCGGCGGCAGCCATGGCGCTGATCGAGAACATGCAGCGCGAGGACCTCAACCCGCTGGAGGAAGCGCGCGGCGTCCAGCGTCTCACCGAGGAGTTCGGCCTGACCCACGAGGCGGCCGCCCGCGCCATCGGCCGCTCGCGCAGCGCCACCACCAACCTGCTGCGCCTACTGCAGCTGAGCGAGCCGGTGCAGCAGCTGCTGCTCGGCGGGGCGATCGAGATGGGGCATGCACGGGCCCTGCTGCCGCTCGGCGGTGCGGAGCAGATCCAGGCGGCCAACGAGATCGTCGCCAAGGGCATGAACGTTCGCGAAGCGGAGAAGCTTGCCGCCCGGCGGGCCGCTGGCAGCGCACGGCAGACGCCGCTGCTGCGCGCGAAACGTCAGAAGTCGAGCGACATTCTTCGTCTCGAACGACAACTCTCCGACACCTTCGCCGCCACGGTCGAGATCCGCCTGCGCGACAGCGGCCCCGGCAAGGGGCATCGCGGCGAAGTCGCGATCGCCTTCGCCTCGCTCGACGAGCTCGACGGGCTGCTCGGCAAGCTCGGCCACGAGCGGACCTGACCCCCCGCATGTGGGTGGTGCTCACGCCACAAAAGACAAGAAACTTTGCACGCTGCGTGACGCACCTCATGCGTCTGCGTCAACCGGTGGTAATTTCGGCACGTTGCTTGCTAACCTGCTCGTGCCGGCGCATTAAGGAGATGCGCATGAGCAACAGTGCAAAGGCGCCTCTTTTCGACCCTTTGCCTTTGGCACGATGATCGAAGCTTGAACTGACACCCTGCTGGTGCAGGAAAGCTCTGATGGCGCCCCGCCGGGCTCCATCAGAACTTCCCCGGAAGCGCGGAGGCCAGAAGCCTCCCGCCGCCGCCTCATCGCCACAGGAGATCAGTATGGATGTGATCAGCAACTTTGCCGCGCGCTTCGAGCGCAGCCGCGAAGAAGAGCTGTCGATCGAGGACTACCTCGCCGAGTGCAAGCGCAACCCGCTTGCCTACGCGACCGCCGCCGAGCGGATGCTCAAGGCCATCGGCGAGCCGATGATGGTCGATACGCGCAACGACGTCCGCCTCTCGCGCCTGTTCGCCAACAAGGTCATCAAGATCTATCCCGCCTTCGCTGAGTTCTACGGCATGGAGGATGCGATCGAGCAGGTCGTCAGCTACTTCCGCCACGCTGCCCAGGGGCTCGAGGAGAAGAAGCAGATCCTCTATTTGCTCGGCCCGGTCGGCGGCGGCAAGAGCTCGATCGCCGAGCGGCTCAAGCAGCTGATGGAGCACGTGCCGTTCTACGCGATCAAGGGCTCGCCGGTGAACGAGTCGCCGCTCGGCCTGTTCGACCCGATCGAGGACGGGCCGCTGCTCGAGAACGAGTACGGCATTCCCAGCCGCTACCTCAACCGGATCCTGAGTCCGTGGGCGGTGAAGCGCCTCGACGAGTACGGCGGCGACATCCGCAAGTTCAAGATCGTCAAGCGCCATCCGAGCGTGCTCAAGCAGATCGGCGTCTCCAAGACCGAGCCGGGCGACGAGAACAACCAGGACATCTCGGCGCTGGTCGGCAAGGTCGACATCAGAAAGCTCGAGACCTTCTCCCAGGACGACCCCGACGCCTACAGCTTCTCCGGCGGCCTGTGCCTGGCCAACCAGGGCCTGCTCGAGTTCGTGGAGATGTTCAAGGCGCCGATCAAGGT
>Ga0207675_100005070_pt1 | contig 12673 bp, 9 predicted proteins | sample KBSSwiS42_FD_184305 | JGI IMG/M metagenome (GOLD analysis project Ga0207675, IMG submission 184305) | Switchgrass rhizosphere microbial communities from Kellogg Biological Station, Michigan, USA - KBS Switchgrass S4-2 (SPAdes) (version 2) | ecosystem: Host-associated > Plants > Roots >... | reverse complement strand
CGCAAGCTTCTCGCCGTCAGGCGACCAACGCGGACTGGCCGACGAATTCTCATCATTCGTGAGCTGACGCATCTCGCCGCCGGCGAGCGGCACCAGATAGATTTGCGTGTTGCCCCGGTTGGCGGTTGTGTCCATGTCGGTAATCGTGAAGGCGACCAGATCTCCCTTCGGCGACACCTGCGGGTCGCTAACGCGACGAACCTTCAGCAGATCATTAACCGTGAAACGCCGTTCCTGCGCGATAAGCAGAGAACCGAGCGCAACCAAAACCACAAGAATGCCAGGGAAACGCTTCATAAAACCTCTCCGGAAATAATTTCGAATTGTTTGGGAAAGCTCGGGTATTATGTCACTTTCGCACATGGTTGGCGACTAATGATCGCGCACACGCCACCTGTCGAACTATTTGAATCGGTGCCGTTAAACTAGAATCCCCCAGCGATGCCTGAGTTCACTGCCTTCGCCTCAGTAAGTTTGCGCGCAATTGCGCCTGAAGATTCCGCGTTTCTGCTGGTGTTGTACAAGAGCAGTCGTGGCGATGATCTGCGCGGACTTGGGTGGGACGAACAGCGGATCAGCGAATTCCTCGACATGCAATACGAAGCACAACAGCGCTTTCATGCGAGCGAATACAAGAAGGCCATCGATCAAATCGTCTTGCGGGGGACCGAAGCAGTTGGGCGAGTGACTTTCGAACCGCGTGAACACGAAATTCGCTGTGTTGAGGTGGCATTGATGCCGGGACATCGCAACGCAGGCATCGGCACCCGGCTAATTCGCGAGCTTCAAACTGAGGCAAGACGACAGAAGAAGCCTTTGCGATTGCAGGTAATCCGTTTTAGTCGGGCAATATCCTTGTTTGAGCGGCTCGGGTTTCAGCGAATCAGCGAAACGGGAACTCACTTTCAAATGGAATGGACACCGGGAGAGTAAGCCTGCAGCTCACTACTTCTTCCGAGCGGTCTTTTTGGCTGTTTTGTGCGCCGCCTTCCGCCGCGTTGTCTTCGCCTTGACGCGACGTCCAGCCTTTCCTTCGCGCTGCACCAATCCGGCACGCTCGAGATAATCGTAACTCCCGCGCACGACGTTGCGCGCGACGTCGAGTGAGTTGGCGAGGGTGCGCTCACTCGGCAACATGCTGCCAACCGCCATCGCGCCCGTGCTGATCAAACTCTCGAGCTGATTGGCAATCTGCCGCGTCATCGATTCGATACTTTTCCGGTTGACACGAATCTTCACAGCCACGGTAGTATTCTCCTTCACTTTAGTGGGGCGCGTATTCTAGAGAGTCGTTGATTGAGTGTCAACGAATCTTATTCACACCTCGCTTTAGCGAGGTGATTAGCGAAGTTATTAGCCGTGCAGCCGCTTCAACGGCTTGTTCTTCATGAAATGGTTTTGAGGTTTCATGCTCAACGCAAGACACCTCGCTGAAGCGGGGTGTGAATGAAAGTCATCTTTCAGACTTGTCATCGCTTGAGCGCATTGTACTTTCGCAAAACCTCGAGTGTGCGATCGATTGGCAGCGCTTCAACGGTATGTCCGCGCCCGGTGGTAGTCGTAGCGCAAAACAGCGAGTTGTAGATGGCTTCTTCGGTCGCCTCGATGACTGCGAGGAAAAGCGGCGACATCGCTTCGTTCGACAGCAACGCGGCGCTCGGTTTGGTGCGCTCGTTGGGAAGATTACGAATGCGAAGTTCAGTCGCGGTCGAGAACGCGATCGCGTAATCGCCGCTGCCGTTCGACCCCGCCGCACCTGTCCGCGCGAGTCCGAGCATCGAGCGCGCGGCTAATCGTTTCAGGTTTCGATAATCGATCGGGGCATCCGTGGCGATGACGATGATGATTGAACCGTCAGCGCGGTCAGATGTCTGTGGATCCGCAGCAGCAGTCTTTTCCAACTGCTCTTTAAGATAGTATTTGCCCAGCTCGCGCCCGACGGGGGCACCATTTATCGTCAGAATTCCGCCGAAATTCGACTGAACCAGCACGCCGACAGTGTAGCCGCCAAGGTTTTGCGGTAGCTTTCGTGACGCCGTGCCGATGCCGCCTTTCCAGCCAAACGCAACGGTTCCGGTACCGGCCCCGACAGCGCCCTCTTCAATTGGTCCACCCTTCGCCGTCTTGATAGCCGCAAATACTTCGTCTCTTCCGACATGTCGACCGCGGATGTCATTGAGAAATCCATCATTCGTTTCGCCGACCAGCGGATTGATTGACTGGACGTCTTCGTTTCCGGCCAGCGCCAGCATGTAATCAATCGTCGCGTCTGCTACGCGTGGAACATTCAACGTCGAAGTCAGCATGATTGGCGTTTCGATCTCACCGAGTTCGTTGACCTGGGTTGAGCCGGCTAATTTCCCAAATGCATTCCCGATGAAGACCGCACCGGGAACCTTGTCACGAAACAGATTGCCGCCGTGCGGAAGAATCGCTGTGACGCCGGTGCGGATATTCGCGTCGCGTACGATCGTTGAATGACCGACCATCACGCCGGGCACGTCGGTTATTGCATTAAGCTGTCCCGGAGGCAGCACGCCAACCAAAACTCCGGCGTCTCGCGCCCGCGGACGTTGGTCCTTTTGCGCTGATGTCGTTTCAGATTTCATCAATGCGGATAAAAGAAGTGTGAACGCGAGCGAAGCAAGTGCGATTCGGCTGACACTGTGGCGCTGCATCTGCGGATTGGGATCAATCGAGAGCGAGAAACGCAACCACGGCTGGAACAATCAGCCACAGCAGGCCCTTTATCAGAAAAAATATGAAACCCCAGAAGCCAAGGCGCTTGATCCAGGTCTTCATCTTTCGCGTCATGCGTTGGAACTCAAAAAGATTTTGGCGTTCGCAGTTTGCTGCGGCCGTGAACTCAAGAGCGAGCGCACAAAGATGTACATCGCCCAGCACTCGATTGCAAATGGCGGGAATCCAAGAAAACCGAACACCGGCATCTCAAAAATCTTGATGTTGCCAAAATAAGGGACTGTGTAGGTCCATTTCGATAGCGCCCAATAATTCCAGAATTCCCAGAGAAATCCGCAGAGCAAGCCGGCTGTAAGCAGCGAAAATAACCGTCGCCAATCGCCGCGAGCCAAGTCGCCTGCAATCGACGGCCAGCCGCGCAAAGCGTTCAATGGATCGAGTAGAAAAATAAATGAGAGCCACACGACCGGCGCAAACCACTCGTTCGGATAGATGATTGGCACCGCGACGCCAACCACTCCAACAACCACCGCAAAACACCGCATCGATTTCCACAACTTAATTCGAGCGCCATTCGTCTTCCCTCTGAAAATCGTGACACCGAACAGCTCCGCGGTTTCCAGCATCGCCGGAGTAATCGTGGCAAAGGCCCAGTCGTACCCAAGTCTGCGTACCCAAAGATTCGGTTCGAGATTGTGATAGTGCCACCACAACTCAAGGTTCGAATTCCAAAATCGCGGAGCGTTGTAGAACTCGAACAACCACCAACTCGCTATCGAAATAATCACAACCGCAAAAAATTCAAACCGGTCATTCACAAGCAGCGAGCGGCCCTGAACTTTGTAAACCAGCGCATCGACAAACAGAATGTAGCCGGTCCAGATGATCGGCGTGAACCAGTGGCCGACCAGTTGATTGCCCGAGAACAACAGCACTTCGGCGGCGACGATAATTAGTGCGCCGGCGTATCCGTGCATTGGATATTTTTTCTCTGTCACGCGGCTTTCCGTAACGGTAGTCTTGGCTGTGTCTGTCGCTTCCGGCGTTTTTGCAGCCCGGCGAGATCCAGGGCTCTGACAATCTCTGAGTTGCGCATGAACCAGCGCCAGACATTGCCGCCCCTGGCATTCTCGGCGCTCAGCAAAGTGATTCCCAGATCGATCCCAATAACATCCGGATCAATCCAGCCGGTGTTCGGATTGAACGCATCGGCAAAGCCGTACTTGCCGTAGACGCCTGGATACTTTATCCGCATTGTTCTTAAAGCCGCCATCGCCAGTTGAGGCGTGAACATCAGCGAACCTGCCGCGGCGTAAGGCACTACGCTGCCGTCGATCGCCGGATCGCGCGGCGGCCCGCCCCAGGCAACATAACCCTTGGCGCTGTCCGATGCGCTAATGCCCCAGACTTGCGGTCCGTAACCGGGAAACTCTTTGGCCAGGTCGATGCAAAACTGTCGATGCGCAAGTGTGGCCTTAACTGAATTTTCAAAATAGTCGATGTGTTCACCTTTCACTTCGCGTCGGCCCCGAAAATCGATCCAGGCGTGCGAGTATTGATAAGTGAACAGCGGCGTCTTGCCAAGATAACGATAGCCCGCGTACTCATTCCAATTGCGCTGCCACGCGTACCACGCCGCGGGTGTGATTGGATGCGTGGGAGAGCCAATCGCCAGCAGGTACAGAATGGGATGTTCGCTGTAATCGTCCCAGCGCGCCTTGATGAATCCGGTCTCGGGATGCCATCCCATCGATAAGAGCGCCGGATGGCCGTTCAGCATCCACGGGAAATCGATCCGTTCATAGATCGCCCTGGCCAGCTCCGGAATTTCGCGATCCTCGCGAAAGTACTGACGCGCAGTTAAAGCTCCGGCCACAAGCAGGGCCGTATCGATGGACGAGACTTCACTTCTCCATCTTCGCTCGCCCGAGTTTACGTCCATCCAGTGATAGAACCAGCCGTGTTCCTGCAACGCGCGGTTGGCAAAAAACCGCAGCGTCGCGCGCACTCGCTCACGCGCGGCGGCTCGAGTAATCCAGCCACGCTCACTGGCAATGCAAATAGCTGTCAAACCGAAACCGGTCGCGGCAATACTCGCGATGTATTGATGATTTTCATCCGTGGGAGTGCCATCAGTGCGGCTGCGGTCAAGTACCAAACCCGTTGCCGGACTTCCCTGTTCCCAAAGATACTGAAACGCCCGCCGTTCGAGATCTTCGAGGAATGCTTCGTCACGTGCCGAGAAGTGGTGTTGTTGGGCCGCACGAAGATCAACCGGCTGAAGCGGTAGCGCAAAAAGCAGTAGTAAGAAGACGACGGCACGCGAAGGAAGGCGGACAAAGCGGCGCGTTGCCGGAGGGTCACGCAGCATTTCACGTTTTGTGTCTGTCATGTCCCTCCAAGGTTGTGGGGGTTAGGGTGTGGGGTGTAGAAAGGAAAGCTGCACATCAAGACGGAGCTTATTTCTGAACTTCGAAACTCGCAACCAACTCGTGAGGATCTGCTGAGCTGTTACCAACCATCACTTTGAATTCGCCCGGTTCAACAACGAAGCGCATCTCCCGGTTATAGAAACCCAATTGCTCCGGCCCCAGGTTGAATTCAAGCCGGCGTTTAGTTCCGGGTGGCAATGTCACACGTTGAAAACCCTTCAATTCTCTCACCGGGCGAGTAACGCTGGCCGCTACGTCGCGGATGTAAAGTTGTACAACTTCGTCTCCGGCGCGTGCGCCAACATTCTCGACCTCGACGCTTACCGTGACTCGGCCATCAGGCCTAATTCGCGGCGCACTCACTTGTAAATTCGACAGACGAAATTGCGTGTAGCTCAGTCCGTACCCGAAAGGAAAGAGCGGCGTCCAGGGAATATCCAGATATTTCGAGGTCCACTTGCTGTTTGGATCCGGTGGACGGCCAGTGTTCATGTGATTGTAGTAAAGCGGTTCCTGGCCGACACTGCGCGGAAAGGTCACCGGCAACTTGCCACCGGGGTTAACGTCACCGAATAGAACGTCGGCAATCGCATTGCCTGCTTGATTGCCCGCGAACCACGTTTCCAGAATTGCGGCTGAATTTTGCGCGATCCAATTGATCGTCAGTGGGCGCCCATTCATGAGCACCACGACGACAGGTTTACCAGTCGCCTGAAGGGCCTTCACCAAGTCCAATTGGCGGCCAGGCAAATCAAGTGAGCTGCGCGAGGACGCTTCGCCGCTCATCGCGGCAGACTCGCCGACGGCGACAACGACGACGTCCGAAGCGCGCGCGGCAAGCACGGCTTCATCAAAGCCTTGCGTTGAATCGCCTTCGATGTCGCAACCCTTGGCATAGCGGATTATTTTTGTGCTCGGCGAAACGTTGGCCTTGATACCCGCCAACAAAGTCACTACGTCCGCAGCATTACCATCGCCGTTCCACGGACCGAGCATGTCGACTTGATCGTCTGCCAGCGGTCCAATGACCGCGATCGATTTGATGTTCTTGCTGATTGGCAGAACGTTTCCGTCATTTTTCAGCAGCACCATAGAGCGTGACGCTGTGTCACGCGCCGCCGCGACGTTAGCGGCGCTGAAGACTACCGCCCGCTCGCGTGATTCGTCCGCGTATGGATGCTCGAACAGGCCAAGCCGAAACTTTATCCTCAGAATACGCCGCACGGCTTCGTCGATTGTCGTCTGTGACACCTGGCCGGTTCGCAGCAGTTCGGCGCCGTGTTTGTTATAGAGCCGGCTAACCATTTCCATGTCTACGCCGGCATTCAGCGCGAGCTGCGCAGCTCCTGCTTCGTTGGCGGCGACTCCGTGCTGCATCAGCTCTTGCACCGCGGTGTAATCTCCGACGACAAAACCATCGAACTTCCATTCGCCGCGCAAGACTTTCGTCAGCGTGAAGGGATTTGCCGATGCCGGCACACCATTCAGATCATTGAACGCGCTCATAAAAGTGCCGACGCCTTCATCGACTGCCGCTTTGAATGGTGGAAAGTAGATCTCGCGCAGCGTCGTTTCGGACATATCGGTCGTGTTGTAATCGCGACCGCCTTCCGCGGCGCCATACGCAACCCAATGCTTGGCACAGGCAAGAACTTTGTCGGGTGCGCTGTAATCGCGCCCCTGAAATCCGCGCACGCGCGCACGCGCCATCATCGATCCAAGATAAGGGTCTTCTCCCGCGCCTTCCACGATGCGCCCCCAACGAGCGTCGCGCGCGATGTCGACCATGGGCGCAAAAGCCCAGTGCACTCCGGCAGCGCGCGCTTCCGCCGCGGCGATACTTGCCGAGCGCTCAGCGACTGCCGGATCCCAACTGCTGGCTTCGCCGAGCGGAATTGGAAAGATGGTTCGGTAACCGTGAATTACATCAAACCCGAAGAGCACTGGAATCTTGAGCCGCGATTCTTCCACGGCAACGCGCTGCAATTCATTTGTGCGCTGCGCCCCTCGCACGTTCAATGTCGATCCGAGCAAGCCTTTGCGAACCAGGTCACGATGTTCAGGTCGATAGTTTCCACTGGCCTCGCCATCGAGCTGTTGCAGCTGACCGAGTTTTTCTTCCAGAGTCATCCGCCGGAGCAGCGCGTTGATTTGTTGTTCGACGTCTCTGACTGTTCGCGGTTGAGATGAAGCGCCGAAAAAAGGCGAAATGCTGAGAACCGCCAACAAGAGCAGGGCGATAAGGATGCTGCGCGGATGAGGTTTAATCATCGACCGTCACCGATGCACAAGTTGGCCGGCAAGGCGCCGCCGGGCGCCTCGACCGGCCTCAGATGCGTTACTGTTCTGTCTGGAAACTAAAAATTGAACCTTGCCTGCAATTCCACGACACGTCCCGCCAGCGCGCTTTGCGCCCGACCGAAGTCAGGGCTATCGACATTAGGCGAGAAAAATCTAAACGGCGCGAGGTTCAAGTTATTAAAAGCATTGAAGAAATTTGCCTTAACCTCGAGGAACGCCCCTTCACCAAGAAACGAAGGCAAGCCTGTTCGCTTCCCCAGGCTCATGTCAACGGCGAAGTATCTTGGACCACGAAACGAGTTGCGGCCGATGCCTGGTAGCAGGAGCCCGTTTGGGTTGTTGGGATCGAAGTAACGCAATCCACCGCCGGGAAAATTCCCACCGGGCCTGATAAACGCGTCGTTGTCAGTATCGGTGAGCGCGCCGCCAAAGTATCTGGGTGGACGCGAAGGGCAAACGAAATTGTTGGAGTTCGCGGAACGCACGCACTGTCCGGTGTGAGGCGTCCATGGAAAACCGGTGTGCCATGTCAGGATGCCATCGATCTGCCAACCGCCAAACGCTTTGCCAACGAAGTCCTTGCGGTTCCGAAACAGCGGCAGGTCCCACAACCCGGAAACGTTCAGATTATGCCTGACGTCGAAGTCAGATGGACCACGCTCCTGGCGCAAGTCTTGTGGAAACGTCTGATTGGTTTCCGCGCCCGGACCTTCGTTGGATAGCGTGTCGATACTCTTGGCCCAACGATAGAGAATGTCGAACTGGAAGCCACGAGCGAAGCGTCGCGTCAGTCGCGCATTCATCGCATTGTAGTTTGAGTTCACATCAGGCGTGGGAATGAACACGGCGAATGCGAAGTAGTTTGCCGGAATAACCGGCTGCACGAAGAGTTGGTTAACGAGTCGAATCAACTTGTGACCGGAACTGCCCTGATATCCGAGTGTGGCGGTGAGGTTGTGCGGCAACGAATACTGCCCTTCGAGTGAATATGTGTAAACGTAAGCTGTCGGTGTATCCGGAAGCGCACCATAGATCTCAACCGTGCGATTGGGGGGAGCGCCTGTCGCCGGATCGATACCTACTGCCAGCGCAGGGTTCGCCGGATAGCTGAACGGTGAGCTACTTGCACCCAATGCGTAAAGAATCTGGCCGCCGGCAAACGGAGATCCAAAGTCGGTTGCCGCAGTGCCGCAGCAGATCGCATAGCGCGCAAAAAACGGAGGATTACCACGAGTGTTAGAAAAGACGACTTCCGGGATGCGGTTATAGGCGATTCCAGCCCCACCGCGAATCACCAGCTTCTCCTCAAGACCAAATCGTCGCGGACTGTAAGCAAATCCAAATCGCGGCGCAAAATTATTCTTGTCCGGGTTGTAAAGTTGCGATGTAGGTTGAACTTTCGAGCCGGTGAGACCACCGCCAGGACCAAAGACAAAATTCGCCACCTGGTTGTTTTGTTCTTTGAGCACACCGAAGTATTCGTAACGCAGACCGAGATTCAGCGTCAGGTTAGGTCGTGCTTTCCAATCGTCCTGGAAGAAGAAACCGTAGCTGTTTGAACGAAAGTGACGTTGCGCATTTGCTGGTCCACCCGTGTGCGGGTCGGCGTTAATTTGATAGAAGAGTGGCGCATCGTTCGCGAAGTTAAAGACACTGGCGAACGTGTACAACGGCCGCGCGGCGCCATTGAGGTTATTGTCATTAAATTCCCGGCGAAACTCGCCCCCGATTCTCAATCCATGATTGCCGTGCACGTTGTTGACTACGTCGCGAAACTCCATAGTCTTCTCTGAAAAGATGCCCGGCGTTGTTTCAGATTGAGGGGCGCCAAAGCGAATGCGACTCCCGTCCCGAAGGAGACTCTCAATTTCGATCCTCGGTATGCCGAAGTTTGTGGTATTGGACGATTCAACTTCGTTGTAGGCGAATTTAGTTAAGTTGAATCGCGCTTCGTTGAGCAGGGTCGACGAGAACGTGCGGCGATACAGCACCGTAAAGGCCGTGTTATGTGGGGTGCTGGTGATGTCAGCTTGCGGGCGCGCCGCGGCGCCGGTATCGCTGCCAATGAAGAAGCTGCGCGTGAGGTAGGTGCTGAAGGTTAGTTGATTGTTTGAGTTTGGTTGTACATCGAACCGCGCATTGTATTGATTCGGTTTGTTAGTACTGGGCGCGGCGATGATCACTTTTTGAATATCGGGTATTCCGTCGAGGCCGCCACCGCCCAGATTCGCGAAGGTCAAATACTGGCGCAACCCACCGCTTAATGATCCGATATCGAGGCCGCCGCCAACCACCTGACAGGGAATGCCACCGTTTACGTCGGCGCAGGAAGGTGTCAGCACACCACTGATACGTGGCTGAATACCCTCACTCCCGAGAATCGCAGCGGTGATTCCGCCCGCCCGACCGTTAATCACACTCTGCCGGAACTGCGCTGTCTCGACATACCCGGTTGAAGTCGTCGTGGTGTGTTCACGCAGAGCCTCATATGAGAAAAAGAAGAACGCGCGGTTCTTGCCGCTGTAGACTGATGGACCACCTTCACCAAAGCGCGGCAAATAGAGTGGACCACCCAGGCTACCGCCGAATTGGCGAAAGAAACGCTCGACTCTCTCAACTCGTCCGCGCCCAAAATCGTTCGGATATTTGTTAAAAGCATTGAGCTTCGGACTATCGTATTTAATAAAAGCGCTACCGTGAAAGTCGTTAGTCCCGTTCTGCGAAACCACCTTGACCTGAGCGCCGGAGTTTCTGCCGTCCTCCGCTGAATAGGTCGAAGACGAAACCTGGATTTCTTTTACCGATTCCTGGTTGGGTGTTACGACAGCCGCGCCGCCGTGGCTGAGGCTGTTCACACTGACGCCGTCGATCTGATAGTTGTTCGCCGAGATGCGTTGGCCATTAGCACTGATCTGCGGCTGGTTTTCCGCCTGAAAGATTGAATTGTTTGAGCCTCCGGGTCCCGGAGAATTAGGCAGACCGGAAGCGTTCCCATTTGCACTGCGCCCGGCGTCGCCGAGGATCCCGGGCGTGAGTCGGAGCAACTCATAAGGATCGCGACCCGCTTGCGGCAGTCGCTTGACCTCGGTGGTTGTGATTCCTTTGTCGACATTTGCATTCTCCGTTTCCAGGGCCTGCTCTGTGGTCTGAGTCACGTTAACTGTTGCGGTTACCTCGCCAGCTTCAAGTTCCACATCGATGCCTTGCGTGGTTTCCGCGCTGACCACAACTTCGTCAAAGACCTTCTGCTTGTATCCGCTTTTTTCCACTGCCAGCTTGTACTTGCCCGGCGCCAATCCCGAGATCCGGTAAAACCCTTCCTCGCTGGCCGTGGCTTCTCGGGTTGTGCCGGTTTCGCTGTTGGTCAGCACGACCTTCGCCTCCGGCACAAGCGCGCCGGTCGTATCCTTGATCGTGCCTTGAATGCCGGCTTTGAATTGGGCATGTGCAGTAGCCGTCAAAAACAGAAACAGCAAACCGCAGGAAGCAAGTCTCACAAAAGAAGCTAGTGTTCGCATAGTTAGACCTCCAACCAAATGTCTAGCAAGAGCTGGAACTGAAGGCGACCCATACGACAGCGGGAAACTGCGGCCGGAGCTGGGCTTTTAGTGGTTCACAATCTGAAACGATTAGCCGAGGGGATGGCGGAAAGCTACCACTCAAGCCATGAGAATTCAATAGAAATTTACCGCGTTACTTCTATGACATTTATCATCGCCACGTGACAACTTACAGATACTTTTACCGCCGACTGTGCGACAACCTTAGGGCTGTATTTTCGACTGCACTCTGATAAACTCCGGCGTCCATCAATTACAACTTTTATCATTCACGGAAAGAGGAAGGATCAGTTCCATGCGAACAAGATTGCTCTTAATCGCCGCCATTTCCGCCTTGGCGCTGGCGAGTGGCTGCGTATCCGGCCCGCAAACAAATACCGGCGGCATGAAGAAGAAGGGACCGAACGAGACGGTACGAATCGGTTTCTCAATGGACACGCTGAAGGAAGAACGTTGGCAGCGCGACAAGGCGCTGGTCGAACAGCGTTGCAAAGAAGTCGGAGCGGATTGCGAAATACAAGTTGCCAACGGCGATGACGCAGTGCAAACGAAACAGTGCGATAATCTGCTGACCAAAGGCGTCGATGTCTTGATTGTGGCGCCACACAACGGACAGATCGCGGCGTCGATTGTTGAGGCTGCGCACAAACAAGGCGTGCCGGTGATTAGTTATGACCGGTTAATTCGGAATGCGGATGTAGATCTCTACGTTTCGCATCAAGTCGTAAAAATTGGACAGATGCAAGCACAGTACGCGCTCGATCACGCGCCGAAAGGCAACTACGTTTTGATCGGCGGCTCGCCTACTGATAACAATGCACTGCTCTTGCGCGATGGCCAGATGCAGGTCCTGAAGCCGGCTATCGATCGAGGCGACATAAAGATCGTTTCCGATCAATTCGCGAAAGAATGGAAAGCCGAGGAGGCATTGCGCATTACCGAAGATGCCCTCACCAAAACCAACAACGACATTACCGCCATAGTCGCTTCGAACGACGGCACAGCCGGCGGCGCGATCTCGGCGTTGCCGCCGCAATTGGTCGGAAAAGTTTTAGTCACCGGCCAGGATGCGGCACTAGATGCGGTGCAACGCGTCGTCGACGGCAAACAGACAATGACGATCTACAAACCGATCGTGCCGCTCGCGAACAGCGCGGTTGACGCAGCTCTCAAATTAGGCCGCGGCGAGACGGTTGAAGCCAAGGACAAAGTGAACAATGGAAAGATTGACGTGCCTTCAATCCTGCAAGAGCCAATCGTGCTCGACAAGAGCAACGTGATGCAAACGGTCATTAAAGACGGCTATCACAAAATGGAAGACGTTTATAAGAATGTTCCGCGCGACCAATGGCCCAAACAATAGGAATCAAAAAAGTGAAAACTGAGAATTGAAAATTGAGAATTGCAAATCGCACTTTCTCGACGAGCAATTTTCAATTTGCATTTTGCACTTTTCAATTTTCACTACATTTTAAAAGCGGCCAATGACTATTCTGAGAATGACAGCCATCACGAAGGCCTTCCCAGGGGTGATGGCCCTGGACGGCGTTACGTTTGATCTCGACGGTGGCGAAATTCATGCGCTCGTCGGCGAAAATGGCGCCGGCAAATCAACGCTGATCAAGATCCTCGCCGGCGTTTATCCCTACCCAGAGTACGGCGGACAAATCATTCTCGATG
>Ga0207675_100005069_pt1 | contig 12676 bp, 10 predicted proteins | sample KBSSwiS42_FD_184305 | JGI IMG/M metagenome (GOLD analysis project Ga0207675, IMG submission 184305) | Switchgrass rhizosphere microbial communities from Kellogg Biological Station, Michigan, USA - KBS Switchgrass S4-2 (SPAdes) (version 2) | ecosystem: Host-associated > Plants > Roots >... | reverse complement strand
GCGGTCAACCGCGTGCCGGCGCCCGACGATCTGCGCTCCAACATGGTGCGCGGCGGCACCCCGCGGGAGACTGACCTGACCGCGCGCGAGCGCGAGATCTGCGCGCGCATCGGGCCGGCGCTGCGCGAGCGCGGGCTCATCTTCGTCGGCATCGACGTGATCGACGGTTATCTCACGGAGATCAACGTGACCTCGCCGACCGGCATACGCGCGGTGAAGGCGCTCGGCGGCCCCGACGTGGCGGCGATGATCTGGGACAGGATCGAGGCCAAGCGGCGCTGACGCGGCGGCCGCCTAGCGACGCGACGTGACCTTGCCGCGTCATGCTCGGGCTTGACCCGGGCATCCATCGAAACAAAGCGCTTTTTGTTGAAGAGCGATGGGCCCCCGCGTCAAGCCCGGGGGCGACACATGCGAATTAGCATCGGGCGCCGAATCAAAGCAGCCGACGACGCTTGATGACCGTTTACTTCACCGGTGCCTGCCGCTCGAGCGCGCGCCGGTCCCACTTGGCGTTGTCGGCGCAGGCCTCGTAGCTGCTCTGCAGGAATTGCATCAGCATGTCGTCGGGGGCATCCGCCATCCGCACCGCCTCATAGGGCAGGATGAATTGCCCGACGTCCTTGTTGTAGGCGCCGGGCGGCGGCACCGGCGCTTCACCGAACCCAGCGGGCTCGGGATAGGCATAGGCGTAGAAGGCCGCTTGACCGAAGCCGCCGTTGCCGGGCCAGAAGCCGCAACTGCTAACCTCGTGCGAATAGGCTTCTTGCATCACCCAGTCGCCGAGATTGGGGCTGTGGCTGGTGAGCGGCGGCGCGGTGCGGCCGGAGAAGCGCGTGACCGCAAGGTCGAAGCTGCCCCAGAAGAAATGCACGGGGCTGCACTTTCCCAGAAAGCGGCCGCGAAACGCGTTCATCACGCGATCGGCCTGCACCAATTGGCGCCAGAACCGTTGCGCGGCGTCGCCGTCATAGGCGGCGTGCTCGCGATCGCGCTCGAATGGGGTGGCGCCCTCGATCTCGGACGGCATGGTCCAGATGTGGATATCGGCACCGAGCGCGCGCAGGCGCTTCATGACTTCGGCGTAAAAGTCGGCGACCGAACACGGCTGCAAGGCGAACTGCTCGCTGCGTCCATCGCTGCTGCGCAGGATCAAGCGATGCGCGAGAAAATCGAAGTCGATCTGCACGAAACGGCCCTGGTACGGCATCGCCGACGTGGTGAGCCCTGACGCGGTGACGTAGAGCGCGACCTGCCACCAGTGGTTCACCATCGGGGCGAGCTTGAGCCTGACCTTGCCGACGACCTGCGTCCACAGCTGCAGCGTGGCGCAGGTGTCCTTCCAGTCGTCGTAGCGAAGGTCAGGCCACGTATTGGCTCCGCCGCGGGCGATATGATCGTCAATGGCGGCCATCATCGTCCTCGCTGCCTCGCGCTCGCCGGATCGCGAGCGTCCACCGACCACTTTGCAGCGTGACTGTGGCGGGAACCGGCTCAGCGCGGCGCCGGCGCCGATCCTTCCTTCTCGGCCTTGAGCCGCGCGATCGCCGCACGGATCGGCGCGAACGGACCGTATTTGTGCTGCTGCTCGTTGAAGCCGTCGGCATAGGGACCGTAGGGCGTGTCGACTGGCTTCTCCAGCAGATTGGGAAAGTCCTTGTCGAGACCGGCCTTGCGCGGCCGCGGCTGCGAGATCACGTAGGCCGCAACGTCCCAGGCCTGCTCCACCGTGAGCTGCGGGTGCAGGTAGTCGGCGCCGTGCGGCATGTTGAAATGGATGAAGTTCGCCGCCGTGATCAGCCGCGCCATGCCGGCACCGTCATTGAAGCTGTCGCTGCCCCACAGCGGCGGGATCATGTAGCCGAGATCGGTGGTCGGCAGGCTGCGGCGGATGCCGCTGCCGTCGGTGTTGTGGCAGGCGAGGCAGGCGGTGGCGTAGATCGTCGTCCCGCGCGCGGGATCGGCGGCGCGGTCGAGCTCCGGCATCCGGCCGACGCCAAGGCCCGAGAGCACCTCGCCCCGCGCCACGCCGGTCGAGAGGAATTTGATGTAGGCGATGATCGCCTGCATCTCCGGCGAATCGTTCGGCATCGGCCGCCCGTTCATGCTGCGCATCATGCAGTTGTTGAGGCGGTCCTCGAGGGTGATCTCGCCGCCGTCGCGCGCGGTGTATTCCGGGAACATCCAGAACAGCCCGAACAGCGGGATGCCGAACTTCTTGGTGCCGGCCTCGAGATGGCAGTTGGCGCAGGCGAGATTATTGCCGGCGAAACGCTTGGCGGGGTCGGCAACCTCGGGCCCGACATGGGCGTAGGTGGCGGTGATGAGATCGCGCCCCCGCCGCACCTGCTGGCTGGCGGCATCGTTCGGCAGCGCCCCGATTTCCGGCACGGTCCAGATCTGCGGCGCCGGTGGGGTCTGTTGCGCGGTCGCAGGGGGCAGGCCGAGGCCGGGCGGCACCCCGAAAAGCGCGAAAGATATCAACGTGACCGCGCGAGTGATGGTTACGCAAACAGCAGCACGCGACAGTGAACCGTCAGCTCGCATCCGATCAGTCTCCACCGTTTTCCATGCCGGCCGCAGCAGCGCATTCGACCGCCGAAGCTCGAGGTCTTCTATCACAGCAGCCAATATCACAGCGGCCGAGCGACCGCGTCATCGGCGCTCCAAAGACGTGGCGTCCGCCGACGGAAATACTCCCGCAATATGTTGCCGGGAGGTGACAGCGGAATCTCCGCGCAGATTGTATGATCGGACGTCAACGACCGGCCGGGGGACCGTCATGAAGCAGTTCCTGATCGGAGGTATCGCGCTCGCGGCGATAACCGCGGCGCCCGCCATGGCAGCGGATATGCCTGTCAAGGCCGCCCTTCAGCAGCCGGTGGCGTATTACGACTGGTCCGGGGCTTACCTTGGCTTCAATGCCGGCGGCGCCTGGTACGATGTCACGCACGTTTTCACCACGCCGGGCGCGATCACGCCGAACGTCACCACCAGCGACCGCGACGCCATCTTCGGCTTCCACGCGGGCGCGCAGTGGCAGTGGGGCGCTTGGGTCGTGGGCGTGGAAGCGGCGCTGAGCGGTTGCTTCCACGAATGCAGAAGCACCAGCGGCGTCCTGCCCGTTGCCCAGGGCTTCGAGCCGAACGTGTTCGGCGAACACAAAATCACCAACCTGTTCACCGTCGGCCCGCGCCTCGGCTACGCCTGGGATCGACTGATGATCTTCGCCACCGGCGGCTGGGCGTCGGCCAATCTCAAGAACGCCCATTGCTCGTCCATCACCAACCTCTGCGACGGACCCGGCTCCACCGGCAACGGGGCGTCGCGCAATAGCGGGTGGTATGCGGGCGGCGGCTTCGACTACATGGTGCACAGGGGCGCGCTGGTCGATGTGGTCCTTGGCGTCGAATATCAGCACTTCGACGTGAGCGGCTCGCCGGCGTTCTGCGTCAATCCAGGCTGTGCCGTGGCGTCCGTGCGTGATTTCGACCTCAGCGCCCGCGGAGATCTCGTGCGCGCCGGCCTGACCATCAAGACGCAAGGGTACGGCCTGTAGGAGGCGTAGCCCCCGGGGACGTATTGATCTGCGCGAGCGCCAGCAGCACAGGCAACGGTGCAACGAGCGGGTCCGGCTGCTCTCGTTTGTTCCCTAATTGTTCTTGTGACTTCGCCTTGCTTTAGTTACTCTCCTTTGGTCAGCAGGGGCTGTCATGGTTCAGCGGGTCGCGACAGTGGCATTCGAGGGCATCGAGGCCCGCGCCGTCGACGTCCAGGTGCAGGTCGCGCCCGGGCTGCCGGCGTTCAACGTCGTCGGCCTGCCGGACAAGGCCGTGTCGGAGGCGCGCGAGCGGGTGCGCGCGGCGCTGGTGGCCTCGGGCCTCGCGTTGCCGGCGCGGCGGATCACCGTCAACCTCGCCCCCGCCGACCTGCCGAAGGAAGGCAGCCACTATGATCTGCCGATCGCGCTCGGCCTGATGGCGGCGATCGGCGCCATCCCGGCGGATGCGCTCGCGGGCTTTACCGTTCTGGGTGAGCTCGGGCTCGACGGCTCGATCGCCGCGGTGGCGGGCGTGCTGCCGGCCGCGATCGGCGCCAATGCCCGCGGCGAAGGCCTGATCTGCCCCGGCGCCTGCGGCGCCGAAGCCGCCTGGGCCAGCCCGGAGATGGAGATCATCGCAGCCGCCTCGCTGATCCAGCTCGCCAATCACTTCCGTGGCACCCAGGTGCTGGCGCGCCCGCAGCCGAAGATCCGCGAGGCCGGCGCCGCGCTGGTCGATCTCAAGGACATCAAGGGCCAGGAAAGCGCCAAGCGCGCGCTCGAGGTCGCGGCCGCCGGCGGCCACAATCTGCTGATGGTCGGCCCGCCCGGCGCCGGCAAGTCGATGCTGGCGGCGCGGCTCGCCGGCATCCTGCCGCCGCTGACGCCCGCGGAGCTGCTGGAAGTCTCCATGATCGCCTCGGTGGCGGGCGAGATCGAGGGCGGCGCGCTCACCGACCGCCGGCCGTTCCGCGCCCCGCATCACTCCGCCAGCATGCCGGCGCTGGTCGGCGGCGGGTTGCGGGCGCGGCCGGGCGAGGTCTCGCTGGCCCATCACGGCGTCCTCTTCCTCGACGAGATGCCCGAATTCCACCCGCAGGCGCTCGACGCGCTGCGCCAGCCGCTCGAAAGCGGCGAGGTCGCGATCGCGCGCGCCAACCATCGCGTGACCTATCCCGCGCGCTTCATGCTGATCGCCGCCATGAACCCGTGCCGCTGCGGGCGCGCCAGCGAGCCGGGCTTTGCCTGCAAACGCGGCGCGAATGCGCGCTGCGCCGCCGACTACCAGGGCCGGCTGTCGGGCCCGCTCATCGACCGCATCGACCTGCACATCGAGGTGCCGGCGGTGACCGCCGCCGATCTGATCCTGCCGCCGCCGGCGGAAGGCAGCCGTGAGGTGGCGGAGCGCGTGGCGCGTGCCCGCGCCATGCAGGCGGAGCGCTACGCCGCGGCCGGCCTGCCGCAGGTGCGCACCAACGCGGCGGCGCATGGCCCGCTGCTCGAAGACGTGGCGCGGCCGGACAGCGGCGGCCTGGCGCTGCTGCGCGATGCCGCCGATGCCATGCGGCTGTCCGCGCGCGGCTATCACCGGGTGCTGCGGGTGGCGCGCACGCTCGCCGATCTCGACGGCGCCGACAAGGTCGGCCGTGTGCATCTCGCCGAGGCGTTGTCCTATCGCGCACTCGCCGACGAAGTCCGGCGCGCGGCGTAGGTATGATGGCCTGAGGTCGGACGACGTGTCGGGGGACGTCTTGAACATTGCGCGGCGGGTGCGGTCGAGGCGACTGCGCGTTTTCAGCACGGTGGTAGCGACGCTGGACTACTGCGTGCGCAACGCTGGACAATTGTTCGTCCTGGCGTGGTTTCCCTGCGCGCTCGAATCCGCATGCCGGATCATATTGGAGTGGCTCATCAACGACTGGCCGCGACGCATGCCGGAATGGCTGCTGTTCGATCAGTTTTTTCCGCCGACCTGGCTCACGCCGCTTGTGAACGCACCGGCGGTGGCCATGGTATGGGCCTTCGTGCTGAGCAAGGTCTGCGATCAAAATCCCGATCGTGGAACCGTCACAGTGCCCGGCATTCGCCCCGGTTGGATCCGGTTCGAGCTCAGCCCGGCGGTCCTGCTCGGAGCAGCCGTCTTTGTGGCGACCAATCTTCTCGACGGCATATTCCGGTTGGCGCAGTTCCAGCTATTGCTCGCAATTTATCCCTTGTTTGAAGGGCGCGATGGCGCGTTCGACGCATGGGCGCGTTGGTCGGACGCGTTACCCATCCTGGCGGGGAGCGCGGTGGCGGCGTGGACCTACCCGATCGCGGCGCAGATGTTGCGGACCGGAGTGTTCGATCGCACGCGCGCCCTGGACCTCGTGCGCGGCAACCGGCTGCGGCTCACGGCGATATTCTTCCTGCTCAACCTGGCATCCTACCAATTCTACGTGCTGCTCATTCGACCGACCACGAACTGGATCGCCCAATTGCTGGTGGATCCGCTGTCGTGGACGCTGCGCGAAGCAATCATTCGACACGTCATCCAATTTCCCTTCGACACGTTCTGGATCGTGGCTTGGGCCGTCACGCTCGGAATGGTGATGAAGGCCTTTGCGTTGCCCGTGCGGCGCACCAGCCCGACCGTCGCAGCGTGAAGCCTTCGGTTGTGCGTGCGCGCGACGACTCTCACCGGCGTGAGTCGCTCGCGCGGCGGCTGTTCCGGTCTGTTCTCGGAGAACGAATCGAGCCGACCAAAAAGCCCAGCGCGCGTTCGTTGTCAGCGGGTTAATTCCGCGGCTTACGAAAAAAATTCTCGCAACCAATCTACGTCACCGATGCGACAGCAGATGTCAATTTCACCTTCAGCGGTGTGCGCCGACGACCGTTCCGGTCTGTTCCCGGAGAACGAATCGAGCCTGTTCGAGAATCATGCGCCCGTTCGTTGTCGGCGGGTTAATCCCGCAACGGGCGCAAAAGAATTTTAGATCAGGTGGAGCGCGCCGAGGCGAGACGTCGCGTGGAGCAAACGTGCAATTTGAGCTTCAGCCGCGTGGATAGGCCGGCGTTCCGGTTTGTTCGCGGAGAACGAATCGAGGCGGGTCGCGAACCACACGTGCGTTCGTTGTCGGCTGGTTAATTCCGTCGCCTGCAAAGAAAAATCGCACACCTGCGGTGCGCGCCGATTCGTGCGGTCACGCGACGGCGCGGCTGTCGACCTCCCGGCTATCCTCATGCGGATAGACGCCGCGCAGGACGGTGTCGAAATGGCTGGTGACCGACTCGTTGCAACGGCACGCGCGCGCCTTGAGCGCGTCGAGGTCGCGCACCACCAACGAGCCGCGGCGCGTCTGCAAAATTCCATCCGCCTTGAACGCCTGGATCACGCGGCTGGTGTAGCTGCGCCCCACGCCCAGCATCGAGGCGAGCTGCTCCTGGGTGAGCGGTACGGTATGGTCGCCGGTGCGCTCCATCGCGGAGGTGATCCACTTGGCCGCGCGCTGCTCGATGGAGTGGATCGCGTTGCAGGCGGCGGACTGAAACATCTGCGCAAGCAGGCAGTCGGCGTAGCGAGCGAACAGGTAGCGCAACGTCGACGATTGCCCCTTCGCCGCTTCGAGCACGCTCACCGGGAGGCGCACGAACGGGCCGCCATACTTGACCACGATGCGACAGTAGGCCGGCAACTTGCCGTGACTGACAATGCCGCCGACCGCGCCTTCGCGCCCGACCAGGATGGTCTCGACGTCGCGTCCGTCCTCGTTGCTGACCAGAAACGACACCAGCGTCGAGGCGCAGGGAAAATAGACCATGTCGACGTCGTCGCCGGGATTGTAGAGCAGCTCGTTGGCCGCCTGCTCGGCCTCGACCAGGTGCGGCACAATCAGCGTATAATCCTGGTCGCGCAGGGTACGCAGCAGGTTGTTGAACGGCTTTTCGGTCGCGAGGCGACCCGTCCCGCCCGTTTGAAAACCCATGCGTTGCGTCCCCACAACCGGTGAAATTGCGCCAGCGGCGCCGTTATGTGCACAAGTGAACAGACGCCGCAAGAACGATGTGCTTGGTTCCCTGACGGAACCGGCGAATTCGCTCCCTGAGGTCTCGCCGGATGGCCACGCCGCAGGCGGACGGAAAGTACGGCTTCGTCGGGGCTCCACGCCGATTTTCGACCACGAGCACGCCCTTGCGTCGGTGCAGGCGAGTTCGCGAAGAGCTCGATTTTCTCCGCCGATGGGATGGCGACGGGGCCGCGCACGGCGCGGCGACGATGCTGTGCCGCGTGCAGGCCGACTTCCCGTTCCGCCAACTGCGATGTCAATCCACGGGCACATGATGGTTCCCTCTCCAGGCGGAGCAGATGTCTCGGGCTCGATGCGCTCGCTTCTGCGCGCTTCGACCGCAGGGCTGCACGCTGTCGTGGACGCCCGGTTTGCTCCCATGCTCGATGCCGGGGAAGCCGGGTACCGTTCCTTCCTGCTCGCCTCCGCAGCCGCCGTCTTTCCGCTGGAGCAGGCTCTGCTCACGGCGGGGGTGGGCTCGCTCCTGCCGGACTGGACGCGGCGAACCCGCGCCGCGGCCCTGCGCGCCGATCTCACTGATCTCGGCATCACCGACGTCGCGGCCGCGACAGCCCCGCCGCTCGTTGGAGCGGCCCGCATGTTCGGCGCGCTCTATGTCCTCGAAGGATCCCGGCTCGGCGCCAGGCTGCTGGTCCCCGATCTGCTCGCGGGCGGCAGCACGCGGGTTTGGGCCGCTACGCGTTACCTGCGTCACGGCGAGGGCCACCGGTTGTGGCAATCATTCCTGGCGCATCTGGAATCCTCGCATCCCGCAAGGGAGTGCCCTGACGAGGCCATCGCCGGCGCAAGAATGGCGTTCGCCTTGTTCATCGCCGGGCGTCCCGAAGCCGGGCTCCACGTCCGTCGGGTCGCAGCCGAGACTGCCGATGCAGACTGACAACGGCACGACCGTCGACCTGACCAACTGCGATCGGGAGCCGATCCACCTGCTCGGATCGGTGCAGCCGTTCGGCTTTCTGCTCGCGGTGTCCAGCACGACCTGGTGCGTGACGCGGACGTCGCGCAACGTCGTCGAATGGCTCGGCGTCGAGGCCGCCGACCTGCTGGGTCGACCGCTCGACCAGATCTTTACCCCCGACGCCGTCCACACCATCCGCGGACAATTGCAAAGCGCGATCATGGGAGACACGGTCGCGCGCGCCTTCGGCGTCGTTCTCACCGGCGGTGGGCTGCGCTGCGACGTAGCGCTGCATGTCATGCACGACACGGTGGTGATCGAAGGCGAGCCCTGCGTCGACGACCCGGCCATCAATGCCGGCGCCATGGTCCGCGGCATGATCGCCCGGCTGCAGCAGACAAGCGAGCTGCGCACGTTCTACCGGGTCGCCGCCCGCGAAATGCGCGCCGTGACCGGCTTCGACCGCGTCATGATCTACCGGTTCGATCACGACGGCTCCGGCGAAGTGATCGCGGAATCGGCGCGGTCGGGTCTGGAATCCTATCTCGGACTGCACTATCCGGCGTCCGACATCCCGCGCCAAGCGCGGATTCTCTATGAGCGCAACTGGCTGCGCATCATTCCCGACGTCAATGCGAAGCCCGCCGCGATCGAGCCGCAGCTCGATCGCGAGGGACAGGCCCTCGACCTCTCGATGAGCATCCTGCGCAGCGTCTCGCCGATCCACGTCGAATACCTGCAGAACATGGGCGTCGCGGCCTCAATGTCGGCGTCCATTTTGCGCCAGGGAAAGCTCTGGGGACTGTTCGCCTGCCATCACTACGCGCCGCACCATGTCTCGTTCGCACGCCGGACCGCGGCCGAGCTGTTCGGGCAGATGTTTTCCCTGCTGATGGAGACCCGCGAACGCGACAACGAGAGCGCCGCCGAAGCGCGTGCGCAGAAGCTGCACCATCAGTTGATTACAGTGATGGCGAACGAGGCGACACAGTTCGAAAGCATCGTGGCGCATCTCGACGACCTCGCCGATCTCCTGGCCTGTGACGGAATCGGCGTCTGGATCAATGATCGTGCGACCTTGAAAGGGCTGACACCGGACGAGGCGCAATTCGCCAAGCTGGTCGCCTTTCTGGCCGACAGGAACATCAGCGAGGTGTTCGCCCGCCACGACATCGGCGCCGAGTATCCGGCCGGGCGTGCGTTTGCCGAGCGCGCCGCCGGCATGATGGTGGTGCCGCTGTCGCGGCCGGCCCGCGATTACCTGATTTTCTTCCGCCGGGAGATTTCCCACACCATGAACTGGGCCGGCGATCCGTCGAAGCCGGTCACGTCAGGCCCGCTCGGCGACCGGCTGACACCGCGCAAGAGTTTCGAGCTCTGGCGGGAGACGGTGCGCGGGCAGTCGTCGAATTGGCTTGCAGTCGAGTGCCGCATCGCCGAAGCGCTGCGCGTCAGCCTGCTCGAAGTGATCCTGCGCCTGTCCGATCTCACGGAATCCGAACGCCGGCGGGCGCAGGAACGTCAGGAACTGCTGATCGCGGAGCTCAACCATCGCGTCCGCAACATTCTGGGACTGATCCGCGGTGTCATCACGCAAAGCAAGGATTCGGCCAGTGATGTCGAGGCCTTCACCAAGGTGATCGGCGGCCGCATTCACGCCCTGGCGATGGCGCACGATCAGATCACGGCCGACAATTGGAGTGCTGCCTCGTTTCGCGGCCTGATCAAGGCGGAAGCCGGCGCATACCTCGCCGCCAAGGCGGATCGCGTCGTCATCAGCGGTCCGGAGGTGCTGATCGAACCGCAGGCATTCACCACCATCGCACTGGTCATCCACGAGATGATCACCAATTCGGCCAAATACGGCGCGCTGAGCGACAGCATCGGCCGCGTCGAGATCGCGACCGCGCTCGATGCGCTCGGGCACCTCACGATCGACTGGTCCGAGCATGGGGGACCTCCGGTGAAGCCGCCGACCCGGCGCGGCTTCGGCAGCACCGTGATCGAGCGGTCCATCCGCCACGATCTCAAAGGCGATGCGCAGGTCGAATTCGCGCCCGCGGGCCTGCGCGCGGTGTTCACGATTCCGGCAGCCTACGTCCACGCCGCCCCGGTCGAGGTTCGCTCCGGTGCGGAGACGGTTGCGGAATCGACCGAAGACGGCGGGCGGATGCCGAAGGACGTGCTCGTGGTCGAGGACAACATGATCATCGCGCTCGATGCCGAGGACATCATGCGCAAGTTCGGGGTCGGCACGGTGCGGAGCGCGAGCAGCGTGGCGCAAGCGCTGCGGGAGATTTCCGATCGTCCGCCGGAATTCGCGCTGCTGGACGTCAATCTCGGCACCGAAACCAGTTTCGAGATCGCGAAGCGCCTGACCGAGATCGGAGTTCCGTTCGTGTTCGTGACCGGATATGGCGAGCAGGTCGCGTTTCCTCCCGAATTCTCGGATGCTCCCAAGCTGCGCAAGCCGTACTCGATCGACTCGCTGCGCGCGGCGGTCGCACGCTAGTGCCAACCCGCGGAACGTGACAGTGGCGTGCAAAAAAGTCTGCAGCTTTTTCGGAACGAATGAAACGCTACGTCACAACCGTCTTAGCGCCACTTCCTCGACCAGGTGACTTTCAACCTTCTTGAGGATGAGATCGGCGCGCTGGCGCGTCGGCAGGATGTTCTCGTTGAGATTGAGCAGATTGATGCGCGTCCAGATCGTGACCGCGGTCTCGACCGCCTCCTCATCGGACAACGTCGCGTACCGGTGAAAGTATGATTTCGGATCGCGGAACGCGGTCCCACGCAACGTCAGGAATCGATCGACATACCAAGCCCGCAACACATCCTCGTCGGCATCGAGGTAGATCGAGAAATCGAAGAAATCCGACACGTAGGGGATTGCCTTGCCGTCCTTCGGCGGCGCCCCGGTCTGCAGCACGTTGAGACCCTCGACGATGAGGATGTCCGGCCGATCGACCTCGATCCACTGATTGGGCATCACGTCGTAGATGAGGTGGGAATACACCGGCGCGCGCGCCGGGCGACGGCCGGCCTTGATGTCGGACAGGAAGCGCAGCAGCGCGGACAGGTCGTAGCTTTCGGGAAAGCCCTTTCGCTCCATCAGACCTTCGCGCGCAAGGATCGCATTCGGATAGAGGAAGCCGTCGGTGGTGATGAGATCGACCTTCGGCACATTGGGCCAGCGCGCCAGCAACGCCTGCAGCACGCGCGCGGTGGTCGACTTGCCGACCGCCACGGAGCCGGCGACGCCGATGATGTAGGGCATCTTGGCGTCTTCAGTGCCGAGAAAATTCTGCTGCGCGTGGAACAGCCGCTGGGTCGCGGCGACGTAGAACGAAAGCAGCCGCGACAGCGGCAGGTAGATCTCCTCGACCTCTGTCATGTCGAGGCGGTCATGCAGCGACCGCAGCCGCGTCACCTCATCGGAGGTCAACGTCATCGGCGTGTCGTGGCGCTTTGCCGCCCATTCGGCCCGCGAGAAGATGCGGTAGGGCGAGACATTGTCGTCGGTGCGCTGATCCATCGCCCTGCTCACGCGCCCTTGCCCGCCCGCCCCTGCTCACGTGCCTTGGGCTGCCGAAGTCGCGTCTTGATCTTGCCCGCGCTCGGGGCCGACCTAGAGCCCGCCTTGCGGGACGCCTTTTCCTGCAGGCCCGACTGCCGGGTGCGCGCGGCGAGCTCGGCTTCCACCTCGGCAAGCGTGATGCCACGCGCCGCGAGCACGACCAGGAGATGATAGATCAGGTCGGCAGTCTCCGCGATCAAGCGGCCGCGATTCTTGCCGACCGCCGCGATCACGGTCTCGATCGCCTCCTCGCCCAGCTTCTTGGCACACTCGGCCACGCCCTGGTCGAGGAGCTTGCGCGTATAGGACGCGTCGGCAGGCGCCTGCGCGCGCACACGCACGCGCTTTTCGAGGTCATGGAGGGTGAAATCGGCCATCGCTTTTGCTCCACTCTGGCATATCACCTCCGCCCGACCCCGCAAATCGGGACGATGCCAACGCCTTCCCATCACCGCCCGCGGCCAGAGCCTTTTGGTGGAGCATGATCTTTTCCGAAAACCGGCACCCACTTTTCGGGATCATGCTCTAGCATCACCCCATGCCGGCCGCGCTCGATTTGTGGTTCGATTTCGCCTCGACCTACTCCTATC
>Ga0207675_100005068_pt1 | contig 12676 bp, 12 predicted proteins | sample KBSSwiS42_FD_184305 | JGI IMG/M metagenome (GOLD analysis project Ga0207675, IMG submission 184305) | Switchgrass rhizosphere microbial communities from Kellogg Biological Station, Michigan, USA - KBS Switchgrass S4-2 (SPAdes) (version 2) | ecosystem: Host-associated > Plants > Roots >... | reverse complement strand
CGTGGGTTCGCCGCCGGTCGGCAACGTGGTGATCACCTCCAGCGTGCTGCGTTCCACGACGCGCAGGACCTGGTCGACCTGGATCGAGTGGGCCAGGTGGTCGGCGAAGAACACCAGGAGCCCGAGGCTGAGGAAGAGCAGCCCGATGGCGACGGTGACCGCGAAGCGGGGGAACTCGGCGACCCGCTCCCCACCCGACACCCCCACCTCGAATAACCCGGCCGCGCTGTAGCCGAAGGTCCCGACGAACACGGCGAGCACGATCTGGTTCGGCCGGTCCCGCAGGAAGTTGCGCAGCAGCCGTGGGGAGAACTGGGTTGAGGACAGCTGCAGGGCGACCACGGCCAGGCCGAGCAGCAACGCGATGACCGTGACCATGGTGCTGGAGATGCCGATCAGCAGGTTGCGCGCATCGTCGGCGGTGCCCTGGAAGGCGAGCAGCGATGTCGGGCCCACGTCGATCCGCGACAGCACCGCACCCAGCGCGACCGACACCATGACCGCGACGACCGGGAGCAGCCACAACGAGCCCCTGCTGTACTCCCGCAACGCATCTCGTCGGATCATCATCGACTCCTCACGTCGGCGCGGCGGTAGGCGGGAGCGCGGCTCGGGGCGTGGCGCGGCCCGCTCGCCAGGATCGTGTGCGTGCGCGGCGGCACGACGACCGACAGCACGACGACGCTGGTCGACCGCCCGATCAACGGGGAGCGGTTGAGGGCGAGCAGGGCCTGCTGGAGGTCCTCGTGCGACGAGGCGGCCAGCTTGCAGATCACGTCCGAGGAGCCGGTGGTGGCGTAGGCCTCGAGCACCGCGGGCTGCGCGTGCAGCTCGGCCGTGACCTCGTCGAGGTCTCCCTGGGCGATCTCGAGGGTGACGAAGGCCTGCACGCCGTAGCCCGCGGCGGGCAGGTCGATCTCGGGCGCGTACCCGGTGATGACCCCCGCCTGTTCGAGGCGGTCGAGGCGCGCCTGGACCGTGCCGCGGGCCACCCGCAGCGTGCGGGACAGCTCGAGCACACCCGGCCGCGTGTGGGTGCGCAGCGCGGCCAGCAGGTCGATGTCGAGCGCATCCATGTGGGCAGACTGTACAGCTGCCATCGCACAGTTTCGACAGAAGTAGCGGAGATGGCCAGATCAACTGGGCTTGCTTGCCACCGGTACCGCCTTCAGGTGTCCTTACCGCATGACCGTCGACCAGTCCCTGACCAGCCAGGAGCGGCTCGCCGACCTGGATCTCGCGCAGCTGCGCCAGCTCGTCGGCCTCGTGGAGTACGACGCCGACCGGGATCCGTTCCCCGTCACGGGCTGGGACGCGGTGGTGTGGTCGGTCGGCAACGCCACTCAGGCCGCGCTGTACTACCAGGCGGTGTTCGGGATGGAGCTGGTCGCGTACTCCGGCCCGGAGACCGGCAACCGCGACCACCACGCCTACGTGCTGCGTTCGGGGGCCGTGCGGTTCGTGCTCAAGGGCGGGATCGACCCGAAGAGCCCGCTGCTCGACCACCACCGCCGCCACGGCGACGGCATCGTGGACATCGCGCTCGAGGTGCCCGACGTCGACCGCTGCGTCGCGCACGCCCGTGCGCACGGCGCCACGATCCTCGACGAACCCCACGACGTCACCGACGAGCACGGCACCGTGCGGGTGGCCGCGATCGCCGCCTACGGCGACACCCGCCACAGCCTCGTCGACCGCTCCCGCTACACGGGCCCGTACCTGCCCGGCTACGTCGCCCGCACGAGCGGGTACACCAAGCCCGCGGGGGAGCCGAAGCGGCTGTTCCAGGCGCTCGACCACGTCGTCGGCAACGTCGAGCTCGGTCGCATGGACGAGTGGGTGGCGTTCTACAACCGGATCATGGGCTTCACCAACATGGCCGAGTTCGTCGGCGACGACATCGCCACCGAGTACTCCGCGCTGATGAGCAAGGTCGTGGCCAGCGGCAACCACCGCGTGAAGTTCCCGCTCAACGAGCCCGCCGTCGGCAAGAAGCGCTCGCAGATCGACGAGTACCTCGACTTCTACGACGGCCCCGGCGCCCAGCACCTCGCGTTGGCCACGGGCGACATTCTCCGCACCGTCGACGTGCTGCGGGCCAAGGGCGTCCAGTTCCTCGCCACGCCCGACTCGTACTACGAGGACCCGGAGCTGCGGGCGCGGATCGGCGAGGTGCGGGTGCCGATCGAGGAGCTGCAGTCGCGCGGCGTGCTCGTCGACCGCGACGAGGACGGCTACCTGCTGCAGATCTTCACCAAGCCGATCGGCGACCGCCCCACCGTGTTCTTCGAGCTCATCGAGCGGCACGGCTCGCTGGGCTTCGGCAAGGGCAACTTCCAGGCGCTGTTCGAGGCGCTGGAGCGCGAGCAGGCCAAGCGCGGCAACTTCTAACCCGCGCCGGATCGTATATGTTCCGTCCGTGGAGCGTGAACCGCGGCACGCGGCGTGGGAGCTGCTGGGCGGGCGGCCCGGCACCGTCTTCGCCATGCACATCGGCTACGCCGCCCGCGCCGCGCAGAAGGGCCGCACCCCGGAGGCCCCGGGCTACTTCCTGAAGCCCGCCACCTCGCTGTCGCCCGGCGGCCCCGTCGAGCTGCCAGCGGGCGCCGAGATCCTCGGCTTCGAGGGCGAGATCGCGCTGGTGATCGGTAGCCGGGTGCGGCGGGTCGGCGAGGCGGAGGCGTGGGCCGCGGTCGCCGCGGTCACCGCCGCGAACGATCTCGGCGTGTTCGACCTGCGCTGGGCGGACAAGGGTGCCAACGTGCGCTCCAAGGGCGGCGACGGTTACACCGCGATCGGGCCCCGGCTGCTGCCCGCCGCCGAGCTCGACCCGGCTGCCATCGCCATTCGGGTCTGGCGCAACGGCGAGCTGGTGCAGGAGGACTCCACCGCAACGCTGCTGTTCCCGCTGCCGCAGATCGTCAGCGACCTGTCGCAGCTGATCACGTTGGAGCCCGGCGACGTCATCCTGACCGGCACGCCCGCGGGCGCGTCGACGTTCGCGCCGGGCGACACCGTGGAGGTCGAAGTCGAGGCCGCGGGCCGCTCGACCGGGCGCCTGGTCAGCACGGCCGTGCGGGGCACCGCGCCGCTGCCCGCCTACAGCGCGCAGCCCAAGGCCACCCCCGAGCAGTGGGCGGACGCCGCGGGCTCCGCCGCGCCACCCGTCCTCGACGACGAGCTGGTCGCGCGGGTCAACGGGGTCGCGCTCGCCACCCTGTCGTCGCTGCTGCGCAAGCGCGGCCTGAACAACGTCTCCATCGACGGGCTGCGCTGCACCCGACCCGGCACCCGGCTGGTCGGCACCGCGCGCACGCTGCGCTACGTGCCCAACCGCGAGGACCTCTTCCGCGCGCACGGCGGCGGTTACAACGCGCAGAAGCGGCTGTTCGACGACGTCCGACCGGGCGAGGTGATCGTGATGGACGCCCGCGGCGAGACCCGCGCGGGCACCCTCGGCGACGTCCTCGCCCTCCGCGCCCAGCAACGGGGGGCGGCGGGCGTCGTGACCGACGGCGGCCTGCGCGACGCCGCCGCCGTCACCGCGATCGGCGTGCCGACCTGGTTCGCGAACCCGCACCCGGCCGTGCTCGGCCGCCACCACGTGCCGTGGGGCGTCGACGAGACGATCGCCTGCGGCGGCACCACCGTGCAGCCCGGCGACGTGATCGTCGGCGACGGCGACGGGCTGCTGGTCATCCCGCCCGGGCTGCTGCGCGAGCTGGTGGCCGACGCCGAGGCGCAGGACGCCGAGGAGGAGTTCATCGCCCGGATGGTGCGCGAGGGCCACCCGGTGCGCGACCTCTTCCCCATGAACGCGGCGTGGCGGGCCCGCTACGAGGCCGAGCGGTCATGACGAAGGCCACCGCCAGCAAGTCCCAGCTCGCCTACGAGCACCTGCGCGAACGCATCACGCGGGGCGGCTACGGGCCCGGGTACCGGCTGGTGCTCGACCAGCTCGCCCGCGAGTTGGGGATGAGCGTGGTGCCGGTGCGGGAGGCGATCCGGCGCCTGGAGGCCGAGGGAGTGGTGACGTTCGAACGCAACATCGGCGCCCGGGTGGCCGCGATCGACCCGGTCGACTACCGGGACGCCTGCCAGACCCTGGCGATCGTCGAGGCGGCCGCGGTGGCGCTGGCCCAGCCGCACCTCGCGGCGGCCGACCTCGCCGAGGCCCGTGCGATCAACGACCGGCTCCGGGAGGGCCTGGCCGACTTCGACCCCGTCCGGTTCACCCGGCTCAACGAGGCGTTCCACCGCACGCTGTCCGACCCCTGCCCGAACGCGCAGCTCAAGAACCTCGTCGACGGGGGCTGGCGGCGGCTCGCGGGCCTGCGCCGGTCGACCTTCGGCTTCGTGCCGGGCCGCGCCCACGCCTCCGTCGCCGAGCACGACGCCCTCCTCGCGCTGCTGGCCGAGGGGGCGGCGCCCGCCGCCGTCGAAGCCGCCGTGCGGGAGCACCGGCTGGCGGGCATGCGCGCCTACCTGGACCGCGAGAGGACACCATGAGCACCCGGCTCGAGCACCTGCCCAGCCACCTGCCGCACCACATCGGCGGCCGCGACGTCGACTCGATCGGCGGCGAGACCTTCGAGGTGCTCGACCCGGTGACCAACCGGACCTACGCCACCGCCGCGGCGGGCCAACCGGCCGATGTGGACGCCGCCGTGGCCGCCGCGTCGGCGGCCTTCGAGTCCGGCCCGTGGCCGCGGATGAAGGCCCGGGAGCGGGCCGGGGTCCTGCAGCGGATCGCCGACATCGTCGCCTCCCGCGACGCCACCCTGGCCGCCTTCGAGACGTTCGACAGCGGACTGCCGATCACCCAGGCCCGCGGCCAGGCCCGGCGCGCCGCGGAGAACTTCCGCTTCTTCGCCGACCTGGTCGTCGCCCAGCGCGACGACGTCTACCAGGTGCCCGGCACGCAGCTGAACTACGTGCACCGCAAGCCCAAGGGCGTCGCCGGGCTGATCACCCCGTGGAACACGCCGTTCATGCTGGAGTCCTGGAAGCTCGCCCCGGCGCTCGCGTCGGGGTGCACCGTAGTGCTGAAGCCCGCCGAGTTCACGCCGCTCTCGGCGTCGCTGTGGGCGGGCATCTTCGCGGAGGCCGAGCTGCCGACCGGGGTGTTCAACCTGGTCAACGGCATCGGCGAGGAGGCGGGCGACGCCCTGGTCAAGCACCCGGGTGTGCCGCTCATCTCGTTCACGGGGGAGTCCCGCACCGGGCAGGTGATCTTCCGCAACTGCGCCGAGCACCTCAAGGCGATGTCGATGGAGCTGGGCGGCAAGTCGCCCGCGGTGGTGTTCGCCGACGCCGACCTGGCCGCGGCGATCGACTCCACGCTGTTCGGCGTGTTCTCGCTCAACGGCGAGCGCTGCACCGCGGGCAGCCGGATCCTCGTCGAGCGGCCGGTCTACGACGAGTTCGTGCGCCGCTTCGCCGAGCGGGCGGGCCGGATCGTGGTCGGCGACCCGGCCGACGAGAAGACCGAGGTCGGGGCGCTGGTGCACCCCGAGCACTTCGCGAAGGTGATGTCCTACGTCGAGATCGGCAAGGCGGAGGGCAGGCTGGTCGCGGGCGGCGGCAGGCCGGACGGGCTGGCCGAGGGCAACTACGTGGCGCCGACGGTCTTCGCCGACGTGCCGCCGGACGCCCGGATCTTCCGCGAGGAGATCTTCGGCCCGGTCGTCGCGATCACCCCGTTCGACGGGGACGCGGAAGCGCTGAAGCTGGCCAACGACACCCCCTACGGCCTGGCCGCCTACATCTGGACCAACGACCTCACCCGGGCGCACACGTTCGCGCAGTCGGTCGAGGCCGGGATGGTGTGGCTGAACAGCCACAACGTGCGGGACCTCCGCAGCCCGTTCGGCGGCGTGAAGGCCTCCGGGCTCGGCCACGAGGGCGGCTACCGCAGCCTGGACTTCTACTCCGACCAGCAGGCCGTGCACATCACCCTCGGCGACGTCCACACCACGCGCTTCGGCGCCCGATGACGGGAGGCACCCCCGTGATCCCACCGGACGTCGTCCGCTGCGCCTACCTCGACCTGGTGGTGAGCGACCTGGCGGCCGCGCGCCGGTTCTACGTCGACCTGCTCGGCCTGCACGTCACCGCCGAGGACGAGTCGGCCATCCACCTGCGCTCGTTCGAGGAGTTCATCCACCACAACCTGGTGCTGCGCCGGGGGCCGGTGCCCGCCGTCGCGGCGTTCGCCTTCCGGGTGCGCACGCCCGAGGACGTCGACCGCGCCGAAGCCTGGTACCGGGAGCTGGGCTGCCGCACCGAGCGGCGGCCGGGTGGGTTCGTGCGCGGGGTCGGCGACGCGGTGCGGGTGCAGGACCCGCTCGGGTTCCCCTACGAGTTCTTCCACCACGTCGAGCACGTCGAGCGGCTCACCCGCCGCTACGACCTCTACTCGGCGGGCGAGCTGGTGCGGCTGGACCACTTCAACCAGGTCACCCCGGACGTCCCGCGCGGCCGCGCCTACCTGGAGGACCTCGGCTTCCGGGTGTCGGAGGACATCAAGGACGCCGCGGGCACCACGTACGCGGTCTGGATGCACCGCAAGCAGACCGTCCACGACACCGCCCTCACCGGGGGCAACGGGCCGCGCATGCACCATGTCGCGTTCGCGACCCACGAGAAGCACGACATCATCCAGATCTGCGACAAGATGGGCTCGCTGCGGATCTCCGACCGGATCGAGCGCGGCCCCGGCCGCCACGGCGTCTCGAACGCGTTCTACCTCTACATCCTCGACCCGGACGGCCACCGGGTGGAGATCTACACGCAGGACTACTACACCGGCGACCCGGACAACCCGATCGTCACGTGGGACGTGCACGACAACCAGCGCCGCGACTGGTGGGGCAACCCGGTCGTGCCGTCCTGGTACACCGAGGCCAGCCTCGTGCTCGACCTGGACGGCACCCCGCAGCCGGTGCTCGAGCGCACCGATCCGAGCGAGCAGGCCGTCACGGTCGGCGCCGACGGCTTCTCCTACACGCGCGCACCCGAGGTCGGCTTCAAGATGGGCCACCAGGTGTGACGGGGCGCGGGCTCGACGACGCGACGGTCACCCGGCTCGCCGACGAGCTGGCCGCCGCCACCCGCAGCCGGGGCACGGTGCCCCGGCTCTCGGCCCGGCACCCCGAGATGACCGTCGAGGACTCCTACGCCGTGCAGCGGGTCTGGCGTTCGCGCCGGGAGGCCGAAGGGCACCGGGTCGTCGGCCGCAAGATCGGGCTGACGAGCAAGGTCATGCAGGTGGCGACGGGGATCACCGAGCCGGACTACGGCGTGGTCTTCGACGACCAGGTCTTCGACTCGGGTGCGACGCTGCCGTTCGACCGGTACTCCAACGTGCGGATCGAGGTGGAGCTGGCGTTCGAGCTGGCCCGCCCGCTCTCCGGGCCGGGCTGCACGCTCGACGACGTGCTCGCCGCGACCGCCGCCGTGCGGCCCGCGCTGGAGGTGCTCGACTCGCACGTCGAGCTGGCGGGCCGCACGATCGTGGACACCATCAGCGACAACGCCGCGCTGGGGGCGATGGTGCTGGGCGGCCGGTTCGCGCCGGACGCCGTGGACCTGCGCTGGGTCGGGGCGCTGCTGGCCCGCAACGGCGAGATCGAGGAGTCCGGGGTCTCCGGCGCCGTGCTCGGCCACCCCGCCACCGGGGTGGCCTGGCTGGCCGACCGGCTCGCCGGGCACGGCGACCGGCTGGCGGCGGGCGAGATCGTGCTGGCGGGCTCGTTCACCCGCCCGATGTGGGTGCAGCGCGGCGACCTCGTCGAATGCGACTACCGCGACCTCGGCGTGGTGACCTGCCGGTTCCGCTGACCCCTACCCGAACCGGAGCAGGACCTTGCCGGACCGAACGGGGTCGGCGGCGGTGTGCAGCGCGGTGAGGGCGTCCTCGATGGCGTACTCGTGGGTGACCACCGCTTCCACGTCGAGGGATCCGTCGGCCAGGGCCTGCAGGACGTCGTCGATCTCGTCGTTGAACCGGAAGGAGCCGGTGAGCTCGAGCTCGCGTTCGATCGCGGTGGCCATCGGCACGGGCTGTTCGCCGGGTGGCAGCAGCCCGAGCATGACCACCCGGCCACCGCGGGCGGTGTTCGTGATGGCGGCGGTGAGGCCGGGGACGCTGCCGGAGGACTCGACGGTGACGTCGGGCTGCACCGCCGCCAGCGCCGTGCGGTCGGCGGCGAGGAGGGTGCGGGTGGCGCCGAGCGCGCGGGCGCGTTCCAGCGGGGCCTCGTGCAGGTCGACCACGGTGATCTGCGCCGCGCCTGCGCGGCGCAGCACCGCGACGACGAGCGCGCCGATCGGTCCGGCGCCGATCACCAGCGCACTGCGCCCCCGGACGTCGCCCGCGCGGCCGACGGCGTGCCACGCGACGCTCGCGGGCTCGGCCACGGCCGCCGTGCGCAGCGCCAGCCCGGCGGGCAACGGGCGCAGCATGTGCGCGCCGAGGGTGACGTAGTGCGCGAACCCGCCCTGGGTGTGCGGCCGGTGCGCGGCGCTGCCGAGGTAGGCGCAGCCGGGGGAGAGGTTGGGCCGGTCGGCCGGGTAGCGCTGGCTGCCGTCGCCCGGGCCGGGCCGGGCCGGGTGCACCGCCACCGGCGTGCCCGGGGTCGGACCGGAGCCGTCGGACGCGCCCTGGCGGACGACGCCGACGATCTCGTGCCCGAGCAGCATCGGCTCCTTCAGGATCGACAGCCCGGCCGCGCCGTGGCGCCAGTAGTGCAGGTCCGAGCCGCAGATGCCGCCGTAGACGACCTCGACGACGGCCTCGGTGGCGTTGGGGACGCGGACGGGTACGGGCTCGATGCGGACGTCGTTCGCCGCGTGCGCGACGAGCCCGGTGGCCTTAGCGGGGAGCGTCATCACACGACCGCCGTCATCCCGCCGTCGACGAAGATCGTCTGCCCGTTCACGTAGTCGGAGGCGTCGGACGCGAGCCAGATCGTGGGCCCGACGAGGTCGGCGCACGAGCCCCAGCGGGCGGCCGGGGTGCGGCCGAGCACCCACGCGTTGAAGTCCTCGTCGTCGACGAGGTTCTGGGTCATCTCGGTGTGGATGTAACCGGGGGCGATCGAGTTGGCCTGCACGTTGGCCGCGCCCCACTCGGCGGCCATGGCGCGGGTGAGGTTGCGCAGCCCGCCCTTGGCCGAGGTGTAGGGCGCGATGGTGGCCCTGGCGAGCTCGGACTGGACCGAGCCGATGTTGACGATCTTGCCGCGGCGGCGCTCGACCATCCCGCGGGCGACCGCGCGGCCGACGACGAAGGCGCTGGTGAGGTCGACGTCGACGACGCGGCGCCAGTCCGCGAGCTCCAGGTCGAGCATGGGCACCCGGTGCTGGATGCCCGCGTTGTTCACCAGCACGTCGATCGGGCCGACCTCGGCCTCGATCGCGGCGACGGCCGCGACGACCTGGTCCTCGGCGGTGACGTCGAACGCGGCGGCGTGCACGCGCTTCTCGCCGTGCCGGGCCGCGAAATCGGCGCGGGTCGCGTCGAGACGGGCGCGGTCCACGCCGTTCAGCACGACGGTGGCCCCGGCCGCGGCGAGCCCGTCGGCCAGGCTGCGGCCGATGCTGCGGCTGGAGCCGGTGACCAGGGCGACGCGGCCGGTGAGGTCGAATGCCGCGGTGGACATCGGCGTGGACATCAGCGCAGCTCCTCGACGTCCGTGGTGAGCCCCTTGGCCGCCAGCACCGCGGTCAGGCCGGAGACCGTGAGCGGCGTCTCGCCGTCGCGGTAGCGCCGGATGTACCCGGCCTCGGCCTCCTCGCGCGCCCGGCACTCCTCCACGGCGTCGGCGGCGGCCTCGCGGGCCACCACGACGACGCCGTCGCCGTCGCCCTTCACGACGTCGCCGGGGCGGACGAGCTGGCCGCCGATGACCAGCGGCTGGTTCACCGGCCCGAGGGACTCCTTGACGGTGCCCTGGATGGCGACGAACCGGGAGAAGACCGGGAAGCCGAGCTCCCGGATCTCGCGGGTGTCGCGCACGCCGCCGTCGGTGACCAGCGCGGCGATGCCGCGCGCCACGCAGGCGTTGGCGAGGACGTCGCCGAACTGGCCCGCGGCCTGGCCGCCGGAGGCGACGACGAGCACGTCGCCGGGCTGGGCGTAGCTGATGGCGACCTGCAGCATGATGTTGTCGCGGGGGTGGCAGACCACGGTGAACGCCGGGCCGCAGAAGTGCGTGTCGCGGTCGATCGGCTTGATGGTCGGGTCGAGGGCGCCCTTGCGGCCCTGGGCCTCGTGGATGGTGGCGGCCGAGAAGGCCGCCAAGCCCTTGACGACGGCCGGGTCGGCCCGGTCGATCTTCGTCGTCACGTGGACCATGGGGGTACTCCGTTTCGTGGGTGGGGTCAGCGCAGCGTGGCGACGGCGGCGCCGATGGCGGCGGCGGCGTCCTTCAGCGTCGGCTCGGCGGCGGCGAAGGACACGCGGAAGTACGGGCTGGATCCGTAGGCGGAGCCCGGGATCGTGGCGACCGAGGCGTGGTCGAGCAGGAACAGCACCACGTCGTTGTCGGTGGTCAACGTGGCACCGTCCGGGGTGGTGCGGCCCAGGAGGCCCGCGCAGTTGACGAAGAGGTAGAACGAGCCGTCCGGGCGGACCGGCGCCAGGCCGTCGACGTCGGCGAGCAGCCCGTGGATCAGGTCGCGCCGCTCGCGGTAGGCGGCCACGGAGCGGCGCACGAAGGCCTCGTCGCCGGTCAGCGCGGCCACGGCCGCGGCCTGGCTGATCGAGGACGGGCACGACGAGCTCTGCGACTGCAGCGTGTTCACCGCGCCGATCAGCCCGGGGTCGCCGAGCCCCCAGCCGAGCCGCCACCCCGTCATCGCGTAGGTCTTGGAGACCCCGTTGACGAGCAGGATCCGCTCCCGCAGCCGGGGAGCGACGGAGACGAGGCTGGTGGCGGGCCGGTCGGTGAACGTGATCTCGTCGTAGATCTCGTCGCACAGCACCATCACCCGCGGGTGCCGGTCGAGCACGTCGGCGAGGGCGGCCAGCTCGTCGGGCGTGTAGAGGGTGCCGGTCGGGTTGCCCGGCGCGTTCAGGACGAGCCACCGGGTGCGCGGGGTGATCGCCGCGTCGAGCGCCTGCGGGGTGAGGCGGAACCCGTCGGTGGTGTGGGGGATGGAAGGGCCGACGGAGGAGGCCCGGGGTGGGTTGGAACAAGCGGTCGAGACGACCACCGGGACGCCGCCGTGCGCGGCGACCATGTCCGGGTAGGACACCCAGTGGGGGGCCGGGACGATCACCTCGTCGCCGGGGTCGATCCCGGCCATGAGCGCGAGGAAGATCACCTGCTTGGCCCCGCCGCCGACGGCGATCTCGTTGCCGCCGTAGGCCTGCCCGGTGCGGCGCAGCACCTTGGCCGCGATGGCCTCGCGCAGCGCCGGGATGCCGTTGACGGGCGTGTACTTGGTGAGGCCCGCGTCCATCGCGGCCACGGCGGCCGCCTTGACGTGGTCGGGGGTGTCGAAGTCGGGCTCGCCGACGGTGAGGTCGACGATGGTGCGCCCGGCGGCGCGCAGGTCGCGCACGCGCTGGGCGGCCTGGGTGCTGGGCGACTCGCGGATCGCCTGTACACGGGCGGCGGGGACGAACACGGTGGGCTCCTAGTCGGTGCGGCGGACGAACTCCAGGCCGCCGGGCACCTGGAAGGTGGGCAGGATCTCGATGAGGCCGAGGTTGACGTGGCCCGGCGCGTCGAGGGCGAACTCGATGGTGTCGGCCACGTCGGCGGTGGTGATCGACTCGAAGCCCTCGTAGTAGGTGTGCCAGGCCTCCTGCAGCGCTTCCGGCGTGCCGCCGAGGTTGCGGCCGAAGATCTCGGTCTCGACCCGGCCGGGGCAGATCTCGGTGACCCGGATCCGCTTGCCGATCACGTCGTTGCGCAGCTGGCGGGAGATCTGGTGCACCGCCGCCTTCGTCGCGTGGTAGGCGGTGTGGCCGTAGAAGTTGTACAGCCCGGCGATCGAGGAGATGTTCACGACGTGGCCGCGGTCGCGTTCGACCATCCCCGGCAGCAGGAGCCTGCACAGGTGCAGCACCGCCCGCAGGTTGACGTCGACCATGGCGTCGACCTTGGCCGCCGTCGCGTCGAGGATGTTGCCGGTGGCCGAGACGCCCGCGTTGTTGACGAGCACGTCGATCGGGAGGCGCTCGACCGCGGCGGCGAGCGCTTCGGTGTCGGCGAGGTCGACGGGCAGGGGCGTCATGCCGGTGCGGCTCGCCACCTCGTCGAGCTTGGCGGCGTCGCGGGCCACGCCGTAGACCGTGAGGCCGTGCTTGGTCAGCATTTCGGTGATCGCGGCGCCCATGCCGGTGTTGGCGCCGGTCACGAGGGCGGTCTGGTAGTCGCTGAAGGACATCGGTGCGGCTTCCGTTTCAGAGGGTGTCGCGCAGGGGGAGGTGCGCCCGGTCCTTGACCGTGCTCACGGCGGCGAGCGTGCCGAGCGCGGTGAGGACCGCGTACCAAGCGGGGACGTAGATCCCGAACTGGGGGATGAGCAGGGTCATCAGCAGCGGGGCGGTGCCGCCGAACAGCGCCGAGGAGATGTTGTAGCCCAGGCCGTAGGCGGAGTACCGCACGCGGGTGGGGAACAGCTCGACGATGAGGATGTGGATCACCGCGGTGTGACCCGC
>Ga0207675_100005067_pt1 | contig 12676 bp, 8 predicted proteins | sample KBSSwiS42_FD_184305 | JGI IMG/M metagenome (GOLD analysis project Ga0207675, IMG submission 184305) | Switchgrass rhizosphere microbial communities from Kellogg Biological Station, Michigan, USA - KBS Switchgrass S4-2 (SPAdes) (version 2) | ecosystem: Host-associated > Plants > Roots >... | reverse complement strand
GGGACCCGAGCGGTAGCGCAGCGACTTGAACGGAATCGCCATCTCCACCGTCCAGCCGCCCTCGAACCGTCCGGTCTTCACGTGCCAGACCGGGTTCCAGTCGCTGTTCGGCGCCCCTTCGTCCACGATCGAGTAGTCGGCGCGGGCGCCGAGCGGGTTGGTGTAGAACGCGAAGCCGCTGCGCCGATCGTAAAAGGTGTCGAAGCTGACGCCGATCTGATCGTTCTGCCGCAGCTGCGCGGTGTCGCGGCGGAGCTCGTTCGCGATCCACTTGTCCGCCGCCTCCGAGTCCCAGCAGCGGCAGGCGACATAGATGTAGTCGCTGTCGTACAGCACCCACACGTCGGACCGCTCGGTCTGCGGCGCCCCATAGCTCGGCGCCACCTGGATGAAGCCGCCGAACGGCCGCTCCCGCTGATAGACGTCCTCGTCGAGCTTGCCGTCGACGCGAAGCGGCGCGGCGAGGCGAATGGCGCGCACGGTGGCATGCCCCTCATCGTCGCGGCTGATGACCTCGGGGGCTTCAGGCGGCGCCGGATCACCACGGAGCGTGGTCGATGAGGACGCGGGCGGCAGCGACTCCTGCGCCGCGACAAGGTGTGAAATCGACAGAATCGTGAGGAAAAGTGCGGTCCGAACCAGGAGCATTGGCCCCGTATCTTGTCACGATTCCCTCATATAATCGCCGTCATGGGTAGCCAAGCCATGCGCCTGCTCGTCGCGTTTGCCTTCGTCGCCGCGGCCGCGTCGCCGGCCAGCGTGCTCGCACAATCTGCTTCGAGCGCAGCCTCGCAACTCGTGACGGTGCGCCACGCGTCGGGCCAGGGTGTCGCGCCGGTCTACGAGGGCTTCGACATCAACCCGGACGGCTCGTTCAACATGTGGTTCGGCTACATGAACCGCAATTACGAGGAAGCGCTCGACCTGCCGGTCGGCGCGGCGAACACCTTCGAACCGGGCGCCGATCGCGGCCAGCCGACGCACTTCACGCCGCGCCGGCACAAGGATGTCTTCAAGGTGGTCGTGCCGAAAGATTTCGGCGACAAGACGCTGGTGTGGAAGCTGACCGCGCACGGCCAGATGCACCAGGTCGCGGCGACGCTCAAGCCCGTCTGGCAGATCGATCGCCTGCGAACCACGCGCGGCGGCAACAGCGAGAACATCAACTCCAACCTGCCGCCGGCCGTCACCGTCCGCGCCGCCAGCACTTCGCTTTCCGCACCCGGCGCGACGACGCTGACGCTCACCGCGACCGACGATGGCCTGCCGAAGCGGCAGGGCAAGACGGTCGGCATGACGGTGATGTGGGCGAAGTACCGCGGCCCCGGCACCGTCCAATTCTCGGCGCCCACCGCGAAGCTGGCCGACGGCGGCGCCAGCACGTCGGCGAGCTTCAGCGAGCCGGGCGAGTACATCCTGCAGGCGGTCGTCGACGACGGCTCGGGCGAATCGGCCGGCAACTTCGGCTACCACTGCTGCTGGACCAACACGCAGATCACCGTCGCGGTCAAAGGCCAATCCGCCAATCAATCGGCCAATCAATCCGCCAATCAATCCGCCAATCAATCCGCAATCCGCAATCCGCAATCCGCAATGTCGCCGGCGCCGACGTTCGCGAAAGACATCGCGCCGATTTTCCAGGCCAAGTGTCAAGCGTGCCACCATCAGGGGACGTCGGCGCCGATGTCGCTGGTCACCTATGCCGATGCGCGTCCGTGGGCGAAGTCGATCCAGCAGCGCGTCTCGAACCGCGACATGCCGCCGTGGCACCTGGACAAGACGGTCGGCATCAAGCAGTACAAGAACGACCGCTCGCTCTCGGATCGTGAAATCGAGACCATCGTCCGCTGGGTGGACGCCGGCGCCCCGCAGGGCAACCCGGCCGACATGCCGCCGCCGCGCGCGTTCCAGTCGGAAGCGGAGTGGTTCATCGGCGAGCCCGACTTGAAGGTGACGACGCCGAACGACTTCGTCATGTACGAGAAGGGGCCGGACTGGTGGATCGATCAGTTCGCAGAGGTGACGCTCGACGAGGATCGCTGGATCAAGGCGATGGAGATCAAGCCGAGCAACCCGAAGATCGTCCACCACGTCGTCGTCTATGCGATCGAGCCGGACGCGCCCGAGGGCACGCCCGAGACCGGCGTGATGCTGCACGAGTACGCGGTCGGCAAGTACGGCGACATCTTCGGCGAGAGCACCGGGCGCCTGCTGAAGAAGGGGACGCGGCTGCGCTACGACATGCACTACTTCGCGATCGGCACCGAACAGCACAACAAGACGACAATCGCCTTCAAGTTCTACCCGAAGGGCGCGGTGCCGAAGTACCAGGTGCGGTCGGTGGCGATGCGCAACATCCCGAACGACGAGCTCGAGGTGCCGCCGAACACGGTGGTGCGTACCGACGGCTACTACCGGCTGCCGCGCAACGCGCGGATCGACGCCTTCCAGCCGCACATGCACATGCGCGGCCGCGGCATGACGCTCGAGGCGATCAACGTCGCCGACAACCGGACGCAGATCCTCAGCTCGGTCGATCACTTCGACTTCAACTGGCACATCAACTATGTGTATGCCGATGAGGCCGCGCCGCTCCTGCCGGCGGGCACCGTGCTGCACATGATCGGCATCCACGACAACACCGCCGCCAACCGCCGCAACCCGGATCCGAACATGTGGGTCGGCTTCGGCGAACGCAGCGTCGACGACATGCTCCAGGTCTGGGTCAACATCGTCTACCTGGACGACGCCGAGTTCCAGCGGCTGGTGGACGAGCGCAAGGCGAAGCCGGCGCCGACAACCAGCGTCCAGAACCGGTAACCGTGCCGCGGCCGGTCGCGCAGGCGGGCGGGATCGCCTATCGCATCGACGCCCGGAAGGGCGGCGTGTCGGTGTTGCTCGTGTCGTCGAAGAAAGAGCCGGGCAACTGGATCTTTCCCAAGGGCCACGTCGAGCGCGGCGAGACGTCAGAGGAAGCCGGCGTCCGCGAGCTCGAGGAAGAAGCCGGCGTCACCGGCGACGTGATTGGGCCGGCCGGCGAACAGGAGTTCGACTGGCGCGGCCAGCGATACCGGGTGAAATACTTCCTGGTCCGCGCGACCGCCGAAACCGACGAGACCGACGGGCGGAAGAAGGTGTGGCTGCCGTTCGACCAGGCGGTGAAGCGGCTCACTTATCCGGAAACCAAGAAGATGCTCCGCGACGCGCACCCCAGGATGGTTTGATGGCGCCCGAGATTGAGATCTACGACACGACGCTCCGCGACGGCACGCAAGGACACGGCATTTCCCTGTCGGTCGCCGACAAGCTGCGCATCGCCGAGAAGCTCGACGAGTTCGGCGTGCACTTCATCGAGGGAGGGTGGCCGGGCTCCAACCCGAAGGACATCGAGTTCTTTGCCGAGGCGAAGGGCCGCACCTTCCGCAACGCGCGGCTGGCGGCGTTCGGGTCGACCCGCCGCAAGGACGTGGCGGCTTCGGCCGACGACCAGGTGCAGCTGCTGCTCGACGCGGCGACGCCGGTGGTCACGATCTTCGGCAAGACCTCGCTGCTGCACGTCCGCGAGGTGCTGCAGACCACGCCGGAAGAGAACCTGGCGATGATTGGCGACACCGTCCGCTTCCTGAAGCAACACGGCCGGTTCGTCGTCTACGACGCGGAGCATTGCTTCGACGGCTATCGCGAGGACGCTGCCTACGCCGCGGCGACGCTGAAGGCGGCGGAAGACGCCGGCGCCGACATCGTCACCCTGTGCGACACCAACGGCGGCTCGCTGCCGGTCGACGTCGCCGCGATCACCCGTGCCGCGCGCGGCAGCCTGCGCGTGCCGATCGGCATCCACACCCACGACGACATCGGCCTCGGCGTCGCCAACGCGCTGGCGGCGATCGAGGTGGGCGCGACGCACGTGCAGGGCACGATCAACGGCTTCGGCGAGCGCACCGGCAACTGCAACCTGACGACGGTGATCCCGAACCTGCACTTCAAGCTCGGGAAGCGATCGGTGCCGGCCGAGTCTCTGACGCTGCTCACCGAGCTGTCGCAGTTCGTCGACGAGACCGCGAACCTGCGCCCCAACCCGCGCAACCCCTGGGTCGGCTCGTCGGCCTTCTCACACAAGGGCGGGACGCACGTCAACGCGGTGCAGAAGGTGCTGCGCAGCTACGAGCACGTCGACCCGGCGGTGGTGGGCAACTCGCGGCACGTGCTGATCAGCGACCTCGCCGGCCGCAGCAACATCGTGATGAAGGCGCGCGAGCTCGGCTTCGAGCTGTCGAACGAGACGCCGCACCTGCGGACGATGCTGGCCCGGATCAAGCAGCTGGAGCACCAGGGCTACGAGTTCGAGGCCGCCGATGGATCGCTGATGCTGCTGATCCGCCGCGTGCTCACGGAAGCGCCGCCGCCGTTCCTGGTGGATGCGTATCACGTGTCGATGCGCGCCGAAGGGGGATCGTCGGTGTGCGAGGCGACGGTGAAAGTGCGGGTCGGCGACCAGCGGGCGCACACCGTCGCCGACGGCGACGGACCGGTGAACGCGCTCGACGCGGCGCTGCGGTCGGCGCTGGTCACCTTCTACCGGCAGCTGGAGTCGGTGCGGCTGACCGACTACAAGGTGCGCATCATCGATTCGGGCAGCGGCACCGCGGCCACCACGCGCGTGCTGATTCAGACGACCGACGGCGTGTCGGAGTGGGGGACGATCGGCGTCAACGAGAACATCATCGAGGCGAGCCTGCAGGCGCTGGTCGACAGCCTCGAGGTGGCGCTGATCAAGAGCGCGATGGCCAACGGCGCGCGCGCCGGGGCTGGGGGCTAGGGGCTGGGGGCTGGCCGCGGGCAGCCCTGAAGGGCTGCGCTACGGCGAGAGCGCCGTCATTTCGTAGCGCAGCCCTTCAGGGCTGCCTCTTCGTAGCGCAGCCCTTCAGGGCTGCCTCTTCGTAGCGCAGCCCTTCAGGGCTGCCCCAGCGTCTTCTCTCCGGTCATCTCCCAGTGCACTAACGACGCCGGGATCAGTCCGACGGCGTTGAACTCGTCCATGAAGCGCTTCATCGTGAAGGCGTCGCCGAGCTGACGCTTCCGCGCCGCCAGCAGCCCCTCGATCTGGATCTTGCCGATGATGTAGCTCGTGCCGTAGGCCGGCTGCTGCAGATACAGGTGCTGCTCGCCGCGGACGGTGTTGGCGTCGAGCCGCAGCCAGCCGCGCGGCGTGTTCGCCGACGCGAACCGCGCCGCCTCTTCGAGCGTGAACTGGTTGGCGTGCATTCGTAGATCGCCGAGCGCCCGGGCCGCGCGCTGCGCCAGCAGCACGTAGATCAGCTCCCGCGAGCGCGGGCGATCGTCGAACATCCCCGCCTCCAGCATCATCTCCTCCCACCCGGTGGCGTGCCCCTCGGTGCGGGTGATGAACATGTTGTAGAGCAGAGGGAGCCGGCGGATCGGGTCGGCGTGCGGCTCCTTCGCCATCTGCGCCAGGTCGAACCAGTGGTAGTCGTGCGTCCGCATGATCTGCCGGTCGCGGTAGTCGACCTCCGAGAAGAACTCGCGCGGTCCGGGGCTGAACGTGCCTATCCGCGCCCGCAGCGCCGGCTCCATGTAATCGCGCACGGTCATGATCTCGCGGTCGCGCAGGAACGTCATGTAGGCAGTGACCGCCTCGCTGAAGCGCCGGTTGTAGTCGTCGGCGTTGGCGATCGGCACCTGCGCCGGCAAGGCCGCGTTGCGCCGCTCCTCGAGCGCGAGGAACGCGTGCGCGCGCGCCAGCTCGCGCTGCATGATCGTCACCTCGTCCTGCCACGTGTAAGGCACGAGCTGGACGTTCTTCAGGTACCAGTTGTAGTTCTCGACTCCGACGCCTGAAGGCGCGCGCTTCGACGGCGCCTGCGCGTCGAGCCACTGCGCGAACGCGTCGGTCGCCTCCTTCGCCCGCGCCACGTCGGCGGCGAGCGTGCCGGGCGCGCCGGCGACTTTCGAGGCCAGCGCCGCCAGATCGGCGCTCTGGTTCCTTACCTCGCGCGCGCCAAACGTCCACAGGTCCGCCTTGTCGCCGGTGAGGTTCTGCTTCGCCTGCTCGAGCAGCTTCGGGATCGGGCGGATGCCGGCTGAAAGGCGCGCCGCTCGATCCGCGTCGAGCGGGAACTGATACGTCCACAGCTCCACCGACCCGAACGCAAAATGCCCCTCGCGCGCCGGCTGATCGCTCTGCGAAGTGAAGATGGTGACGTAGAAAGCCGGGTTGTTCGCCCACGGCCGGATCACGCGCTGGTCGAAGTCGAGGCCGTTCATCTCGGCGCGGACGATCTGCCAGTCGACCTGCTGCGGCACCGGCCACGCGCTCGGGTCGAGCGCCGCAAGACGGCGCTGATACGCGGGCAGCTCGCGTTGCTGCGCCGCCATCGCCGCCGCCGTGTAGTCCGGCACGCCGTCGACGAGCTTCGGCTTCTGGAACGCGCGCCACTCGTTGAACAACGCCACCAGATCCGGCCGGCCGTTCGACTGTCCGCTTCCGGTCAGGATGACCACGGCTGCGATCGCGCACGCTGCTTTCATGGGCGGGATCATCACATGGCGTTCGCGGCGCGCCAAGTGTATAAGGAGGAAATGAAACGCCTCGCCTTCCTCCTCGTCTTCTTCGCGGCGATTGCCGCGTCGTGGCCGATCGCCTCGCAATCCTTCACCGCCGATACGTTCTCCGGCCTGCGCGCGCGATCGATCGGGCCGGCGGTCACCTCCGGCCGCATCGTCACCATCGCGGTCGACCCGGCGAACACGTCGACCTTCTACGTCGGCGCGGCGTCGGGCGGCGTCTGGAAGACCGTCAACGGCGGCGCAACCTGGCAGCCGGTGTTCGATACGCAGGGATCGTTTTCGATCGGCTGGATCACGATCGACGCGAAGCGGCCGAATGTCGTCTGGGTCGGCACCGGCGAACGCAACTCGCAGCGCTCGGTCGGCTACGGCGACGGCGTCTACCGGAGCGACGACGGCGGCCGCTCGTGGACCAACGTCGGGTTGAAGAACTCCGAGCACATCGGCCGCATCGTCATCGACCCGAAGGACAGCGAGACGGTGTACGTCGCGGCGCAGGGACCGTTGTGGGCGCCCGGCGGCGACCGCGGTCTCTACAAGACGACCGACGGCGGCAAGACGTGGGACCAGGTGCTGAAGATCTCCGAGCACACCGGCGTCAGCGACGTCGTCATCGACCCGCGCAACCCGCAGATCCTGATCGCGTCCGCCTATCAGCGCCGCCGCCACTTCTTCACGATGATCAACGGCGGGCCGGAGAGCGCGATCCACCGCAGCACCGATGGCGGCAAGACGTGGAAGAAGGTGACGACCGGCCTGCCCGAGGAGCAGCTGGGACGCATCGGCCTGGCGATCTCGCCGGTGAACCCCGACATCGTCTACGCCAACGTCGAAGCGGCGAACGCGAAAGGCGGCATCTACCGCTCCACCGACAACGGCGTCACCTGGGAAAAGCGCAGCGACTACAACCAGGGAGCGATGTACTACGGCGACGTCTTCGCGGATCCGGCCAACGTCGAGCGGATCTACGTGCCCGACGTCGTCTTCCAGGTCTCGGACGACGGCGGGCGGACGCTGCGATCGCTCGGGACGCGCAACATGCACGTCGACAACCACATCATCTGGGTCGATCCGGCGAACACCAGCCACATGCTGGTGGGCAACGACGGCGGGCTCTACCGATCGCACGATCGCGGCGCGCACTGGATCTTCTACGAGAACCTGCCGGTCACGCAGTTCTACGACATCGACGTCGACAACGCGGCGCCGTTCTACAACGTCTACGGCGGCACGCAGGACAACTACTCGCTGGGCGGACCGGCGCGCACGCGGTCGGAGCACGGCATCCTCAACCAGGACTGGTTCGTCACCCAGGGGGGCGACGGCTTCGTCTCGCGCGTCGATCCGGAAGATCCGAACACGATCTACGCCGAGCTGCAGCACGGCGTGATCGTCCGCTACGACAAGCGGACCGGCGAACGCATCGGCATCCAGCCGCAGGAGGACAAAGGCGGCGTGCCGCTGCGCTGGAACTGGGATTCGCCGTTCATCATCTCGCCTCACCTGCACACGCGCCTGTACCTCGCCTCGCAGTTCCTCTACCGCTCGGACGACAAGGGCAGCACCTGGAAGATCGTGTCGCCGGATCTGACGCGGCAGATCGATCGCAACACGCTGCCGGTGATGGGCAGAGTGTGGGGGCCCGACGCGGTCGCCAAGAACACCTCGACGGCGCTCTACGGCAACGTGTCGGCGATTGCGGAAAGCCCGAAGAAAGAAGGGCTCCTGTACATCGGCACCGACGACGGCCTCCTTCAGGTGAGCGAGGACGGCGGCGGCAAATGGCGCAAGGTCGACAAGCTCGCGGGCGTTCCCTCGGATGCCTACATCGCCCGCATCCGCGCGTCGCAGCACGACGCGGCGACGGTGTATGTCGCGGCCGAGAACCATCAGAACGGCGACTTCGCGCCGTACCTGCTGAAGAGCACCGACAGCGGCCGCAGCTGGAAGTCGATCAACGGCGACCTGCCGGCGCGCGGCTCGACCTACTCGATCGCCGAGGACCACGTCGACCCGAACCTGCTGTTTGCCGGCACCGAGTTCGCGGCGTGGTACAGCAAGGATGGCGGGCAGCACTGGAGCAAGATCGGCGGGCTGCCGACGATTGCGGTGCGCGAGATCGCGATCCAGCGGCGCGAGAACGATCTCGTGCTCGGCACCTTCGGCCGCGGCATCTACGTGGTCGACGATTACTCGCCGGTGCGCGCGGCCACGCCCGCGACGCTGACTACGGCGGCGACGCTGTTTCCAGTCCGCGACACGGTGCTCTACGTGCCGCGGCTCGATTACGGCCTCCCCGGCAAGGCATTCCAGGGCGAAATGCTGTACGCGGCGCCGAACCCGCCGTTCGGCGTCCAGCTGACGTACTACGTCAAGGACGGGATCAAGACGCTGAAAGAGAAGCGCATCGAGGCGGAGAAGGAGGCGGAGAAGGCGGGCAAGCCGATTCGCTACCCGACGCCGGACGAACTGCGCGCCGAGGCGGATGAAGAGGCGCCGGCGATGCTGCTGACGGTAAGCGATGCCGCCGGCACGCCGGTGCGCGTCGTCACCGGGCCGATCGCGAAAGGGCTGCAGCGCGTGGCCTGGGACCTGCGCGCGCCGGCGCATCAGCTGCCGCCGAACCGGCCGCGCGGCGAAATCGAGGAGCTGTTCGGCGATCCGCTGGTCGGTCCCTACGTCGTGCCCGGCAAGTACACGGTGACGCTCTCGCAGCGCGTCGGCGGCGCCGTCACGCAAATCGCCGGGCCGGTCGCCTTCAATGTCGTGATGGATCCGCAGAGCCCGCACCCGGCGGCCGACCAGACCGCGCGGTGGCAGTTCCAGCAGAAGCTGCAGTCGCTGCGCCGCGACATCGCCGGCTCGCTGGAGCTGGCCAACAGCACGGATACCCGGCTCGACGCGATCCGCAAGGCGCTCGACGCGACGCCGGCGGCGCCGCGCGCGCTCCACGATCAGGCGCGGGCGCTGGCGCGGCGGTTGAGCGCGATCCTGGTGGAGCTTCAGGGCGACCGCCGGCTGGGCGCGCGCAGCGTGCCGGTGCCGGCGGCGATCTCGGAGCGGGCGAACACGATCAGCGGCGAGCTGAATCGCACCCTGGGGCGGCCGACGGCGACGCACGAGCAGCAGCTGCAGATTGCCTCGGAGCTGTTCACCGCCCAGCGCGCGGCGCTGAAAGCGCTGGTCGAGACCGATGTCCCGGCCATCGAGAAGGAGCTCGAGCGTGCCGGCGCGCCCTACACGCCGGGACGCGTCCCGCGCTAAGATCCCGCGATCGCATGGACAAAGACAACACCGTCGACTACTACGAGGCGCTCCAGATCAGCCCGAACGCCGAGCCGGAGATGATCCATCGCGTCTACCGCCTGCTGGCGCAGCGCTTTCATCCCGACAACAAGGAGTCGGGCAGCGCGGCGCGCTTCCGCCTGATCAGCGAGGCGTACGAGGTGCTGAGCGTCCCGGAGAAGCGCGCCCGCTACGACGTCGCCTACCAGCAGCGGCAGCAGGATCGTTGGCGGCTGGTCGCGAAAGGCGCGGAGGCGGAGAACGATTTCGTCAGCGAGCAGGCGCTGCGCCTGACGGTGCTCGAGGTGCTCTACACGCAGCGCCGGATGGATGCCGCCGTGCCCGGCATCTTCGCCACCGATCTCGAGAAGCTCACCGGGCGGCCGCGCGAGCACCTGGAGTTCACGCTCTGGTACCTGGTGCAGAAGAAGATGATCACGCGCGGCGACAGCTCGCTGCTCGTCATCACGGCCGACGGCGTCGAATACCTCGAAGAGAACTACCAGTCGGACATCCAGGCGCGTCGCCTCAAGCCAAAGCCGGCCGACGCGTAACGCGCGCGGCACGCGTAGCGCAGGCCTTTAGGCCTGCCCACCGCCGCGTGGGCAGCCCTAAAGGGCTGCGCTACGTCGTCACTCTAGGCAGCCCTAAAGGGCTGCGCTACGTCGTCACTCTAGGCAGCCCTGAAGGGCTGCGCTACGTCGTCACTCTAGGCAGCCCTGAAGGGCTGCGCTACTGCGCGCGTAACAGCTTGATGCTGCCGTTGACGGTCTTGAGGTCCAGCTCCCGCCCGCCGTTGCCGATCCGTCCCTGCAGCCTTCGCCGCGACATCTCCCCCGTCATCGTCACCGGGAAGTCGCTGCTGATGCTGCCGTTCAACGTCTCGGCGTGCAGGTCGGCGTCGAAGACGCCCGGCAGCGTCAGCGTGATGCCGCCGTTGACGGTCTTGAAGCTCGCACCGCTGCCCCAGTCGGTGCGGCCCATCGACACGTTCATCGATCCGTTGACGGTGTTGGCGACGGCCGTGCCGGTGGTGTCGATCCGGACCGACCCATTGACCGTCTTGACGTCGACGTCGCCCTGAAGGCCCTCGCCGTTGACCTCGCCGTTGACGGTGCGGCCGACGAACGCGACGCCGTACGGCACGCGCACGTCGAAGTGCACCACGGTGTCGTTGTCGCGCGTGCTCATCCGGCCCTCGTCACCCGGCCCGCAGCGATTCGGCTCGCGGCCGGCGACATCCGGGTAGACGGCGCAAATCGTCACGCCGCCCGCATGCGGGACGACTTCGATCCGCACGGCGGCGGCGTTGCTGCGGCGCGATTCCTTGGTGGCCGTCACCTCCGCCTGACCCGACCCCGAGGCGCTGGCGCGGATGCTGCCGTTGACCCCTCTGATCTCGATTTTCTGGCCCGAGCTCAGCGCCCCGGCCCAGTGAAAGTCCTGCGCGGCGACCGGTGAGCCGGCCAGCAGCATCGGGACAACGGTGAGGAGCGGGCAAAGCCGTGTGAAGTGCATGCAGCCTCCAGATTGGCTGGTTAGACGGCATGCGTGGGGAAAGCGTTGATGCGGGGGCCGAGGGGAATGTCGGGGGCGGAGCAAGCTCCGCCCCCACAGGTGACAGCTGTGGGGGCCGAGCTCGCTCGGCCCCGACATGATTAGTTCGTCATCCGCCGCTTGCCGGTCGTGTCTTTCAGGCTCTTGGCCGTCGTCAGGTGCGCCTGCACCGTCGGATACGCATCGGCCGCCCACTGGTTGATCGCCATCGTGATCTGGTTGTCGCTCCGCTCCGGCAGCACCGAGACGGCCTTGCCCTCGACCTTGGCCTTCTTGCCATCCACCTGATCGGTGGTCTCGGTCTTCCACTTGGCCAGCGTCGTGCGGTCGATGCGCGACTCGAGCTTGTCGGCAACGGCCTGGTGGCCGTCGACCATCGCGCTCATGTATTCACGGTCGAACTCGGCGCCCTGCAGCTTGGCCAGCTTGTCGCGCAGGTCGCGGTGCTTGTCGTCGAGCGTCGCCGGCCATTCGATGTTGTGCTGAGTGGCAATCGCCTTCAGCTTGTCGCCGGCCGCTGTGTGGTCGTCGACCATCATCTTGCCGAACTTCTTTACCTCAGGGTTGCTGCCCTTCTCGGACGCCATGCGGCCGAGCTCGACCTCGGCGGTGCCGGCGATCGCGAGGTCGTTGACGAAGTCCTTGTCGCCCATCCCCGGCTTGGCGCGATCAGCTTCGCCGGCGGTTCCTACGGCCGCTGAATCCGCAGTGGTCGCGGCGGTCGTATCTCTACGGTTGCCGTTGCAGCCGACGGCGACCACAGCCGCCAGCGCGAGAGGCAGAAAACCAAGATGTCGCATGCTGCACCTTCCTCCTGTAAACGTGAGGCAGGCGTGTCCGGACCTGCCCCCAACCCAATGGAAGGGGTCGGACAGAACACTCGCGTCCGACCCCGTCCTGGAGATCGATGCAATTGGCCTGACGTGATCAGTTGACCCGCGCGATTCGTAGCGCAGCCCTTCAGGGCTGCCGCTCTGAGCGGTTGGCAGGCCTGAAGGCCTGCGCTACGGGGTCAAACGCGGGTGGCAGGCCTGAAGGCCTGCGCTACGAGGTCAACGCGGGTGGCAGGCCTGAAGGCCTGCGCTACGTGGTCAACGCGGGTGGCAGGCCTGAAGGCCTGCGCTACGTGGTCAACGCGGGTGGCAGGCCTAAAGGCCTGCGCTACGTGGTCAACGCGGGTGGCAGGCCTAAAGGCCTGCGCTACGAGATCAATACGGGAGGTAATGCAGCAGCTTGAGGATGTCCG
>Ga0207675_100005065_pt1 | contig 12685 bp, 14 predicted proteins | sample KBSSwiS42_FD_184305 | JGI IMG/M metagenome (GOLD analysis project Ga0207675, IMG submission 184305) | Switchgrass rhizosphere microbial communities from Kellogg Biological Station, Michigan, USA - KBS Switchgrass S4-2 (SPAdes) (version 2) | ecosystem: Host-associated > Plants > Roots >... | reverse complement strand
GTAGCTGCCGTGACCGTGCCCGGTCGCTCCCAGCGAGCCGAACAGCTCAGATCTCACCCTGGTCGTACGCGGTAGCAAGCCGTCGCGATCCAACGCGACGACAAAGCGCCCAGCAGCACGCATCGGACCAACGGTGTGAGAACTGGATGGGCCAATGCCGATGCTGAACAGATCGAAAACACTAACCGGCACCGTTCCAGTCTGCCTCTGGCGGCCAGCGGGAAAGAATGAGCCCTGCCGGCTCATACCCGGCAGGGCCCGGAAGGACACTCTCAGTCTGCTGCCTGGCCTGATCTCAGCCTGGCAACGACACGCCCCCGGGCCCTCTGTGGCTCCAATTATCTCGACACGCCGTTAATTCCCGATGACACGCCCGTGACAGAAAAAAGACAGCGCAGCCTCTTGCCAAGTGGTTTCAGGAGGCATATAACTGTTCTACGCCACACCGCGAGCTTCGGCTCGTAAGTGGCTACGAAGCTCCGGCCAACTCATACTTGACCGGAGCTTCACCCATTTATTAGGCGTTGCGCTCGCGCAACGGGCTGTAACCACTCGCGCAACGGGGCCGTACCACTTCGCGGCCCCTTCTGGCACTTCGCGTTGGTTCGAACTGCCGCGGAGTGGCATCAGCTAACGCGGGGTACTCCACGCAGCGCTCTGTTGCGTTACTCGCTCAGGTCGGCGACGTGATCAGGGAAGCACGGCGATGGCGTCGATGGACACCAGAAGTCCGCGCGGGAGCGTCACGTTCGCAGGGGCGGAACGCGCCGGGGGTGGATTGGGCATGTGTCGCGCGTAGACGGCATTGAGGAGCGAGAAGTCTTCGACGTTCGAGTAGAAGATCGTGGTCTTGACGAGATCGGCCATCGATGCGCCGGCGGCCTCGAGCACGGCGCTGAGGTTGATCAGTGCCTGCTGCGTCTGGGCTTCGATTCCGTCAGGGGCTTCACCCGTCGTCGGGTCGATTCCGGCCGTCCCCGAGCAGAACACGAATCCGCCGGCGACGATTGCCTGGCTGTACGGGCCGAGCGCGGCGGGCGCCTGATCGCTGGTAGCAGCTTGTCGCGTCATGACCTCTCCTCTCTTCCGGGTTGACGGCCCGCACCTCGCCGGCCGCCACCCGAAGTCGTGGTTACCGTACCCCTCTGGGCGCTCCTGGGAGCCAGCCGTTGGGCTCATCGGCCCTGCGCCGAGCGCGCCCCTCCCACGCTCGCGCACTGTGGCAATGTGGGGATGTGGGAGGCGGCTGGTGAAAGCCCTCGTGAAGACCCGACCGGGCCCGGGGCTGGAGCTGATCGATGTTCCGGTTCCGGCCGTCGAGGCAGGCGATGTACTCGTCAAGGTCAACGCCACAGGCATCTGCGGCACTGACTTGCACATCGAGTCCTGGGACGAATGGGCGCAGAGGACTCTCCAACCGCCGGTGACAGTGGGCCACGAGTTCGCGGGGGAAGTGGTCGAGATTGGTTCGGGCGTCAGCGATGTGGCGGTTGGCGATCTAGTGAGCGGCGAGGGTCACCTGGTATGCGGGAGGTGTCGCAACTGCCGTGCCGGGAGACGTCATCTGTGCATTCACACACGGGGCATCGGCGTGCACCGCGACGGGGCGTTCGCCGAATATGTGGCCTTCCCATCCGCCAACGCCTGGGTGCACCGGGATCCGATCGACCCGGCAGTCGCCGCGATCTTCGACCCGTTCGGCAACGCCGTGCATACCGCGCTGGCCTTTCCCATGCTTGGCGAGGATGTCTTGGTTACGGGGGCTGGACCCATCGGAATTCTGGCGGCAATGGTGAGCAAACATGCGGGCGCTCGTCACGTGGTGATCACAGATCGCAGCGATGAGCGTCTGGCGCTGGCACGCCAGCTCGGGGTCACCAGAGCCGTGAACATCAACCGCGAGCTGGTTTCGGATGCGCAGCACGAGCTCGGCATGCGCGAGGGATTCGATGTCGGACTGGAAATGTCTGGCAGCTCAGATGCGCTGCGTGACATGATCAGGCAGATGACCCATGGCGGCAGAATCGCCGTGCTTGGTCTGCCCTCCGCCGAGATCAGCGTAGATGTCGCCGCCGTCGTGCTGAAGATGCTGACCATCAAGGGCATTTACGGCCGTGAGATGTTTGAAACCTGGTACGAGATGTCGGTGCTGCTGGAGAGTGGGCTCGACATCTCCGGAGTAATCACCGATCGCTTCAACTACACCGATTACGAAAAAGCCTTCGCGGCCGCGCGCTCGGGTCACGGAGGAAAGGTGATCATGAGCTGGGAAGGATAGGAAACGATCATGTACGCCACTCTCAAAGATCAACTTGCTGATGATCTTGCGGCACTGCAAACCGAGGGTCTCTTCAAGGCCGAGGCGGTGATCAGTACGCCACAGTCGGCCCGCATCGAGGTGGGAAACCAATGGTTGCTCAACTTCTGCGCCAACAACTACCTCGGCTTGGCCGATCACCCCGCCATGATCGCCGCAGCTCAGCAGGCGCTGGATCGCTGGGGATTCGGTATGGCGTCCGTACGCTTCATCTGCGGCACCGCCGAAATCCACAAGGAGCTGGAAGGTCGTCTCGCGCACTTCCTCGGGACCGAAGACGCGATCTTGTACTCCTCCTGCTTCGATGCAAACGGCGGGCTCTTCGAGACCCTGCTTGGTCCCGAGGACGCCGTCATCTCCGACGAGCTGAACCACGCGAGCATCATCGATGGCGTACGACTCTGTAAGGCGACTCGGTTGCGTTACGCCAACAGAGACATGGCTGACCTCGAAGCGAAACTGCGCGAGTCAGAGGGTGCACGGCACCGACTCATCGCAACCGACGGGGTGTTCTCAATGGATGGTTATGTTGCGCCCCTCGACGCCATCGTTGAGCTGGCCGATCGCCATCGAGCGCTGGTCATGGTGGATGACTCCCACGCGGTCGGATTCATGGGCCCAACAGGCGCCGGCACGCCGGAATTGTTCGGTGTTCAGGATCGGGTCGACATTGTGACCGGGACGTTGGGCAAAGCCCTGGGCGGCGCGAGCGGTGGCTACACAGCCGCCCATAAGGAGATCGTCGAGATGCTGCGGCAACGGTCTCGGCCGTACCTGTTCTCCAACTCGCTTGCCCCGTCCATCGCGGCCGCCGGAATAGCGATGCTGGACTTGCTCGAAACCTCCGCCGAGTTGTTGCAGCGGCTCCGCGAGAACACGGCGTACTTCCGCTCAGAGATGGTTGCGCGTGACTTCGAGATTCCCGAATCTGATCATCCGATTGTGCCGATCATGATCGGCGATGCGGTCGAGGCGGCTGCGATGGCTGACCGGCTGCTCGGCGAGGGCATCTACGTCCGAGCGTTCTCATTCCCCGTCGTACCCCGAGGCAAGGCCAGAATCAGAACCCAGATGTCGGCCGCGCACACCCGAGATGATCTTGACCAAGCAATTACGGCATTTGAGAAGGTGCGCCGGTAGCTCGCGGCGGCACAGGCTCAAACGGTCGTGGCTGCTTGCGAACGATCTGCTTGCCGAGCGGCATCAGGGAGACCTCGATCAGCTTGAAGTTCGCGATCGCCAGGGGAATGCCGATGATCGTGATGCAGAGCAGGATTCCGGTGGCGATGTGAGTCAGCGCCAGCCACCAGCCCGCAACGATCACCCAGATGACATTGCCAAGGAAGGAGAAGATCCCTGCGTTTGGCTTGTCGATCAGCTCGCGGCCGAACGGCCAAGCGGCATAGTTCGCCATCCGGAACGAGGCAATCCCCCAGGGAATCGTGATGATCAGCACGCAGCAGATGATTCCTGCCAGCATGTACGCCAGCCAGAGCCAGAAGCCGCTGAAGACGAACCAAATGATGTTGAGCAGAGTACGCACGTCATCCAGGTTGGCACCGGCCGCCTGATGCGGCAATAGGGGATTCCCGGGGCCTATCCCTCACCGGATAATTCCTGAGCGGTGAACGCCTCGTATCCGCGGCGGTCGAACAGCACGAATCTGACCTCAGCCACCTGCGTGTCGCTGGCTCGCACCGTCTCAAGAGCGATGCGAGCAGCATCAACGATGGGCCAGCGATACACACCAGTCGAGATGGCCGGAAATGCCACCGACACCGCGCCGAGCTCGTCGGCCACCGCGAGGGAGTTGCGGAAACAGTCCGCTAGCAGCGGCGACTTGTCCTTGGATTCGGCGTAGGTCGGTCCAACCGTATGGATTACCCAGCGCGCTGCGAGCCGTCCGGCCGTTGTTGCGACAGCCTGGCCAGTCGGCAGCCCATCGGGGTATTTCTCCTGCCGGAGCTTCCGGCATTCAGCCAAAATCTCCGGCCCGCCTCGGCGATGAATCGCCCCATCGACCCCACCGCCGCCCAGCAGTGAGTGGTTGGCGGCATTGACGATGGCATCGACGGCTTGATCGGTGATGTCGCCCTGTACGAGGGTGATCTTCATTGCAACGACACTAGTTACTAGTACTGGTCAGCGCTCGGCGGAATTAGCGATGAGTTTGGCTCGGCCAACGGGTCTAGAACGGTAGCGAGGGCGGCCATTGGCTGGTCGCTCGACCACCACGGGATGAGGAGTAGGTCATGGACGCGTTCACAACATGCTTGTGGTTCGACACGGAGGGTGAGGAGGCAGCAAACTTTTACACCGAAATCTTTCCGAATTCCAGCGTGACAGCAGTGACCCCCTACCCGGTGGGGGAGCGCGTGGGCCAAACCATGACTGTTGATTTCGTGCTGAATGGAAGCAAGTTCCTCGCCCTCAACGGCGGCCCGGAGTTCCGCTTCAACGAGTCGATCTCGTTCCAGGTGCCGTGCGAGGATCAGGCTGAAATTGATCGCTATTGGACCGCCCTCATTGAGAGCGGCGGCGAGGAGTCGATGTGCGGCTGGCTCAAGGACAGATTTGGCGTCTCGTGGCAGGTGGTGCCGGCGCGTTTTGACAAATTGCTGTCGACCGGTGATCAGGCGCAAGCGGCGCGTGTCAGTCAGGCACTGTTCCAGATGAAGAAGATCATCATTGCTGATCTGGAGTCAGCAGCTGCCGCAGCTTAGCCAGCATTGCGGTCGACATCGGCGGGTTACAGTGATGGGTGCCGAAAGGATCCACCGGTGTCGATTGATCTCGAGCGCCTCAGTTCGCCTGCCCGGGTTGCGAATCCTGAGGAGGGCATATCCTCCGACGAGCTCCAGCTGGCCGCACGCAACCATGGGATGCCGCTCGAGTCGCTGCAATGGGACATCACCCCGCCTGGACTGCACTACTTGCTGATCCACTACGACATACCTGCGATCGATCCCGGCACCTTTGAGTTGGTCATCGATGGGCTCGTCGACAAGTCGTTGTCGCTCGATCTTGATGCTCTTCGGAGCCGGCCGCAGACCTCGGCAGTCGTGACACTCGAATGCGCCGGAAACGGTCGGGCCCAGCTGCTGCCACGTCCGGTCAGCCAACCCTGGTTGACCGAGGCAGTCGGCACCGCTCGCTGGGCCGGCACACCTTTGTCGAGCTTGCTGCGTGAGGCCGGCGTTGCCGACGGCGCCGTCGATGTGATCTTTACCGGCGCTGATCATGGCATCGAGCGAGGCCACGAGCAGGATTACCAACGGGCGTTGCCGGTGGCCGAAGCGATGGGTGACGGGGTCATGCTGGCGTACGAAATGAACGGTGCGCCGCTCCCTCCACAGCACGGGGCTCCACTGCGGCTCATCGTTCCCGGCTGGTACGGCATGGCCCATGTCAAGTGGTTGCGCCGAATCACTGTTGTCGCGGAGCCATTCGACGGATTTCAGATGCGGGCCTACCGATTTCGTGATTCTCCCGACGACCCCGGGATTCCGCTGACCAGGATCGAGCCGCGAGCCCTGCTGATTCCGCCCGGATTCCCAGATTTCATGTCCCGCAGGCGCGTCGTACGGTCCGGCGACGTTCTCATCGAGGGTCGCGCCTGGTCGGGTTGGGCCGAAGTCACAGCGGTTCAGATCAGCATCGACGGCGGAGACACCTGGGAGTCTGCGGATCTCGACCCCAGGCTGGACTCATACGGCTGGGCGCGGTGGTGCTGGACCTGGAAGGCTGAACCCGGCAGCTATCTGCTGTCGGCCCGGGCAACGGATGCGAGTGGCCGGACACAGCCGCTCGGGCAGCGGTGGAGTCGCGGGGGATTCGCGAACAACACCATCCAAAAGGTCCCGGTTGCAGTGATCAGTTCGGAAATGTCACCGCTGGCCCCCTGAGGTGTTGAGCGTCTGTGGGATTGGGTAAGACACATTGTGAGAGTCCCGCTGCAGGCACGCGGGGTCCGGACCGTCGCAACAAGAACAAGGGAGGTTCTTATGGGAATCGGCGACAAGGCTAAGAACAAGGCAGAAGAGCTCGCCGGCAAGGCCAAAGCAGCCGCGGGCGACGCAACCGACAACCGAGATCTTGAGGCCGAAGGCCGTGTGCAGGAATCCAAGGCCGATGTGAAGCAGGCCGGGGAGAATCTGAAGGACTCCGGCGACGATGTTGCTGACGCTTTGCGTTCGGCCAGCGGTGCCACGAAGTTCGAGGATCCCGACACCAGGCGCTAGTCGACCGGATCACGTTAGGGACCCGAACGTCCCACCCTCGAAAGGGTGACGTTCGGGTCCTTCGTGTTTGCCGACCTCAACCTCGGTGAGTCACGCGGATGCGTGGTGATGGTGCGCCCTGTGCTAGAACCCTGCGTGTGGAATTGATTCGCCAGGGCAAGGTTCGGGACGTGTACGCCGACGGGGATGACCTGATTTTGGTTGCCTCGGATCGAGTGTCTGTGTACGACGTAGTGCTGCCTACGCCCATACCTGACAAGGGCGCGATCCTGACTCAGCTGTCCTTGTGGTGGTTCGGGCAGATGGCCGAACTGGTGCCCAATCACGTACTGAGTGAGGATGTCCCCCCGGACTGGAAGGGCCGTGCGATTCGTTGCCGCCGGCTGGACATGGTCCCTGTTGAGTGCATAGCGCGTGGCTATCTGGCCGGTCTCGGCCTGGAGAGCTACCGGGCGACGGGGGCAATCTCCGGTATGCGACTTCCAGCTGGTCTCGTGGAGGCGGATCAGCTGCCGAAACCGGTTTTCACGCCGACGACGAAGGCCGAAGTCGGACATGACGAATTCATGACCATGGAGCAGGTCTATGACCTAGTCGGCCGGGCTACTGCTGACGATCTTGAACAGCTAACGCTGGCGGTCTATACCCGGGGTGCTGAGATCGCTCGAGAGCGCGGCGTGATCATCGCAGACACGAAGTTCGAGTTCGGCAGCGACGCAGCAGGCGTGTTGATCTTGGGCGATGAGGCGCTGACGCCTGACTCGTCACGTTTCTGGAAGATGGCCGACTACCAGCCGGGGCGGCCGCAGTGGTCCTACGACAAGCAGTATCTGCGGGACTGGTCATCGTCGCTGAGCGACTGGGATCGTACCTACCCCGGCCCGCCCGTTCCCCAGGAAGTTGTCGCCGAGACCCGAGCCCGTTATGTCGAGATCTTCACCCAGCTCACTGGTGAGACGTGGAGTTCCTGATCTTTGGGCTGGGTCTTGGCACCTGACTGTTACCTGATCTTAGTGAACGTTCCGATAAGAGTTGCCGTGGCCAGAGAGTCTTGCTCCGCGGCCTGCCTGAATTCCTGCAATGTCGCTCCAGGCCTTACGCCGAGAGTGTCGGTCCGCAGTGCGTACAGGGTGAATTCGTAATCATGTGTCCCAGACGGCGGGAATGGCCCGGCGTACGGCTTGATCTCGGTGAAGCTCGGATTGATCATGCCGGCTCCTCCCTCGGGGAGCGAGCTGAGCTGTGGGCTGATGCCAGCGATCAACCAATGCACGTAGCCTCGGGCAACCGGATGGATATCGACACACGCGAGCGCGAAGGATCTGGTTCCATCCGGAGCACCGTCCCACTCCAAGGGAGGTGAGACATTGTCGATCTTCTTCCCGTATTTCTGAGCCATCTCCTGGCCGTCCCCGAACGCCGGCGACTTCACAACGAACACGTGGCTATCTTGCACCCTTAGACCGGTGGTCGACCTCTGGGAAACCCGCCGTTGCTGTAGAGCAGCTGACCGTTGATCCATCGACCTTGATCAGATAGTAGGAAGCGCACGAGATTGGCGATGTCGGTCGGTGTGCCGAGCCGTCCCGTAGGCTGCATCGCGATCGCGCTCGCCCGGGTCTGATCGTCCATCCATCCGGTATCGATTGGCCCTGGGTTGACCACATTCGCTCGCAGTTTTCGGTCGGCCAGCTCATGTGCAGCGGCCAGCACCAGGCGGTCGAGAGCGCCCTTGGTCGCGCCGTAAGGGAGGTTGCCGACGGTGTGATCGCTGGTCAAAGCGATGACGGCGCCGCCACTGCTTGGCAGCTGCCGCGCGAACGCTGCGATCAACAGCCAAGAAGCGCGTACGTTGACCGCGTAATGCCGGTCGAAGCTCTCCACTGAGGTGTCGAGAATTCCCGAGTTGACGCCCTCGCAGTGTGACATCACCAGGGCATCAAGCGGCCCAAGTATTTCAACGGCCGCCTGCACGAGTGTGTCTGCCGCACTCGATTCTTCGAGGTTCGCCGGGAGGAGTTCGACCTTGCTGCCCAGCGCGCGCAGCTCCGTGGCCAGATAATCAGGGTCGTCCGGGTTGCTCTCCATATGGAGCCGCTCGTCGTAGGGACGCCAGTAGGACAATGCGAGATCCCAGCTATCGGCTGCCAGGCCAGCTGCGATGCCGGCGCCGATGCCCCTGCGTCGGCCCACACCCGTAATGAGCGCGGAGCGCGTCATCGCGTTGCGATGTCAGCCGACGAGTTCGATATCGCGGTGCCGGCCCATCTGCGCATACAACTCCGGTGAGCGGCTCTTCAGACTAACTGCGGCAATGATCCCGGCCACCGCTGCCACGATGATCAAGGCTGGCAGGATCCAGCGCAGCGGGCTGTCTGGATTGCCGATCAGCAAGCCGAACTGGGAGGCCGCGTAGACGGCGACCGCTGACATCGCCACTCCGCCGACCAGTGGTGCGACGGTAGTCCGCCAGACATTGGAGTCGAGGTCTCGATTGCGGGCAAAGAAAGCCACCACAGCAAAGGATGCCAAGGCCATCAGCACGATGATCGCCAGAGTGCCGAGCTGAGTCAGCCAGGTGAAGAGCGCCAAGACCGGGTCTTGCTGGGTAATAACGAAGATCAAGACCACGACCACAGCCAAGATCGACTGGCTGAGCGATCCGACATGCGGGCTGAGGTGCTTGGCGTGAGTGCGGCCGAGCCGCGCTGGCACGAGCCCTTCGCGGCCGAGAGCGTAGAGATACCGTGCCACGGCGTTGTGGAAGGCCAACAGGGCTGCAAAGACGCTGGAAATGAACAACAGCGACATGACGGTCGTCAGTGCAGGTCCGATGTAGGTCGCACCGAGGGCAAACAGGAAGGCCGTTGGGTCAGGCTGCAGGCTGCCAAGGTATTCCTGCAGGCCTGCCGCGCCCTGGCCCTCCACCATCAGGTACGTGGTGACTGTGTAGAAGATGCCGATCGTCAGCACCGCGACGTAGGTTGCGCGTGGCACTGTGCGCTTGGGATCCCTAGCCTCCTCGCTGTAGATCGTGGTGGCTTCGAAGCCGATGAAGGATGCGAAGTTGAACAGCAGGGCGATCGCGATAGAGCCGCTGGTGAAGCTGGCCCAGGTGAACGGCGCGGCGTTCAAGGGCGCGGTGCCGCCTTCACCGCCCTTGATCAAAATTGCGGCATCCAGAATCAGCACGATCAGGAACTCCAGGCTGACCAAGATCGAGAGAACTTTGACCGAAAGATCAACTTGGCGATAACCGAGCACGGCGATAATCGCCATGGCGATGAACGCGTAGACCCACCACTGCAGGTCGATACCGAGATTCTCACTGAAGAATCCGGCGGCGGCCGCAGCGAACAGACCGTACAGCCCAATCTGCATGGCGTTGTAGCCGAGCAGCGCGATAAAGGCGGCGGCGCCGCCCGCGGGTTGCCTCAGGCCGCGTGAGACGAAGCTATAGAAGGCTCCGGTACTGGTGTGGTGACGGGCCATCGCGGTGTAGCCGACGGCGAAAATCACCAAGATCACACTCACCACGACGTACGCGAGAGGAATTCCGGGGCCGTTGCCGAGCAGCATGGCCACCGGCGCCCCACCGGCCATGGCCGTTAGTGGGGCAGCGGCCGAAATCACGAAGAAGGCGACGGCGAATACTCCCAGGCGGCCGTGCCGTAGCTGCTGCGAATCGCGCTGCGCAATGTCAGAGGTTGTCGCGGACGGATCCGCTGGTGGAATTGACGGTGGGTGACTCACGAGAGCTCCATTCTTAGCCCCTATGCGTGTGGGCCGGACGGCTGCGGCTTGCGTACGCCGCGAAACTCCCAATCGCCGCCCTTGGCGGTGGAGAGGACTTCTTCAGATTCGGTCGGTTGGGCGCCCACATCGCTACGGATGGGCGTCGGCCCCTCGACGATGTGATTGCGCAACGTGCCGAGACCCTCTACCTCTACCTCCACCACGTCCCCGGGGTACACGGTGCGAGAAATCGCCGGTGTTCCGGACAACAGGATGTCGCCAGGTTGCAGCGTGATCGTCCGCGCGATATCGGCGATCAGGTAGTGCATGTCCCACTTCATCTCATCGGTATTGCCGTCCTGACGGACCTGCCCGTTGACCAAAGTGCGGATCTGCTTGCCGTGGAAATCCCAGCCCTCGACGAGTCCAGGACCTACCGGGCACAGCGTGTCGGCACCCTTCACCCGCAGCATCGATCCGGAGTCGGTATCGCGAAAATCATGCAGGCCGTAGTCGTTGGCGATCGAGTAGCCACGGATGTAGTCGCCCGCCTGTTCGGGTGAGACGTTGCGGGCCGTCCGGCCGATCACGATCGCGATCTCACCCTCATAGTTGAGCCACTTGCAGCCGAGCGGCCTCACAACTGCTGCCTCGTGTGCGTTGAGTGCAGACACTGGCTTGTGAAAGTACGTCGGGGCGAGTGGCAGCGAAACCATCATCTCCGCGACTCTGGAGGAATAGTTCAGATGCACGCAGATGATCTTGGACGGTATGGTCGGCGGCAGGTGCACCGCCTCATCGACGCCGACTGTGCGACCGTCGCCTGCGACCAATTCCTGGTCATGGCGTACGACATCGACGACATTGCCATCGACCAGAATCCGGCGGGTCTCGCGGAGCGGCATGCGTCCTCCTTGGCGGGCTCGACGGCCTCAGCCAGCCGCGGCCAGGTCGGGGCCGGCCGCCTGTTTGGCGAAGTCGGGATCCTCCGGCGTACGACGCGGCCTGGGGAAGCCGCCTTCCGGCCTGTCGAACCAGTAGTGAACCTGACCGGTGCCAATGGAGTTCTCGTACTCCCCGTAGCGCCGGCCGGTAGCTGTGCAGTCGCCCTCGCCCAGCGCTCCGATCATCATGAGGTAATGCCCGAATCGGGCCTCTGGGCGGAAGCGGTAGAACTCCGGCATCGTCTCCAGAACGCGGGCGTGGTCGCCAGCCTCGAACCATTGCATGCGCTGGGCGTCAGCTGCAGCCGCCTCTGGCGTGAAAATGTGGTCGACGTCAGCGGCCTCGTGCTTGCGCAACTGCCGGAGCGGCCAGAACGTATGGCTCAGCGCTCCGGAAGCCAGCAGCACGACCTTGCGGTCGCTGTCGGCGATGCCATCGCCGAGTGCTCGGCCAAGCCGGAGGTTGTCCTCGGTATCAGCCGTCTGACAGACGCCGATGGAGATCCACCGCTTGTCCGGCAAGCCCTGGCCCAGGAATTCCCACAGATTGGTCGTGGCATAGAAGATCGGCAAATGATCGTCGGAGATTGCGGTGATCCAGGTTTGGTGATCATCGGCCTTGGAAGCGATCAGCTGGGCGAGATCCGGATCGCCGCGGAACTCATAAGGACGCTGGGTCATGCCGCGCGGCAGTTCCTCTGAGGTGAAGAGCCCTTGGCGACGCTCCTGCGCCGTCACGACAAACTCGACAGTCGTCGCCCAGTGGGAGTCCAGGACGACCACAGTGTCGTAGTCGAGGGTGTCGAACACCTCCTGACGCAACTGCTTAAGGCCCGCCACCAATGTGGTGTCTTTGCCGTTGTTCAACTCCCGCCGAGTGGCCTCCGGCAGCACGATCGTCGGGACGTGCGCAATCAGACCCGCGCCCACCACCTCGCCCATGATCATGTTCCTTTCGCTGTGTATCGCTTGTCGAATGCGAACGTGAGGCTCTAGTCCGTTGTCGTCCAGCCGGTCGGGGAGAACACGGTGTTCTTGATGTCGCAGTAGAAGTCGAACGAGTGATTGCCGCCCTCGCGACCGATGCCTGACCTTCCGTTGCCACCGAACGGTGCGCCGAGATCGCGTACGAAGAAACAGTTGACCCAGACTGTCCCGGCGTTGATTTGTGCGCTGACCCGTTCGGCACGATCCAGATCGCCGGTGACCAAGGTCGCGGCCAGTCCAAAACGGGTGTTGTTGGCCATCTCCACCGCCTGCTCTTCGCTCGAGAAGGTCTGGATCGTCAAGACCGGACCGAAGACCTCCTCGGTCAAGATCTCGCTACCGGGCGCGGCGTCGACCAAGATCGTCGGCCGATAGTACAGATGTCCTAGCTCGTCATTCGGCGAGCCGCCCAAGATCGGCTGTGCGCCGGCTGCGAGCGCGCGGCGTACGAAGCCGTCAAC
>Ga0207675_100005064_pt1 | contig 12685 bp, 4 predicted proteins | sample KBSSwiS42_FD_184305 | JGI IMG/M metagenome (GOLD analysis project Ga0207675, IMG submission 184305) | Switchgrass rhizosphere microbial communities from Kellogg Biological Station, Michigan, USA - KBS Switchgrass S4-2 (SPAdes) (version 2) | ecosystem: Host-associated > Plants > Roots >... | reverse complement strand
CGATCGCGAGAGACAGGCACGATCGGTGGTAATGAGACCGCGCTCTCGGGCCCGAAAGAATCGATGTGCGTCGCGAACTTCACCACCGTCGGATTCTCAAACAATGCACGCAACGGCAACTCGACGCCCATAGTCTTTCGCACCCGCACCATTACTTGGGTCGCGAGCAACGAATGACCACCCAGCTCGAAGAAGTTGTCGTGTAAAGAGATTTTCGGTAGTCCGAGAATGTTGGCCCAGATGTCTGCGACGATCTGCTCGGTCGCTGTCCGGGGCGGCACGTAGTCTCCCCTGCCGGTGCGATCCTTCAAATGTGGTAGCGCGCGGCGATCGATCTTTCCACTCATCGTACGCGGTAGTTTTTCCATCAGCACAAAGGCCGACGGCGCCATCGAGCTCGGCAAGCGCTGCTGCAGGTAGGCGCGCAAGGAATCGAGTTTGAACTGGCTGTCACCGACCAGGTACGCGCACAGGAAATTTCCGCCGCTCGTGTCTTTCCGATCGATTACCGCCACCTCTTTCACACCGGCGAAGCCACGCACCAGGCTGTTGATCTCTTCGAGCTCAACTCGCACACCTCTGATCTTCACTTGCTGATCCTTGCGCCCAAGCAACTCGAGATTGCCGTCATCCAATATGCGACCGAGGTCGCCCGTCTTGTAGACGATGTCGTTTGGATCGTTACTGAATGGGTTTTGGATAAAGACTTCGGCGGTCAATTCCGGCTGTTTGTAATAACCATAACTTCGATACGGAGTGCTGATGTAGATCTCTCCGATTGTGCCTTGCGAACAGGCAAGCCCCTCTTCGTCAACGATCAAAACGCTCGCGCCAGGCATCGGCTTTCCGACGGGCACCGACCGGCGTTTCTCGTCGCCCGGCTGCACCTCGTAGATAAACTTGGCCATCGTCGTCTCGGACGTGCCGTAGAGATTGATTAGCTTCACACGATCGCCGCAGACTTCCCTCCACCTCCTGACGTCGGATGGCAACAAAGCTTCACCGGCGAGCAGCACGTACCTGAGCGCACGAAACTGATCTGCGTGCAACTCTTCGTTGACGATTGCGCGGAATAACGTCGGCACACAATGGATCAGGCTGATCGCTTCTCGATCCAGCCACGAGACCAGTTCTTTCGCGTCCGTGACGAGCTCTTTGTGTTCGGGAACGCAGATGGTCCCACCGGCGCAAAGTGGCACGAAGATGTCGCGCAACGAACCGTCGAACGATAGCGGCAACAGTTGGCTGACTCGATCGTCCTTAGTGATGCCGAGCGTCTCGACTTGCCAGTTAATGAAATGGTCTATGCCTTTTAGTCTGCCGGCGATGCTCTTCGGGCGGCCAGTGGAACCGGAAGTGAAATAGATGTAACAGAAGTCGTCCGGCGCAGAGGGTTCGGCTGTCTTTGATGCTAATACGTTGTCAAGATCAAGCTGATCCAACCGCCTGTACTTGTCGAGGCTGAGCACTTTGGCGTGAGCGAACCCGTTAAGTCGCCGCATCAAGTCTGATTCGCTGATGAACAGGTCGGGAGTGACTTCCCTAACCATCGTCTCCAGCCGCAGATCCGGAAGCAGTGGATCCAATGGAACGAACACAGCGCCGGCTTTCAACACTGCGATGATAGAAGCGATCGCGTCGACCTTGCTGTCGAGGAGGACGGCCACGATGCTCCCCTTCTTCGCGCCGCCGGCGAGTAGCAGGTGAGCTAACTTATCTGTGCGTTGTTGTAACTCACGATAGGTGATACGCGTGTCTCCACACGAGATCGCTACCTGCTCCGGCGCGCTCTCAGCCACCCGATCGAATAGATACTGCACAGGCTCATGCTTCATGTCTGTTTTCCAGTTGTGCTTTTTGTGGCTCAGTTCAAACTGGGGAGATTGAACGTATCCAGGAAGATGCTGAACGTAAGCACGACGATGAGAAGGTCGTCTTCGAATGGCAGATTCAGCCTGAAACCACGCTGTGTATATTCCGCTCGTAAACGATCGATCACGTCCGGATTGAAATAACCCTGTCGCCTAATGCGGTCGTGCGACACCATGTCGTTCACCCACTCAATGCCGTGCTGCAACAAGTAAGGACTTCCCGGCGCGTGGAAGCCAAATTTCTCTCGTTTCACAATTTCTCGTGGCAGCAGATCTTCAGCCACTCGCTTAAGAACGTATTTCTCGAGGTAGTTATGCAGCTTCAAATCAGGTGGAATGCGGGTTGAAAACTCCACCAGATCGATATCGAGAAACGGGTAACGACCTTCAACTGAATTTGCGAGTGTCATTCGATCGCCGTGATCCGAGATCAGGTGATCGGATAGGCGCAACTTGAAATCGAGATAAGAGCGCTGGTGCACCGGATGCCGGCCGCGCAGGCGTTCTTTGTTGATTAAGCCGTGGTTTAGACAATCGAATTCACGGTACAACTCGTTCACGCCCGCTGAGTACAACGCCTGCTTCACTTCTCGCAGCGCGTGATGGTCCTTTTCGTAAAAGAAGTCTTTGTCGCCCCAGAGTCTCTCCCTTAACTCATCTTCGAGCGCCGTCTCGAGGTCATAACTTTTCGACTCGCGGTCGCGAAAACTGTCAAAGCGATAGCCAACGTAGCCGGCAAACAGCTCGTCGGCGCCTTCACCAGTCAGGATGACTTTGACACCTGCATTCTTAGCGGCAGCGGAGAGCGCCAGCGAACACGTGTTGTAGCTTTCGCGCACGGGACACTCGCAGTGGTAGATCATTTGCGTCAATCGCTCGGCGATCTCCGACCAGTCAAATATGATCTCCTTGTGAATCGAACGCGTAACCTCGGCCATCAGCCTCTGGTATTTTGTTTCGGAGATGTCTTCGTCAGTGAAGCCGATCGAAAACGAATGGCGTCTTGTGTCCGGCGCAACTTGACTAATCAACGCTCCGATCAACGAAGAGTCCAATCCGCCGCTGAGATAAAAACCCACTGGCACATCGGATTGCAGTCGATACTTCACAGATCGGGTCAGCAGGTCCTTCAACTCATCGACATACTCGTTTTCAGACTTGCCAATGAAACCGGCACTGAGCGGCGGATAATCCAGATCCCAGTATTCCTTGACGGCAATGTTTCCGTTCTCAACAATGATGTAGTTCCCGCTCCTCAAACTCTGAATGCCTTTGAACATCGTGCGTGGACTCACGAGGCCGGGAAACGAAAGTGTTTGGTCCAAACCGGTTAGATCTACTTCGCGCGGTACCTGCGGATGCTCGAGGATGGCCTTGATTTCAGAACTGAAGATGAACAAACCATTAGCAGTCGTGTAGTAGAGCGGGTTGATACCGAAATGATCGCGCGCCAGCAAGAGTCGCCGGTTTTTGCGGTCGTAAATCACGAAGGCGAACTGGCCATTGATCTTGTCAAGGAAGTCGATGCCATACTCTTCGTAGAGATGCAGCAGGACTTCAACATCAGATTTGGTCCGAAAGCTATGACCCTTCTTGATCAATACTTTTTTCAACTCGAGATAGTTGAAGATCTCACCATTGCACATCAACACCAGGGAACCGTCTTCGTTGTAGATCGGTTGGTCGCCACTCTCCAGATCGATAATGCTCAAACGCCTAAAGCCCAGCGCCACAGAATGGTCGACAAAATATCCGGCAGAGTCCGGGCCACGATGGACTAGCTTGTCCGTCATGCGTGACAACAGTTCTTTATCCGGTTTGCGCTCATCGCGCGTGTCAACAAAACCTACGAGGCCGCACATAACGATTAATAAACGAAGTGTTGAGCGTGGTCAGCTTTGCCAAAAACTCGCTCTTCTCTGCGCAACCTCTGCGTTCTCTGCGTCTCTGCGGTTAACTAAATTCACAGCAATAACTCACCGCAGAGACGCAGAGAACGCAGAGGTTGCGCAGAGAAATCAAAAAATTGGTTATTCATTGGCATAGAGGCCAGTGGTCGTAGCGGCAGGAAGCTACTTGCATAACGTCACGCTCGACCAGAACCGGATCATATAAGCGAGAAAGTATTCCCTCAGCCCGACGACGCTTGCTTACTTTGTCTTCGTGAAACTCGCGTGTTTCGCGATCGAGCTGGAGGTTACCGAAAGACAAAAAGCGCACTGCGCCTTCAACGTCACGCACCGTCATCACCTCGCCGCGGTTGTGTACACTCGGTGAGAAAGGAATGTCGATGAATCCCTTTTCAAACCCAGTCACCACTCCCTGAGCGATGTCGCCGTTTCCGCATACGATGATGCTCTCGAAAATCGACTCGACCTCGCGCCGGATGACAGCACACTCTTCCGCGACGCGCGCCTCATCGACGTAACAATCAGCGGCGCTCGCGAGCCCACTGTGAATGAGCTCGATGCCGGTGATGTTGTCAGTGAGTGTCGGGATGCGAAATGCTTCGACCGGAGTCTTGGCAATCATGCGCGTGGCGCCGGAGCGTGCCGCTGTGATCGCGGAGTTTCGAATCAACTCGTCTGCGCGGTTCTGGCTGGGCGGAAATGCAGCCATGTACTGGTGAAAGACCGTGTTGAGCTGCACGTCTTTGTAACCCATGTTGGCTAGAATCTCGCTTGTCATCTCGCCCATCATGCGGATGGCGGCGATATCCTGGAAGCGATGACCCTGCTCTGCATAACCGAGACTGAGGCACTTCACGCCCTGCCGCACCGCAAGCAGTGTCTCGAGGATGTTTGTAACGATCGCGATACATGGTGGAATCAACGTTGCCGTTAACGTGCCAAAGAATTCTCGATCGAGAACGACGCCAAAGTGTTTGTGATAATGGCCGGTAAGGTAATCAACATATTGCCAGTTTCGAAGCGACTCAGCGAGTGGATAGTCTTTGTAATAAGGAATGTTGTAACAGATGGCGCCGCCTTCAAACGAAGTCACACCGCCTGCATACGAGATCTCCGCGAGGAGCCGGGGATCGCGGGTGCTATGGCGCGTCTGCAATGGCACATGAATCTGCTCCGCGATTTTTCGCAAACCATTGACGCCGTGATTGATTACCGGGAAGCCATTGATCGTCGAAGTGCCTGATACTCTGCTTTCGCGAATCGCTTCTCCCGCACCAACGTAATTGTTGTTTCGTGTCAGCGAGTCGACTTGATACGAGAGTACTTTGACTCCTGCCCGCTTGAAATTTTTGAATAGTATGATTTGTTCGCCGATAAGCGCGACGCCGGAACGTGGCTGGACCAACATTTTGCTCTGTCCCATGCGTGCCTGTGCCTGAATACGCGGGAAGGAAGGCTGTCGCAAAAGAAATTGCGCGTTGCCGGCGAGTCGGCGCGCGCCGCTACCAGTCGACCATTGCTCAAGCACTTCACGACGCGACGACTCAAACGTTTCGTTATCAAGCAACGCATCTGACGCCATACCCGGCAAAGAGCGTGTTGACGGCAATGATTGTTCCCAGAGCGCAGGATAACTCGCGGCTGCCTCCGTGCCGTTTAAATCTCGCGCCAGCATGTTCACCACAGTTTCCAGATCTATGAAGTTAAGGAAGACGCGATTAAACCCCATCTCGAGATAATCGCGTTCGGAGCCGTTGCCGGATCCGAGGTTTCCGCCCAAATACCAGAGCGTGCCGTTTGTTTTGAACTCGCGTTTGAATGAAGGAAACTCGCGCAGGTAGTAACGCGCATGACCGTCCATGCTCGAAATCATGACGAGGTTTGCCATGCCGGCCATCCGAAAAAAATCAGACACCGTGTTTTGTGTACCCAGATAGCGGACCTTATAACCATGCGCGGAGAGAGATTGGCGCAGAATGGTCAGGCCGACTGAATGTGAATCCCCGCCGATACCGCCCAGCAGGATTGTATGGCCGTTCATTTTGTGACTCTTATGCCTTTTTGTGGCTAAAAACAGAGGCTCGCGTTTAGTGGTGAGCGTCCAGGGCAGAAGAGACGACTACTGTCTTTCCCCGAGCCTCACCATTGATCGTTTCGACGAAGACATGGATGTTTCGAGGCTCGAGTGTTTCGAGCCTGACGTACCGATCACTCACTCCGAATTCCGACCCCCACATCACGCTGATGCCACGCCGTTCTAAAATGTTTCGGAATTCTTCCGTGTCTGCACGTGCTCGAATAAGCACGTAGCCACTCTCCGCGCTTCTTTCGGGCGTGATTAACTCAAAGCCACCCTTCTTTTCGCCGTCCCTTAACAAGTCGAAGGAGCTTTCGATCGACGTAATTACTGTTGGGCCTCGCTTGAGTTGTTTTGTGGCTTCCGCAGCCGACATAGAGGCGACCGCATTACGATTCTCTTCTTTCAACTGGAGGGCATCATCGGAGTTGGCGCACACCACCCAACCAATTCGATACTCCGCGGTCCCATGGGACTTCGAGGTCGAGCCGACCAGAAAAAGGTCTCTCCTGCCACGAAACTTTTGATAAAGGTCCAGCGTCAATGCCCTCACGTCAATTGCACGAGTAGGCAAAGTGAGGTCAAGAACGACTGCGGTTTTCTCGGGAACGCCGGCAATAACTAGTTCAGGATCGAAGATTGCGCCGGTCGGGTTATTAGGAAGACTTAAGTAAATAACGTCGGGCTTTGTCTTGTTGGCTTTCGCGACGAGCTGGGCTTCAATTATCGTGAAACCAAATGGTTCTGTGTGTAGATCGATCACTCTGAAACCGAAGCCTGCAAACGACTCGCGCGCCCGCCAATAGTCAGGACAAACGGTCAATACCGTCGGGGATGGTTTCAGTCTCGTCCTGAAGACGTGATTTCTGACGGCCTCGATGGCCCCCGTGGCTCCAACTGTCGGCATGCAATCGTCCGGGCGGAGTCCAAAGTAATCACTAATGGCGACGGTAAACAGCCGGTGATTAGCCAGCAGATTTGCATACGGTATCCCCATTCTCAGTTCGACGTTCAGGAACGTAGTTGTTTTCGCGCTTACATTGTGGCTCATGGTGATCCTTTTTGTGTTCGGCTTTGCGAAAAGTCTCTTGTCGGACTTCTTCTCTGTGCAACCTCTGTGTTCTCTGTGTCTCTGTGGTTGAAGATTGCTCAGGAAAAACAACCACAGAGTCACAGAGAACACAGAGGTTACACAGAGAAATCAGACTTTTCGTACAAGGCCGACTTAGGGTAAAGCGTGCGCTAGTTGAGGTTTTACGGCCTCAACCATTTTGAGCAGGTATTCCTGTTGCTTCGACTTCTTTTCTTTTTCCGGAACGTATGCGATCTCGAGGGCCAGCAGGCGATGCGACCACTCCATCAGCTTCCTGAACTGCTCAAGCGAATAGCCCTTTCCAAGCAGGTAAGGAATGGTCCAGAAGTCGAAAGACCACTGCGGTAGCCAGGTTGATTCTTTGATCTCGAGAAAGGCCCGATCGATGTGGTCCATCGCTTCCATGCTGTCCATCGTGGCATGTGACCAAACAAAACCTTCACCTTCGATGCCATACTTCTCGCGTTGCCGGTCCACCGGCGTGCCGGGCTCGCAATACCACAATTGGGCCCGATAGTAATCGGGCCTCGTCGCCCTGATGAAATCGACGCTCTCCCTGAACGTAGCTTCGGTTTCTCCGGGGAACCCCAGAATAAATGAAGCAAACGTGAGGACGCCGTACTGATGAAGCAACTCAATGCCTCTCTCATACTTCTCGACGGTCGCAGCCTTGTTCATATTTTTAAGAATGGTGGGCGATCCAGACTCAATTCCCAGAAAGACCCCCTTGCAGCCACTTCTCGCCAATAGTTCAATGGCTTCTTCATCGGAGTTACTGCACCGGAAATATGAAAACCAGTTGAACCGATAATTTTTTTCAATCATCAGGCGACAGATTTCCTTGAACCGTGGAAGTGGGACATTGAACGTATCATCGATGAAGACCAGGTTCTTTATGTAGCTGAGGCGTGAGAGCGAATCCAACTCTTTCTCGATGGTCTCGAGCGACGCCAACGTCAGTTTTCCAGCGCGCTCAGGGTAGTTACAAAAAGAGCAACTAAAGGCGCAGCTACGCGCCGTTCTCGTCTGCACGGTTGGCCCAAGATTTTCATCTGCAAACGTCTGCCAGTTAATGAAATTCTCATCGAGGGAGTTTATCTCCGCCTCTTTTGGCGTTCTTCTGAGTTTTCCATCTTCCCGGTAAACAATGTTCGGCACTTTACTCAAGTCCCCACCGTTCCTAAGGGCCTCGATAATGAGAGTCAGAGTATGCTCACCCTGCGACTCGTTGACGTATATGTCGGCGCCAATATCTTCGAGCGCTACTGTTAGTTCATCTTCGTGGTAGTTCCGCAGATGATTTGCTATCAGCGGACCGCCGACTATGATCTTCGTCCGCGAATTTCTCTCCCTGATGAACTTGACCATCTCGTTGACCGGCAGATTCAAAAGATAGAACGTAGTGGTGATCGCTACGCATAACGGATCGGACTCGAGATATTCAGCCAACTCGTCTTTCTCAAACTGAAAAAGATTGATGTAACGAGCTTCATAACTCCTCATTCTCAGGTAGTGGGTCAAGTAGACAGCGGCCAGGTTTGGTATCTCACAAGATTTGAGCTCATCCTCACCTTTCAGTCCTCGGCCGTTAACCGTCGCTAATTTCAAGACGTGATTGAGCAAACCTATGTAGTTCATGTTTCGGCCATTAATATTGACGAAACTGAAACGCAGATCTCGATAGGCTTCCGAATCAGCACCGTAGCCTCTTAATAAGGCTTCGTATTCCTCAAAGGGGGTCTCGTTATATCCAATTACTACACAGTCGAGTTGCTGGCCCATCTTTGTATACCTCGTTTCGAATCTGTGGTGCAGGTTTGCGGTTGAGATGAGGTTTAGACAGGATTCACAAGATGGAACAGGATTAACAGGATAAATCTGTCAATCTTGAAAAATCATGTAAATCTTGTCATCGACTTTCTGGAGGATCAAGCCGGCGTCGGGTCAGCTAAGAGAACAGGGATGTCGAGCAACCGGCGCTCAGGGTGCTCCACCACGCTTTGCAATAGCGCTTTGTAGTCCGTCAGCAACCGCGCGATGGTCTCAGAATTGAATAGGTTCGTATTGTAGTTCAGCCGTATTGTGAATCCTTCCTCGCGCTCCGCTATCTCGACCATAAAGTCGAAGTAAATCATCTCGTTATTTAACTCCAGAGGCGTAAAAGTTAAGCCCTCCAATGAAAAGGGGTTCATCGGTACGCTCTGGTGCCAGAAAACCAGCTTGAGCAAGGATGTGCCGGCCACATTGCGATCGGGACGAAGAGTTTCCACTAATTTTTCAAAAGGCAAATCTTCAAACATATATGCGGCTAGCGTCGCCTCACGGACACGGGCTAATAGTTGCTTGAACGTCGGATTGCCCGAAAGGTCTGTCCGTACCACCAGCATATTGACGAAGAATCCAATTAACTCTTCAATTTCGCTCCGATTGCGGTTGGCGATCCCGGTCCCAACAACCATGTCCACCTGTCCGGTGTATTTGTGCAGCAGGCACTCGAAGGCTGCCAGCATGGTCATAAACATCGTTGCACTCTCACGTTGGCCCAAGGCCTTCAGCTCATGGGTCAATTCTCGCGAGAGCACCAGTTTTTGCAGCGCCGCGCGGGCAGGCGTGCCGGTCCTGCACCCATCATCTACCGGTAGCTCGAGTAGCGGCGGATCGTCGCCAAACTGACGCTCCCAGTCAGTCAGCTTCTCGTCCAGCACCTCGCCTTGCAGCCATTGCCGCTGCCACTCGGCATAGTCGCTGTACTGGATCTCCAACTCAGGAAGGGGTGAAGGAGCGCCACGACTGTAGACGTCATAGAGCCGCATCAGTTCTTTCATCAGAACCGCGATGGACCAACCATCGCAGACGATGTGATGCATGGTAAAGAGCACTACCTGCTCTTGCCGGCCCCGGCGCAGTAAGGTGACACGCAGCAACGGAGGCCGCGTTAAATCAAACGGGCGGTCCGCTTCAGCACGCATCAACCGTAGCACCTGCTGCTCACGTCTGTCCGGCTCAATCATCTGCAAATCTATTACTCTCAGACGCAACTCAGAAGTCTTCGTCAATGTTTGCACGGGGCGGCCATCCACGTCGGCGAAGGCGGCACGTAAGACTTCGTGGCGACGCATGATTTCGTTCAAACTCTGGTGCAGCGCCGGCAGATTGAGATCGCCAGTCAGCAGCATCGCAGCAGGACAGTTGTAAGTAGCCTTGCCTGGCTCCAGTTGATGCAGAAACCAGAGCCGCTGTTGCGCAAACGACAGTGGCAACTCTCCGTCGCGCGCCACAGGGACCAGCGGAGGCAACGACGAAAGTGTGCCGCGTCGCAGCGAAGCTTCGATTTGCGCCGCCAGCTTCGCCACCGTCGGGTTCTCAAACAATGCACGCAACGGCAACTCGACACCCGTCGTCTTTTGCACCCGCACCATCACCTGCGTCGCCAGCAGCGAATGACCACCCAGTTCGAAGAAGTTGTCGTGCAATGACACTCGCTCCTGCCCCAGCAGGTTGCCCCAGATCTCCGCCACCACTTCTTCCACCACCGTGCGCGGCGCCTCGTATTCACCTTTGCGCTGCTTCGACTCTTGCAACCCCGGCAAGGCCCGGTAATCCACCTTGCCGTTCAGCGTCAAAGGCAACCGCGTCAGGTGCAGGAAAACATTGGGCAGCGTTTCTTTGATCAGATAATCCCGCAGAAACTCGCGCAGCACCGCCGTTTCAATTTCCCGCCGCGCCACGTAGTAGGCCACCAGCGTGTCTTCACCGCGATGATCCTTGCGCAGCAGCACCACACTGGCGCGCACCTGCGGATGCTGGTTCAACGCACTGCTGATCTCGCTCAACTCGACCCGGTAGCCATGGTATTTGACCTGTGCGTCAGCGCGGCCCAGGTATTCAATCGCGCCGCTCGCGAGCCAGCGGGCGCGGTCACCGCTGCGGTACATGCGCCGGCCGGGTACGAACGGGTTCGCAATAAATCTCTCGGCCGTCAGCTCCGGTCGCTTTAGATAACCGTCAGCCAGCCCCGCCCCGGCGATAAACAATTCGCCGATGACGTTCGCGGGCGTAGGATTCAGATGCTCGTCCAACACGTAGATCTGAACGTTGGCCGCAGGACCGCCGATCGGTACGGAGGGACGCCGATCGCGTGACGGATCGAAGCGGTGAATCATGCAGCCGACCGTCGCTTCCGTTGGGCCGTACTCGTTGATGATCTCGACCTCTCCCCCAAAACTCTTGTGCACCTGCGCCGCCAGCTCCGTCGGCAAAGACTCGCCGCCCACGATCAGTCGTTTGACGCGACTACTCTGGTTATCCAGATCCTTGATGAGGGCCAGATGGCTGGGCGTCAGTTTGAGCACATCCACGAGGTTGTCGCGCACGATGCGCTGCACTGCAAACTGATCGGAACGGTCGTAGATGATCAGCCGATTGCCTGTGAGCAATGGGGTGAAGATTGAAGTGACCGTCAGATCGAATGCCAGTGAAGAGTAGAGGGCGAAAGAGACCGCTTCATCTCTGACGTAGACCTCTTGGCACCAGCAGAGATAATTGACCAAGGCTCGATGCGAGATCTTTACGCCCTTCGGTTGCCCGGTCGAGCCGGAGGTGTAGATTATGTACGCCGCATCAGCAGGTGTGGCTGCCTGAAACTCCCTATCAATCGGTGCTTCGTGCCAATCCTCTTCGTCAACCAGGATGGGGTGCACGTCTTCATGCAGCGGCAATCGTTCAATCAGTGTCCGCTGTGTCAGCACCGTCTGCAGTTGCGCATCTGCGATGATGAAAGCCAAGCGAGTGCGCGGATGGTCCGTATCCAGCGGCACGTAGGCAGCGCCGGCTCGTAACACCCCGAGGATTGCGACTACCGTCTCGATGGAGTGTTCCAGAAAGATGCCAACGCAGCTTCCTGGTCCGATGCCGCGTTCTTGCAAGTACCCAGCGAGCAGAGTTGCCCGTCTTTGTAACTCGGCGTAGGTGATCTCGGTTCCATTACAAACGAGCGCGATCGCTTCCGGATTGCGTCTGACTTGCTCCGCAAAGAGCTGGTGAGCGCACTTGTCCTTTGGATAGCTCGTCTCAGTGGTGTTGGGCTCGATGACTAACTGGCGCTGTTCCGTGTCGCTGAGGAAATTGAACTCCGAAATGCGCTTGCCGGGATCTGCAACTACCGCCGCCAGTAAGGTTTCAAAATGTCGTTTAAGCCGCCCGATCGTCGCGCTATCAAACAGGTACGTGCTATAGATGAACACGAGCAAGAGACCGTCCTGGCTCTCCTGCATGTTCACAATCAGATCGAACATGGCAGTCCCGGTGTCGACTGCCACATAGTTCAACTTCAGATCCAATGCCGTCAGCTCACCCTGCGGCGCATTCTGCAACGCAAACACCACCTGCACCAGCGGCGAATGGCTCGCATCGCGCTCCGGCTGCAACTCTTCGATCAACTTCTCAAACGGCAACGCCTGATGCGCGTAGGCGGCCAGCGCCGTCTCCCGCACTCGCCCCACCAACTCTGCGAACGTCGGGTTCCCACTCACATCCGTGCGCAGCGCCAGCAGGTTCACGAAGAACCCGATCAACTCTTCCGTCTCCGCTTGCTGCCGGTTCGCGATCGGCGTGCCCACCACGATCTCACGCTGCCCGCTGTAGCGATGCAGCAACGTCTGCCACGCTGCCAGCAACGTCATAAACAACGTCGCATCCAACCGCCGGCTCAACTCCTTCAGCGCCGCACTCAACT
>Ga0207675_100005062_pt1 | contig 12687 bp, 10 predicted proteins | sample KBSSwiS42_FD_184305 | JGI IMG/M metagenome (GOLD analysis project Ga0207675, IMG submission 184305) | Switchgrass rhizosphere microbial communities from Kellogg Biological Station, Michigan, USA - KBS Switchgrass S4-2 (SPAdes) (version 2) | ecosystem: Host-associated > Plants > Roots >... | reverse complement strand
CTCGCCGCTCTGGTCGGAATTCTCGTCTACATCGCGTTCCGTTTCGAGTGGACGTATGGCGCCGCCGCCGTAATTGCAGTGTTTCACGATGTGCTCGTCACGTTGGGCTTCTTTTCGATGTTTCAGTGGGAAATCAGTCTGACGGTTATCGCGGCACTGCTGACTCTCGTCGGTTTTTCGGTTAACGACACGATCGTCGTTTTCGATCGCATCAGAGAGAACCGCAAACTGCACCGGCGCGACTCGCTTTACAAGATCACAAACGACGCGATCAATCAGACGCTGTCTCGAACGATCATCACCAACGGACTCGTGTTCCTGTCAGTGCTCGCCCTGGTCCTATTCGGTGGCGATGTGCTGCGTGCGTTCTCGCTGGCGTTGTTCATCGGCGTGGTCTTTGGCACTTATTCGTCCGTCGCTATTGCGAGTCCGATCATGGTCTGGTGGGAGCAGCGGCTTGAAGCGGCGAATCGCCGAGCGGCATTGGCGATGAGCCAACCTGTCAAAGGCGGAGTGCGTGCTCCGGCAAAAGCATCAAGCAGGCGGGCCGGCGCGAAACTGTAATCATAAAGAGCGGGAAACATCACAAAACCAGCGGGGTGAATTTTAGTTTGCGCTTGACTTTGAAACGTCTTGAGGACTAGACTGCGCACGTTGCTGGCCAATTAAATAACTCAAGTGTCGACCCCGCGTTTGTGAAATCAGGAAGTTGGGCGCGGCGGAGGTGTGTTGAGCGGGCCGGCGAGTTTTTTCTCGCACAGCGGCTTTCCAATCTATACGGTGTGCTCAATATCGCAGAAGCTGCTGTTTCCCCTTCAATACGACGGAACTAAAGCGGTACTTAAGTCGACGTTTGCGAGGTAATTACTGCTTAACTTTTCGTAACCCCTGATCCATTTGGCGCCGTAAGTGGAGGATTAACATCAATGTTCGATAATTTAGTTGAGTCCAGTTCGCACAAAGAAGATTTAACGCGGAAGGGCTCCTTTATTGGTATCACGTTGTTGATTTATGGCGTTCTCTTAGGCACGTTCTTCGTCGCCGGCATTCTCTGGTATGACGCCCACCTGGCTGAACAGGAACTCGAGCTGACCACGCTCGTTGCTCCGGTACCAGTGCCTCAGCAACAGAAAGAACCCGAACAGAAGCAGGAAGCCAAACCTGTTAAAGTCGAGCAAAACGTCGACGTTCGTAAGGAACTAATCGCGGACGTTGCCGAAAGCCGGCTGCCGCCGAAAGAGATTTCGGCCAAAGCCAGCGACGTGCCACCCGTCCGACGTGGTGTAACGACAGTGCTTGGTACGGCCGACTCCAACGCGTCGGCGCCAATGCCTGCCGGCCCAGGCTCAGGAACCGTCGTAACCCCGGCGAAAGTCAACATCGCCGACGAGGAGCCGCCACCAGCGGCACCAACTCCACCACGCGCTCCGATCTCAGGCGGCGTGCTGAACGGTAAAGCCATTAGCCTGCCCAAGCCGGCCTATCCACCAATCGCCAGAGCAGCACATGCGTCAGGCACTGTGGTGGTCCAGGTGCTGATCGATGAAAACGGTAGCGTGGTTTCCGCGAAGGCCGTTTCCGGTCACCCGCTGTTACAGGCGGTTGCTGTGAGTGCGGCGCGCCAGGCAAGATTCTCCCCAACCAAGCTTTCGGGGCAGCCAGTTAAAGTTACAGGAGTGATCCAGTACAACTTCGTCGCTCAATAACTGCGGAGAACGTTGTCGCGTGTCGCCGCGGTTACCGTAGGCCGTCCCGGCTTCTCTGCTTGCTATCAAAACTAAATAAACTTTTTTGGAGGGGTTCACCGTGACAATGCTAATGAGTATTTTTGGAACGAAGGTCCTCGGTCTTATGTTGCTTTTGCAGGAAGCGGCAGCCAGCCCGGAGTCCTCCGGCGCAGATCACTTCACCCTGACCGAGATGGTGAAGAACATGGGCGGCGTCGCTATCGCCGTCGTCATCGTTCTCCTCATCATGTCGGTTTACTCGATCGCGATCATGGTCGAGCGTTACCTGACCTACTCCGCGGCCAAGAAGCAGTCGCGTGAGTTTGCGCCACGCGTAGCGCAGGCGCTGAAGAACGATCGGATTGAAGAAGCGATCAACATCAGCGACAAGCATCGCAAGTCGCACCTGGCGATGGTCGTCAGCAGCGGTTTGCAGGAGTTTCGTGCTCACGAACAGTCGTCCGATATCTCAGGTGACGAGATCGAGGCTTCCAAGCGCGCGTTGCAACGTGCAATCGCGATCAAGACGGCCGAATTCAAACGCGGACTGTCGGGCCTCGCAACTATCGGTTCAACCGCACCGTTCGTGGGTCTGTTCGGAACCGTGTTCGGCATCATCAACGCTTTCCGCGGCATGAAGAACGCAGAATCAGCAGGTATCGCGGCAGTCGCCGGCGGTATCTCGGAAGCGTTGTTTACCACCGCTCTCGGTCTGCTCGTGGCGGTGCCCGCAGTTTGGTTGTTCAACTATTTCACCGGCAAGGTAGACGGCTTTGTCGTCGAGATGGACAACTCGGCGTCTGAACTGGTCGACTACTTCATCAAGAACCGCACGAAGCAGTTGAAGGCTTAAGTAATACGCGTCAACAAACGCGGGATGGTGAACCCTGAGGTGCGGCTAATAACAAAGTCGCACCTGCGTTTACCGGCGAAAAAAGGAGATCTGTTATGGGAATGTCAGGCGGAGGCGGTGGCGGCGGCCTACAGTCGGAAATCAATGTCACCCCGATGGTCGACATCATGCTTGTATTGCTGATCATCTTCATGGTGGTCACACCGTTTTTGCAGCAGGGCATTACAGTGGCGCTCCCCAAGAACATGAACAACCCGGAGGTAGATCCGCGGATTATTAAGGAGTCGTCGATTGTGATCTCGATTCCAAACGACGGTGAGTACTACCTCGGTAAGCAGCGCATACAGCGCGAGCAGTTGACTGAAAAGGTCGACTCGCTGTTGCAGAAGATCAAAAACGAACAGGATCGCATTGTTTACATCAAGAGTGGTGTCGGCGTCAGTTATGGCGACGTGGTCAATGTCATTAACGAAGTGAGAAAACTTGGGGTCGACAAGATCGGGCTCGTGGCTGACAAGAAGAAGGGTGGAAAGCCCGCAGCCCCGGCCGCTTAGTAACAGTATTTGAGACGAGGAGAAATTCACGATGGGAATGGGTGGTGGTTCGAAAAAGGGCAGTACAACAGCCGAGCCCTACATCAACGTCACACCGTTAATTGACGTGTTGCTGGTGTTGCTGATCATTTTCATGGTGGTCACGCCGCTGAAACCGAGTAAGTTCCAGGCCGATATTCCGACCCAGCGAGATCCGAACGAAGACTTAAGCAAGCTGAAGCCGAACCCGCTGACTCTTGTCGTATCGATCGCGCCTGACCTGTCAATGAAGCTGAACCAGGACTCGCTCGGATCGGTCAACGACCCCAGTGTCCTGGCGCAAAGGTTGGCGCTTACGTTCCAACAGCGGAAGGAACAACGCGCCTACAAAATCGGCATGGAAACCCGCACTGACCTGAAGGAAGACGACCGGATTGAGAAGACCGTCTTCGTTAAGGCGCCGCGAGCCTTGCGCTACGGCGATGTTGTAAAAGTTATCGACGCCATCAAAGGCGCGGGCGCGAACCCGGTGGGATTGCAGGTTGACGATCTGCCTTAATAATTATTGGAGTCACGTATAAATGAAACTCGCTCAGAAAAGGATCGCCATCCTTTTGGCGGTCCTTGTTGCCGTTGCAACTAGCTCCGGATGCGGAGTTATCAACCGAATCAGAGCAAAGAACCAGTTGAACGAAGCCGCGCGCGCCTACCGCGAAGGCCGGTTTGTCGAGGCCGAGCAGTACTCTCGCCGCGCAGCAGAGCTGGATCCGAATAACAAGACGGCGCCCATGTTTATCGCGCGCACGATTCATGCTCAGTATCGTCCCGGCGTCCAGAATCCCGACAATATCGCCAAGGCTCAAGAGGCGATTCAGGCTTACCAGAGAATTCTCGAACGCAATCCGAAAGACGACGAGGCTTACAAAGCGATTGCCTATCTCTATGGCGCAATTAAGGAAGACGGCAAGTTAAGAGAATGGATCGCCGCCCGCGCTGCCAGCGACGCTACCGAGCCGTCCAAACGTGCCGAGGCCTACGTTGTGCTCGCCAGCAAGGACTGGGACTGCTCGTTCAAAATCACCGAACTGCCGACTAACAAGATAACTACGGTTGACCAAAGCAATAACAAGGCTACTATCTCGTATCGCAAGCCGAAGGATCAGAAAGAGTTTGACCAGGCGCAGATGTGCGTGAAGCAAGGCTTGGCCGAGGCGGAAAACGCGATCAAGTTTGATCCAAACAACGAGTCGGCCTGGTCTTACAAAACCAACCTTCTGCTCGAAGCTTCAAAGCTGGCAGAGATGGACGGTAAGACGGACCAGAAGGCGCAATACCAGAAAGACTATGAAGCCGCTTTGAAACGCACCACCGAACTGAGTGCGGCAAACGAAAAGCGGAAGGAAGAGGAAGCGCGGCAACAGGCTTCGCCTCCGAAGGGCTAAACGCCTAGTACTTTTCAAAAACGGCCACAGTTCCTTACGAACTAACGCAGGTGTTCCGATCTGTGTTGTTTCGTAACGATCTGTGGCCTTTGTTATACTTTTAGCGTTGAAATGATCCGGATTGAAGATATCGTCGAAAAAGTAGCAGCCAACCACCCGCAGGCAGACCTCGATCTACTTCGACGCGCTTACCTCTTTTCCGCCAAAGAACACAAAGGACAGAAGCGCGCCTCGGGCGAGTCGTACCTCGTACATCCGCTCGAAGTCGCGAACATCCTCGCGGACATGAAACTCGATGAGGTTTCAGTCGCAACAGGTCTTTTGCACGACGTCGTTGAAGATACGCTGGTCGAGCTCGACACCATCCGACTTTTCTTTGGCGAAGAGATCACGCACCTCGTCGATGGTCTAACGAAGATTGCGCAGATCAGCAACATCTCGCGCGAAGAACAGCAGGCAGAAAACGTTCGCAAGATGCTGTTGGCGATGGTGGACGACGTGCGAGTGGTGTTGGTGAAACTTGCCGATCGGCTGCACAACATGCGAACGCTTCAGTATTTGAGTACTGAAAAGCGCAAACGCATCGCGGAAGAGACGATGGAGATCTTCGCGCCGATCGCGCACCGTCTCGGAATGGGTAAGTTGCGCGGCGAACTCGAGGACCTCGCGTTTCGACACCTTTATCCCGAAGATTATCGCGAACTCGCGGAACAGCTCGAAAAGAGACGTCCTGAGAACGAAGCGTTTTTGAGGGCGGTCACTGCTCGTATCGAAGAAAAGATGAACGAGGCGGAAGTGCCGTTTGTCGTCGTTGAAGGACGCGTCAAGAGACTGTATTCCATTTGGAAGAAACTACGCGCACAGAGGATCAGCCTGGACCAGGTTTACGATCTCGTCGCCGCGCGCATCATCACGCCTAACGAGATACGTCACTGTTACGCCGCCCTGGGTGTGGTCCATAACAACTGGAAACCCGTTCCCGGTCGAATCAAGGACTGGATCGCAACGCCGCGCGATAATCTGTACCAGTCGCTGCACACGTCAGTGATCGGTTCCAACCTGCAATCCTTCGAGGTGCAGATTCGAACTGAGGAAATGCATCAGATTTCCGAGGAAGGCGTCGCGGCGCACTGGAAATATAAAGAAGGGAAACGCGGCGCACGTGACGACGATCAAGCGTTGCAAGCGTTGCGGTCGCTGGTCGAGTGGACCCAGGAGGTCAAAGACTCGAAAGACTTCCTCGATTCGTTGAAGCTGGATCTTTATCCGAAAGACGTCTATGCGTTTACGCCCATGGGCAAGGTCATTCAGTTGCCTCGCGGCGCTACGCCCGTCGATTTCGCATACATGATCCACTCCGAAGTCGGAAACACGTGCACCGGCGCGCGCATCAACGGACGAATGGTGCCGTTGCGCACGCAAATTCAAAATGGCGACGTGGTCGAGATCATCACCACAGCGAATTCGCATCCATCGCGCGACTGGTTGAACTTCATCGTTACGTCGCGAGCACGCAATCGCGTGCGTCACTGGGTCGCCGAGCAACAACGAACTGAGTCGATTGAAATCGGCAGAAAACTTTTCGAGAAAGAAGCCACGCGTTTTCAACTGTCGCCTAAGAAGGTGTTGAGTGATACCGACAAGGACATGAAGCGCGTTGCGAGTGATTACGGTTACGGGCGCGTAGACGATCTGCTGGCAGCGATCGGTTACGGCAAGCTCGTACCGCGTAACGTGATCGCGAAGTATCTCGGGCCGGAACAGTTCGAACAGCTCGACAAGCAGAAGGAGTCGCGTCTCAGAAGTGGTGTCCGCGCCGTCAAACGTCTGATCCGTCTCGGCGACGATTCGATACTGGTACGTGGCATTGACGACCTGATGGTCACGCGCGCGCGCTGCTGCAATCCGTTACACGGTGAAGAGATCATTGGTTATGTAACGCGCGGCAAAGGTGTTGCAGTGCACACCACGCGCTGCAAGAACGTGACGCAACTGATGGTTAATCGCGAACGCATCGTCGAGGTTGAGTGGGCCGGACGTCCTGAGAAGACTGCGTACGCCGTGAAGCTCCTGGCGATTACCGAAAACCGCACCGGAATGATCGCCGGCATCACCGGCGCGATATCGGACATGAAAACTGGTATTCGTGATGCTCGCGCGTCGGTAGCTTCAGATGAACGCGGCCACATCGAGGTGACGGTGGAAGTCTTCGACGTGAAGCATCTCGACAAAGTAATAGGCTCCATCAAGGGCGTGCCGGGTGTATTAGACGTGGAGCGCATGCAAGGTGCGGCCTAGTCGTGCTAGAATCCCGCCTTTGTTTACCGTGAGAGAACGCGTACAGACCGATCAAGCGCCGGCGGCAATCGGCCCTTATTCACAGGCAATTCGCGCGGGCGGTTTTGTGTTTGTCTCGGGTCAGATACCGATTGATCCGGCGACCGGCGAGTTCGTTGCTGGTGGTATTGGCGAACAGACGGAACGCGTTCTAAAGAATCTTTCGGCAGTGCTTGAAGCTGCGGGTAGCGGACTCGATAACGTCGTGAAAACTACCGTCTTCCTGGCAGACATGAAAGAGTTTTCACAGATGAACGAGGTTTACGCCAAGTACTTTACGGGAGCGCCACCGGCCAGGGCGACGGTCGCAGCGGCTGGACTGCCGCGCGACGCTCGAGTTGAGATTGAAGCTGTAGCGTTGGTTTCAGAATGAAAACAACCGGCGGCTGACGCGCGCCGGTTGGAGGTTGACAAGTGAATTAGGCGAGTCGGGGTCAAGCCGCTTTGGCGACTTTGCCGGCCTTGATGCAAGTGGTGCACACTTTCATCCGGCGAGCGCCACCCTGCGGCAACTGGACGCGAATCGACTGTAGATTCGGATCGAACCGCCGCGGCGTGCGGTTGTTCGCGTGCGAGACATTGTTGCCGAACTGAGGTCCCTTGCCGCAGACTTCGCAACGTTTGGCCATTGTTTTCAACCTCCTTAATTCAAAAGCTAAGTTTTATAGCAAGCCATTTCTACGTCGTCAAGCGGCGACCCATTGGAGTCTGTTAAAGGAGCAGAGTTAAAGTGCGCAAAATTGGAAAAATCTTTACTGTGACATGTGTCTTAGTTTCAGGCCTTGTTCTTGCCGGTTGTTCGTCGGGCGGTGCGGAAAACAACGAGAACATGGTGGCTGCCACCGTTAACGGGCGCAACATCATGCTCCAGGAGGTTGAGCGCGCGGTGAACCAGCAGGCCGGCGGGAATCCGTCACGCTTGTCGCAGTTGGAGTTGGCGCAGGCGCGTTTGACCGTTCTTGACAGTCTCATCAAGCGCGAGGTGATGTTTCAACGCGCCGAACGCGAAAAGGTCCTTCCCACTGAGGCGCAGATCGACGGCGCTATCGGTCAGCAAAGAGAACGGACCGCCATGACGCAGGAAGACTTCGAAAAGAGTTTGAAAGCGCAGAACATGTCAATGGAGACGCTGCGCGAAGAAGCGCGCAAGGACCTCGCAATTAATGCGCTACAGGATAAGTACGGCGGAAAGATCACGATCAGCGACCGCGAAGTGGAGGAGTTCTATAACACTAACCGGCAGCAGTTTAAGAATGAGCGTGGCGTCGCACTCGCGATGATCATGGTGGACCCGGCGGAAAACGCCGGCATCAAGGACGACGCCAAGAACGAAGCTGACGCGAAGCTGAAGATCGACAACATATACCAGCAGTTGCAAGGCAAAGCTGACTTTGCAACGATCGCTCGCGCCAAGAGTGAAGACGTTAACTCAGTGAGCGCCGGGGGCGATATCGGTTTCGCGACTGAAGACGCGTTGAAAGAAAACAACTTTCCTCCGGATCTGATTTCCAATTTCTTTGGTTCAATGCAGGTTGGCGACTACACGCAACCGACATTTTTCAGAGGTAAGTGGTACATCTTCAAGCTCGCGGACAAACGCTTGCAGACTGAGAATCTCACACTCGAGAGTCCCGGCGTGCGTCAGCAGATAACTCAGGCGCTCACCAACCAACGCAAGCAGATCCTCAACGCCGCGTTACTAGAGGTGGCAATCAATGAAGCGCGAATCGTCAATAATCTCGCGTCAAACATGCTGAACAATCCCGGAAACCTGGGCCTCCGACCTGCGGGCGAAGGCACGCCGGCCACTCAACAGCCGTCACAGGCGGCGCCCACACAGGCTCCGAGCCAGCAACCGGCAAGTACGCCTTCCGCAGCGAGTTCGCCTGTTGGCGTGCGGCCTGCGAATGGCAATGCCAACAAAGCGGCGAACGCGAATAAATAAATGCGCGCAATTGATGGATGCTGTTTCGTCTTTCAGAAGTATATAAGTCCTATGGCGTTCAAGACGTCTTGCGTGGAACCTCTTTGCAGGTCAACGCGGGAGAACACGTCGGACTTGTAGGCCGAAACGGCGCGGGTAAGAGTACGATCTTCCGTCTCGTCAGAAGTGACGAGACGGCGGATCGCGGCGACGTCGTACGCGCTCGCGGCATTCGGCTCGGACTCCTGGACCAGCACGTTCATTTCAAGCTTGGATCAACGGTCCATGAGTCAGCTCTCGCAGCATTTGGGCGGCTTCAACAAATCGAGCATGAGATGCATGAGTTGGAGCATCGCATGGCCGAAGCGGGCGAGGATCTGGAAAAGGTCCTCGAACGCTATAGCGATCTCCAACACGAGTTTGAACTCGAAGGCGGGTTCGAATACACGGCAAAAGCCGAAGCGATTCTCCAGGGACTCGGTTTCGATCGCGACATGTGGTCGTTCGAAACGGAGAAGCTTTCAGGCGGACAACAGAACCGCCTCGGTCTGGCCTGTTTACTTCTTGCTGCACCGGACGTTCTGCTACTCGACGAACCCACGAATCACCTCGATGTGAATGCGGTCGAGTGGCTGGAAGAGTTTCTGCAAGAGTACGAATCTGCCTACGTCATCGTCAGTCACGATCGCTATTTTCTCGATCGTTGCTGCCGTCGAATTATCGAACTCGAAAACGGACGCGCCTCAAACTACACCGGCAACTATTCCGATTACCTCGTCGAACGCGAAGAACGTCGCGAGTCGCAACAACGTGCTTACGACAACCAACAGCAGTTGATCGCGAAGACCCAGGAATTCATCCGTCGCAACATCGCGGGCCAGAAAACGAAGCAAGCGAAGTCGCGCCGGAAGATGCTGGAAAAACTCGAGCGCCTCGACGCGGTGCGGCCGGACCAATCGTCCGGCGACTTTCGCCTTCAAGCGATCGAGCGCACCGGCAATCACGTTTTGACCGTTAAGGATCTGTCGATTGGATATCCGCAAACAACGCTGGCGAAAGATATTTCGTTCATTTTGCGGCGCGGCGAGTGTCTCGGCATCATTGGTCCAAACGGATCGGGAAAGACCACGTTTCTAAAAACGATTCTGAACAAGGTGTCGTCGCTTTCCGGTGATGTCCGCTGGGGCACGAAGGTCCAGATTGGGTATTACGCTCAACAGCTCGACGATCTTGATGACCGCAACGAGATCATCATGGAGTTGCGACGCGTTGCGCCCGTGAGTGCGACAGCCGGTGAATTACGCTCGTTTCTCGCGAAGTTTTTGTTCACGGGAGACGACGTGTACAAGCACGTGCGAGATCTCTCGGGCGGCGAGAAGGGAAGACTTGCGCTCGCGAAGTTGATCTACTCGCGTGTGAACGTGCTGGTGCTCGATGAGCCGACTAACCATCTCGACATCCACTCGCGCGAGGCGCTGGAAGAAGCACTCGACGCCTACGAAGGAACGATCATCACCATCAGCCACGACCGCTATTTTCTCGATCGTGTAGCAACGCAGATTCTGGCGCTCGATGGTCTCGGAGGCGCCGAGCACTACGACGGCGATTACACTGACTATCACGATTGGAAGCTTGGAATCGGTTCGTTATCTCCTGTCCCACAGACCGAACCCGAGAACCTCGTCAGTGTTGGCGCGCCGCCTCTGAGTGCTCCTGTCGAAGAACTTCAGCCGGTCAAACCGAAACCGCAACCGCCGAAAAAGCCTGGCGTAAAGCTGGTCAAAAAGAAGAAGCTTGAAACGCGAACGTTGGAGCTGGTTGAAGATGAGATTGCGAACGCGGAGTCGCGGCTGAATGAAATCTCTGAACAGATGGGTACTCCCGAAGTCGCACGTGACGCGGAGCGATCGATTGCGCTCAACGATGAATACCAGCAGACCGAGGGTTTGCTTAAAACTCTGTACGAAGAGTGGGACCGCGTGAGTGAGCAACCCGCCCGCGCTTCGAACTAAGCCACAAAGAAGCACAAGCAACACAAACAAGATGTAGTCAACTTCCTTGTGTTTTTGTGCCTTTTTGTGGCTCTAGATACTTACGAGTGGTAGCGTTCGATAGCGTTTGCCAGTCAGTCGCGCGAGCGCGTTGACGACCGCCGGTGAGATCACGGGAACCGGTGGCTCGCCGCAACCGCTTGGCGCTTCACCGCTTGGTACAATGTGAACGTCCACTGCGACGGGTGCGTCAACGATGTACGGCGGCACATAACCGTCAAAGTTTCTCTGCTCTACCACTCCGTTCTTCAACGTAATCGCGCCCTTCGCCATCAACTGCGACAAGCCAAACGTCACGCCCGCCTGAAACTGACTCTCGACTGTCAGCGGATTCACTGCGAGACCGCAGTTGACAGCTAGTGTCGCGCGATGAATCCTGGGCCGCTTGTTTTCAATCGACACATCGACTGCGCATGCTACGCCGGTTCCGAAACACTCGTGACACGAGATCCCGACGGCATGGCCTTTGGGCAACGCATTGCGCCAACCGGCACTCGCTTTCTCCAGAAGATCGAGCGTGCTGAGCAACTCCTTCGCTTCGGGTTTCAGTACCTTGCGCCGGTACGCAATCGGATCAACTCGCGCACGCGTCGCCAACTCGTCAATCAACGTTTCCATGACGAACGCTGTGTGCGTGTGCCCGACCGACCGCCACCAAAGCACCGGCACGTTGACTTTCGGGTGATGGACCGTCAGGTGAAGATTCGGAATGTTGTAATGCGTATCAGCAACGCCTTCCGTCGCTGTTGAGTCCACGCCGTTCTTAGTGGTAAAGCCGGCGAACGGCGTATCCGCTGTTATCGATTGGCCGACGATCACATGCCGCCATGCGACCGGTAAGCCGTCTGATCCAACACCAACTTCGACGCGATGCAAGTGCATTGGACGATAGTAGCCTCCCTGCACGTCATCTTCGCGTGTCCACACAAGTTTGACAGGAGTGCCGCGCAAGCGTTTTGCGATCGTTGCAGCTTCACGTTGAATGTGAGAATCGGCGACCGCGCGTCGACCAAAACCTCCACCGGCCATCTCCGTGTGAAAAGTGACCTGCTGCGGTTTCAGGCCCAATACTTCCGCGACGGCCATCTGATCGACAGTTTGAAACTGCGAACCGGCCCAAACTTCCGCGCGGTCTCCGTCGAATCGTACGGTGGTGTTCAGCGGCTCCATCGGCGAGTGAGCAAGAAAGGGAAATGCGTACTCAGCAACGATTCGATCTGACGCCGCGATGCGGTCCAACGCTTTTACATCGCCTTGATTGACGGGGACGTTACCCGGCGTGTGGCTCAGTTCGCGATATCTGGTCCACAACTCAGCACTGTCGGCGGCCTCAACACCTATAACATCCCACTGGATCTTAAGACGGCTCCTTGCTTGTTTGGCGGGCCAAAACTTGTCGGCGACGATCGCTACTCCGGTGCCTCTGGCAAGCGGAATCTCAAACACGTCGCGAACGCCCTCAATTCGACGCGCTTCATCATCGACGAAACTCTTAACACGCCCGCCAAAGACTGGTGGGTGAGCAACAACCGCGACTTTCATCCCAGGCAAATCCAGGTCGAGACCAAACTTGAGTGAGCCGTCACATTTTGAACGGCTATCAAGACGTTTGACTCTCTTGCCGACAAGACGGAACTCCTTTGGATCTTTCAAGCGAACGTTCGAGGGCACAGGCTTTCGCGCCGCATCGGTTGCGAGTTCGGCATAAGTCGCCGATCGTCCATCCGGTCCGTGGACCACACTAGCCTCTGTCCGGCATTGGTCGGCAGTGGTGCCCCAGCGATCCGCAGCGGTGGCGATGAGCATTGCTCGGGTCTTCG
>Ga0207675_100005061_pt1 | contig 12690 bp, 11 predicted proteins | sample KBSSwiS42_FD_184305 | JGI IMG/M metagenome (GOLD analysis project Ga0207675, IMG submission 184305) | Switchgrass rhizosphere microbial communities from Kellogg Biological Station, Michigan, USA - KBS Switchgrass S4-2 (SPAdes) (version 2) | ecosystem: Host-associated > Plants > Roots >... | reverse complement strand
AAGGTCTTCTTCGACACACCCGCGTCGCGGACGATGTCCTCGATGGTCGCCGCGGCGTAGCCCTTGTGCGCGACGGCCCGCCCCACCGCCTCGAGGAGGCGGGTGCGCTGCGACGCCGCGACCAGCGAGGGGTCGAGGCCGTGCGTGCCGCGCGGGAGGCGGCGGGGGATGTCGGGCGTGGCTTCCACGTTGTGTACGCGCTGGTACATTACCCCGCCATGGACCTGACGCTGTCGCCCTCCGAGCAGTCGTTCCGCGACGAGCTGCGCGCCTGGCTCGCCGACAACCACCCGGGCGAGGAGCCGCCCGGAGACGACGCCGCCTTCGACCACAGGCGCAAATGGCAGCTCCAGCTCTACGAGGCCGGCTACGCCGGGCTTTCCTGGCCGAAGGAGTACGGCGGCCGCGGCGCCTCGCTCGTCGAGCAGGCGCTCTTCGGCGAGGAGATGGCGCGCGTGCGCGCCCCCTCGCCCGCCAACGTGCTCGGCCTCGTGATGGGCGGCCCCGTCGTGATGCACCACGGCACGGACGAGCAGAAGGAGCGCTGGCTCAAGGCGATCCTCACCGGCGAGGAGATCTGGTGCCAGGGCTTCTCGGAGCCGGAGTCGGGCTCGGACCTCGCGTCGCTCAAGACCAAGGCCGTGAAGTCGAACGGCGAGTGGGTGGTCACGGGCCAGAAGGTCTGGACCACGTTCGCGCACAAGGCCAAGTGGTGCATGCTCGTCGCGCGCACCGACCAGGACGTGCCGAAGCACCAGGGCCTGACCTACTTCATCATGGACATGGAGCAGGACGCGGTACAGGTCCGCCCGCTCTACCAGATCACGAACCAGCCGGAGTTCAACGAGCTCTTCATCGAGGAGGCGCGGATCCCCGACGAGAACGTCGTCGGCGGCGTCGGCAACGGCTGGGGGGTCGCGATTACGACGCTCATGAACGAGCGCGCGGGCCTCGGGGCGGCGTCGGCCGCCGGCGTGCGCATCGCGCTCGAGGAGCTGAAGGACCTGGCCCGCGAGCGCGGTGTGACCGACGACCCCGTCATCCGCCAGCGCATCGCCCAGATCGCGATCGAGGTCGAGCTGCTGCGGCTCAACGCGTGGCGCGGGCTCACCCAGATCATGAAGCACGGCGTGCCAGGTCCGGAGGGCTCGCTGCCGAAGTGGCAGTGGAGCGACGTGAACCAAGCGCTCACCGAGCTCGCCGTCGACATCCTTGGCGAGGACGGCGCGGCCTGGGATTCCAACTGGACCTACAGGCTGCTCCGCTCACGCGCCAACTCGATCGAGGGCGGCACGACCGAGATCCTCAAGAACATCATCGCCGAGCGGGTGCTCGGCCTGCCGAAGCTGAGGTAGAGCCATGAACTTCGACTTCACGGACGACCAGCAGGCGATCAAGCGGACGGCGAACGAGCTGCTCGCTGCGCGCTTCAAGCCCGAGCGAATGCGGGAGCTCGCCGAGGCCGGGGCGTACGACGACGACGCCTGGAAGGAGATGTCCGAGCTCGGCTGGGCCGGCATCTTCATCGACGAGGAGCACGGCGGCCAGGGGCTCGGCATCGTCGAGCTCGTGATCCTGATGGAGGAGCTCGGCTACGCGCTCGCGCCCGTGCCGTTCCTGTCGAACGCCGCGGCAGGCCTGGCGCTTCAGTTCGCCGGCACGGACGAGCAGAAGGAGCGCTGGCTCCCGGGGATCGCATCCGGTGAGGCGCGCGGGACCGTGGGGGTGCTTCGCGACGGCGAAGCGCGGCTGGTGCCGGACGCCGACTCGGCCGAGGTGATCGTCCTGATCGCGCCCGACGGCTCCAGCACGGTGGTCGAGGCCTCGGCGGCGGAGGTCGAGCCCTTCGAGGCGATGGACCGCACGCGCCGCTTTGCCCGGGTGCGCGCCGACGGCGGCGAGCCGCTGGGCGGCGACCACCTCGCGGCCGCGGACCGGGTCGCCACGGCGATCTCGGCCGAGACCGTCGGCGTCGCGCAGAAGGCGATGGAGATGGCCGTCGAGTACGCGCGCGACCGCAAGCAGTTCGGGCGGCCGATCGGCTCCTACCAGGCCGTCTCGCACCGCTGCGCGCAGATGCTGCTGGAGGTCGAGGGCTCGCGCTCAGGCGCCTACTTCGCCGGCTGGTGCGCGGACGCGGAGCCGGAGTCGCTCCCGGCAGCAGCCTCGATGGCGAAGGCCTACTCGTCGGATGCCGGCTGGCGCGTCTGCGGGTCGTCGCTCCAGGTGCACGGCGGCATCGGCTTCACCTGGGAGCACGACCTGCACTTCTATCTCAAGCGCGCGAAGACGAACGCGATGCTGTACGGCTCGGCGCGCGAGCACCGCGAGCGCGTGGCGGAGCTGTCACTGGGACAGCCTGCCGCGGTCGCGTAAGCGCTGGCCGGCGGCGGCTTTCTCCGCTGGCGCTGCGGCTCTCCCCGGGCCGACGGCGTTGCGGCCCCCCGGCCAACGGCGGCGGTGAAGGGTGGGTCACCGGCTCCGACGGGGCGATTTCCTGGGTGAGGCGGTTTTCCTTGCGAAATGGCCAGGGAAACCGCCTTACCCCCTTTTGGGCCGCCCGCCACGGTCGCCCAAAGCCCTCACCACGCGAAACGGGCCCTCCCGAAGGAGAGCCCGTTGTCGCCGCTGGGGGGAACGTTTTGCCGCTTACGGGCGGGTGCCCGGGTGCTGCTGGGGCTGGTGCTCCTCGGAGGGGCCGGTCGGGAGCATCGAGGGGCCGCCGGCGCGGGCCTTGAAGCCCTGGTCGGGGACCGGCTGATAGCTCGAGCGCGGATCCGACGTCTCCCAGTAGGAGGTGGCGCCGCGAGTGCCCTCGTCGGGGCCGCCGTCGAAGCGCGTGCCCGGGGCGAGCGGCTCGGCCGGGGCGACCTGGATGCCGCGAGTGCCCTCGTCCGGGCCGCCGTCGAAGCGGGTGCCCGGAGGCAGGGTCTGTTGCTGCTGGGTGTTCGGCTGCGCGGAGATCGAGACGTCGTTGTCGTCGTTCGCCACGATCACAACAGCAGCGGCCAGGGCCACGATCGCGACGACGGCGGCGCAGAGCAGCGCGAGAACCTTCTTGTACTGGCTGCGAAGAACGACTGCGGGGTGCTGGCGGGGGATGACCTGTCCCATGACTGCCTCCTGTGTGGTGAGCCTCATTGCCATCTGGATGCGATGGTGCAGGGGAGCGGTTTCCGCGAGGCGACAGACCGGTAACAGGCCGGTAACGTTGGGCGACAGCGGCGAAAAGCCGCGCTCGCATGGACTTCCGCATTCTCGGCCCGCTCGAGGCCCTTGACGGGGCCAGGCAGATTGCGCTCGGGGGACACAAGCGCCGGGCGGTCCTTGCCGTGCTCGTGCTGCATCCCAACGAGACGCTCTCGGGCGAGCGCCTGATCGACGAGCTCTGGGGCGAGAGCCCGCCGGCGAACGCGCTGAAGACGCTTCAGGTGCACGTCTCGCGCCTGCGCAAGGAGCTTCCGCCGGACGTCCTCGTGACGCGCGAGCACGGCTACGAGCTGCAGATCGAGCTCGACGAGGTCGACGCTCACCGGTTCGAGGGGCTGCTCGACGACGGCCGGGGAGAGCTCGGCGCCGGCAATCCCGACCGGGCGCTCGATGCGCTCGACCGCGCCCTCGCTCTCTGGCGCGGGGCCCCGCTTGCCGACCTTGCGTACGAGCCCTTCGCGCAGGCGGAGATCGCCCGCCTCGAGGACCTCCGATTCGGGGCCATCGAGGAGTCGATCGAGGCGAAGCTGGCGCTCGGCCGGCAGGGCGAGGTCATCGCCCAGCTGGAGCAGCTTGTCGAGGAGCACCCATACCGCGAGCACCTCCACGCGCAGCTCATGCTCGCGCTCTACCGCTCCGACCGGCAGGCCGACGCGCTCCAGGCGTACCAGAACGCCCGCCGCCGGCTCGTCGAGGAGCTGGGGATCGAGCCGGGGGCGCGCCTCCGTGAGCTGGAGGCCGCAGTGCTCGCGCAGGACGACGCGCTGGCCTTGGCGCGCCCGACGCAGCCGCCGCGCCGCACGGCGCCGAGCGACCTGCCGTCAGGGGTCGTCACGTTCCTGCTCACCGACATCGAGGGCTCGTCCGCGCTCTGGGAGGCGGATCCGGCGGCGATGGCCGCCTCGCTCGAGCGCCACGACGAGATCATCGACGGCTGCACCGGGGCGCACGACGGCCGGCTTCTGAAGTCACAGGGCGAGGGCGACTCCACGCTCACGGTCTTCCCCCGCGCGTCGGAGGCGGTGGCCTGTGCCGCCCAGCTGCGCAAGTCCTTCAGCCAGGCCGAGTGGGAGGCCGGGCTCGAGCTGCGCGTCCGGATCGCGATCCACACCGGCGAGGCGCACGAGCGCGACGGCGACTATTTCGGCCCCGCCGTCAACCGCGCCGCGAGGCTCAGGGCGCTCGCGGACGGGGGTGCCACCCTGCTGTCGCAGGCGACGGCGGAGATCGTCCACGACCGGCTGCCCGAGGGCACGGAGCTGATCGATCACGGCAGTCACTCGCTGCGCGGCCTGTCGCGACCCGAGCGCGTCTTCGAGCTGCGCGAGGAGGGCGCGCCGCGCGCCGCCGAGCTGCCGGCGTCCATGCGCGAGGTCCGTAAGACCGTGACTGTCCTCTTCGCCGGCATCCACGACGCGGCGGGAGCGGACGATCTCGACGCGGAGGCACGCAGGCAGGTCAGCTCCCATTCGCTCGCGGGGATCCGCGCCATCCTCGAGCGGCACGGCGCCACGGTGGAGGACTACCCGGGCGACATGCTCATGGCCGTCTTCGGCGTTCCGGTACTGCACGAGGACGACGCGCTTCGGGCCGTCCGGGCGGCGGTGGAGCTGCGCCAGACGCTGCCGTCGCTGGCCCAGGAGCTCTTCCCCGATCTGGGCGTTCGGCTCGGCGCCCAGGTCGGAGTCGCGACCGGTGAGGTGATCGCCGATCTCGGCGCTCGCGCGCAGCTGCCCGCCACCGGGCGGACCGTGAACGTCGCGAAGCGCCTGGAGGAGCTGGCGGGCGCGGACGAGATCCTCGTCGACGAGGCGACGCTCGGCCTGATCCGGGAATCCGTCACGGCCGAGCCGGCGCCGCTGGACGATCCCCGCGGCGGCGAGGGCGAACCGGCCTTTCGGCTCGCCGGCCTCCGGGCGGGCGGGGCTCGCCCGCGGGAGCGGGTATCGCCGCTCGTCGGCCGCGACCAGCAGATGCGAGTTCTCTCGAACACCTTCGAGACCGCGGCCAGGGACCGCGGCTGCCACCTGGTCACTGTGCTCGGCGCCGCCGGCGTCGGGAAGTCTCGCCTCGTCGAGGAGTTCACCGCCGGCCTGGGCGACGGTGCGACGGTGCTGGCCGGCCGGAGCCTGCCCTATGGCGAGGGCATCACCTACTGGCCGCTCGCGGAGCTGCTGCGCGACTTCGCGGGCGAGGCGGACGGCGACCTCCGCGGCGCCGTGGCGGCGCGGCTGAACGACGAGCCGAAGGCCGACGTCATCGCGGACGTGCTCGCCGAGGCGATCGGGCTCGGCGGTTCGGCGAGCTACCCGACCGAGAAGATCGTCTGGGCCGCCCGCCGGCTCTTCGAGGTGCTCGCGCAGGACCGTCCGCTCGTCGTCGTGCTGGACGACCTCCAGTGGGCGGAGCCGACCTTCCTCGAGCTTGTCGAGCACGTGGCCGACGTCTCGCGCGGAGCCCCGATCGTGCTGCTGTGCATGGCACGGCCGGAGCTGCTCGACGTGCGCACCGGCTGGGGCGGGGGAAAGCTGAATGCCACGTCGATCCTGCTCGAGCCGCTGACGAAGGAGGAGAGCCGGGAGCTCGTCGAGAACCTGGTCGCCGCCGCCCTGACTCCGGACGCGTCGGCTCGGATAGCAGCCGCGTGCGAGGGCAACCCTCTGTTCGCCGAGGAGCTGCTCGCGATGCTGATCGACGACGGCCTGCTCCGCCGCGAGGGAGGCCGCTGGACGCTCGGCGAGCTGAGGGGGGCGCTACCGGTGCCGCCCACCATCCAGGCGCTGCTGGGCGCGCGCCTCGACCGCCTGCCCGAGGAGGAGCGTGCCCTGCTCGCGCGCGTGTCGGTCGAGGGCCGGGTCTTCCACCGAGAGGCGATGCGCGCGCTCGCGCCCGCCGCCCTGGCGGGGAACGTCGACCGGAGCCTGACGGCGCTGATCCGGCGCGACATGATCCGGCCCGACCGGACCAGCCTCAGCGACGACGAGGCCTTCCAGTTCCGCCACATCCTGCTTCGGGACGCGGCGTACCGCTCGCTTCCGAAGGAGACGCGCGCCCAGCTCCACGAGCGTTACGCGGACTGGCTCGAGGACGCGACCGGCGAGCGGGTGCACGAGTTCGAGGAGATCCTCGGCTACCACCTCGAACAGGCGCACCGCTTCCTGATCGAGCTCGGCCGGAGCGGCGAGGGGGCGGAGGCGCTCGCCGCGCGGGGGTCGCAGCGGCTGGAGTCCGCCGGCGACCGCGCGCTGCGGCGCAGCGACCGGGCCGCGGCCGTGACGCTCCTCGAGCGGGCGGTCGCCCTGGCGTCCGGCGACATGCCGCGCCGCGCTGAGCTGCTGCCCGGGCTCGGCGCCGCCCTGATCGAGGCAGGCCGGCTGATCGATGCGGACGCCGTGCTCGCCGACGCGACCCTCGCGGCCGAGGGCAGCGGCGACGAGAGCGCCGCGGCGCGCGCCCTTACACAGCGCCAGTTCCTGCGGCTCCACAGGGGCGAATCGTCCGGCACGGCGGAGGCGTCGGCGGTCGTCGAGCGCGTGATCCCCGTCTTCGAGGCGGCCGGCGACGAGCGCGGCCTCTGCAGCGCGCTGCGGCTCCGCGGCTGGCACAACTGGATCGAGGCACGCGCGGAGGCCGCGGCGGCCGCGTGGGAGGAGGCGGCGGAGCACGCCCGGAGCGGTGGCCTCGAGCACGAGCGGATCGACATGCTGGGCTGGATCGCGTCGTCGCTGTTCTTCGGGCCGACCCCGGCCGCGACGGCGATCGAGCGCTGCGAGGCCATCCGCGTCGAGGCCGGCGACAACCTGCTGGCCGTGGCCACCGTGCTCGAGCCGCTCGCCGGCCTGCACGCGATGGAGGGCCGCTTCGACGAGGCGCGCGCGCTGCTCGAGACGAGTGACGCGACGTTCGAGGAGCTCGGGCTCTCGCTCAACTCCGCGGTCTCGCATCACGCCGCCGTGGTCGAGATGCTCGCCGGCGACCCGGCCGCGGCGGAGCGCTGCCTGCGGAAGGGCTTCGACGCGCTCGAGGAGATGGGCGACAGAGCCGTGCTCTCGACCACCGCCGCATTCCTCGGTGAGACGCTGGTCGCGCAGGAGCGTGACGAGGAGGCGGAGCGCTTCGCGGAGCTGAGTGCCGAGCTCGCGGTCGAGGACGACGTCATGACGCAGGCGCTGTGGCGCGGCGTCCAGGCGACGGTGCTGGCAAGGAGGGGCGGGCTCGCAGAGGCGGAGCGCATGGCGCGACACGCGGTGTCGCTCGCGGAAGGGACCGACTTCGTGAACCACAGGGCGGCCGCGCAGGTCGTGCTGGGGCAGGTGCTCGGCAGACAGGAGCGCCAGGACGCGGCGCACCAGGCGCTCGCCGAGGCGCTGAGCCTGTACGAGCAGAAGGGCAATCTGGTCGCGGCCGGGCAGGTTCGGGCTGCCCTTGCTCCGTCAGCGCCAGTCTGAGACGATCGTCCAGTAATGCCATTTTCCAGATTCTTCGAGGACCTGCCGCTGCTGGAGGACCACCAGGACAAGCAGGTGGGCATCTGCCTGATGGGCCCCATCGGCGAGGGCGACAACATCGTCTGGATGAGCGGTTGGGCGTGGCAGGAGGACGGTGGCAAGCTCGCGGCCTCCACTGGTGACTCCGGCAAGCAGGTCAAAGGGGCGCACAAGCTCGGCAAGAACGACAAGCCGCCGTTCAAGGCTCCCAAGCCGCAATGGATGGTCCAGACGGGGTTCAGGAAGGGCTCGGCGGACTTCAATCCCAAGAAACCCGTGCTCGTCCAGGTCATCGCGCTGGTCGAGCTCGGTAACGAGCGAGCGATCGTGCAGTGGGGTCAGGCGGTCCGGATCAAGCGCGCGTACTAGCCGTGGCGGCTAGCGGCGCGTGACGAGCGCGCTGAGCGCGGCCAGCACGCCCATCTTCTGCGGATGCTCTGGGGGCGGCCCGATCGGGGCCTCCGGCTGCGGCGGCTTCGAGACCACGTGCTGGACAGGGACCGAGGTGAGCTTCTCCAGCCGGTGCGGCAGGTCGAGCCCCATCCAGCGCGACGAGCCCGTGGGGAGCGTCGAGACGATGATCTCGTCGAACTTCATCGGGTCCCAGACGTCCATGACGGCGACGACCGGGTCCGGGTCGCCGACCTTGCCCTCGACGTCCAGGCCGGCGTCGCGCATTCGGGCCAGCGCCGTCTCCAGCCGATCGCGCGCCTCAGCGCCGATGGCGGGCATCACGAGCGTGAAGGCACAGGCGCCGCGTTCGGCGCGGTCGCGAAGCGAGTCGAGCAGCTCATCCGACCCGGCTGTGACATTCGCAACAACGAGGAGACTGAACTCCCACGCCATGCTTTTACCCTACTACGGACAGCGGCATTTTCGCCGCCCCGCGGGTCAATCCGGGCCGCGGTAGCTCGGCAGCCCGTGCTCGTGCTCCTGGATGGGACCACGGCGCTCGGAGCCGAGCGCGATCTCGTCGAGACGCCTGATCTCGCGCTCACCCTCGAGCCGAGCCGGGTGATCCGCCGGGAGGCCCGCGATCAGCGTCCGGATCCGGTTGCGGAGCTGGAGCGCGAAGTGAGGGGCCGAGGCGCCCATCAGCTGGCGCACGTCCTCGACGGTGGGCTCCCGCCCCAAGCGGTCCGGTCGCTCGTATTCGCTCACAGCGCGCAGTCTATGGCGCGTTCGTCTGCACCGGAATGAGCTCCGTGAGCTGGTCCAGCTGGGCCTGCTGGGGAACCGAGACGGCCTTGTCGTCACCCAGCACCCAGGCCCGGTTGTAGACGGCCTGCGAGGGGTCGTCCTCGTAGCCGGGCTGGACGCTCAGGAAGTACTCCTCGAGCTGCCGCGGCATCTTCTCCACGTCGTCGGTCAGGACGACCGGCGCGAACACGCCGCGTGTGGCGAGCGCGGCGGCCGCGGCGGCGTCCGCGGGCCGCGAGGTGCTCGCGAGCGAGAAGTTGTAGCCGGGCACCACGACGCCCCAGCCGAAGTCGCCCTTCTGGTAGCGCGCGAACGCGATCGCGTTCTCGACGGGGTTGGGGCCCTGGATGCGCTGCACGCTGCGCGCCAGCTTGCGCTTCTTCAGCTGGGTTTCGACCTTCTTGGAGATCACGCTCTCCGGCCCGAGCACGAACACGTTCGGGTGGCGGTGCTCGCCGAGCGCCTTGGCGATCGGCGCCGGGATCGCGTCCTTCCGTACCGGCAGCGCCGCGTCGCCGGAGCGTGCCGCCCAAGCGGCGGCGGGCATCGCGTACTCGGCGTCGTCGGCGGAGAAGAGGACGACGTCGTTCGAGGGCTTGCCTCGTGCGGCCGAGAAGAAGCGGTCCACGGCCGCCGCGCGCTCGAAGGGCGTATCACCCTCGATCAGCGCGGTCTTGTAGCCGCTCGGCCGGGCGACCTTGGGCCCGACGCGAATCACCTGCGCGTCCTTCGATAGATCAGACCCCTTCGGCTTCAGCCGGTCGAGGACGTCCTGACTGACCGGCGGCATGTCGCCTCCGTCGGTGAGCAGGATCGGGGCTCCGATCGGACGGCCTACCAGGACCGAGGCGGAGATCGCCGTGGCCCAGTCGTCCTTGTCGACGAGCACGATCGCCGTGGGCCGGTCGGAGTCGCCGGTGGCGGGGTAGAGGGCGCCGGCCACGCCGGCGGCGTCGGCCGTCGCATCGCTGCCGCCCACCCGGACCGTGTTGCGCGTCGCACTCGACGGGAAGCCCAGCTTCTCCGCCCCCTGCTCGTCCGAGGCCTTGACGCCGAGCTGCGGCGGCCGCGATTCGTCATCGCTCGTGCTGCAGCCTGCCAGGAGCACAGCCGATGCAAGGAAGAGGGCGGAAATACGGCGCAATGCGCGGCGGACGATAGCTACGGCCGTGCGGCAAGCACCGGGCGTGCCGGGTGCGCAGCCCTGGTTTCATGGCGCGTCCGAGCCGGGTATGACTATGATTGACTGGTCAGTCAACGGAGGCAGGCCGGAGGGCGACTATGGATTTCAAGCTCAACGAGGAACAGCGAGAATTCCAGGCCAAGTGCCGCCGCTTCGCCGCCGAGGTGATCCGGCCGGTCGCCGCCGAGCACGACCGCGACGAGAGCGTTCCGTGGGAGGTCATCAAGGCCGCCCGCGAGTGGGGCCTCCACGGCCTCGAGACGATCCAGACGATGGGCGAGGATCCCGACGGGATCTTCTCGTGCATCTACGCCGAGGAGCTCCACTGGGGCTGCGCCGGGATCGCGCTGGCGATCCAGGGAGGATCGCTCGCCGCGGCGGGTATCGCCAGCTCAGGCACGCCCGAGCAGATCGGCCGCTGGGTCCCCGAGTGCTTCGGCGTGGGTGACGAGATCAAGCTCGGCGCCTACGCGGTCACCGAGCCGAGCGCCGGCTCCGACGTGCGCTCGCTCCGCACCACCGCGAAGCTCGACGGCGAGGAGTGGGTCCTCAACGGGACGAAGGTCTTCATCACGAACGGCGGGATCGCCGACGTGACCGTCGTCGTCGCCACCGTCGACCCCGACCTCGGCCACCGCGGCCAGGCCTCGTTCGTCGTGCCGAAAGGCACGCCCGGCCTGTCTCAGGGCAAGAAGGAGTCGAAGCTCGGCATCCGCGCCTCGCAGACCACGGAGGTCATCCTCGAGGACTGCCGGGTGCCGATGGAGAACCTGCTCGGCGGCTACGAGAAGCTGCAGAAGAAGCTCGAGCGAGCGCGGTCGGGCGAGTCCACCGGACGCTCCTCGAACGCCCTCGCGACCTTCGAGCTCACCCGCCCGCTGGTGGGCGCCTCGGCGCTCGGCATCGCCCAGGCCGCGTACGAGTGGACGCTCGACTACCTCGCCGACCGCGAGGAGGACGGCCAGCCGCTCCTCCAGCAGCAGCGGATCCAGCAGGTGCTCGCCGACGTCGCGACGGAGATCGAGTCCGCGCGCCTGCTCGTCTGGCGCGCCTCGTGGATGGGGCGGAACGGCGTGCCGATGACCGCCGGCCAGGGCTCGATGTCGAAGCTGAAGGCCGGCGACGTGGCGATGTGGGGCACGACCACGCTGATGGACCTCGTCGGCCCGTTCGCCCAGACCACGGACTGCCCGCTCGAGAAGTGGTTCCGGGACGCGAAGATCTACCAGATCTTCGAGGGCACGGCCCAGATGCAGCGGCTGGTGATCGCGCGCATGCAGGTCGCGGACGCGCAGTCGCGCGTGGAGAGCGACTTCCCGGCCGAGGGCAGCGCCGTCTCGGAGGCTGTAGCGAACTAGCCCCGCCGCCTGGCTATCGAGTGACCGTCCCGGTGAAGGTCTCCCCGCCCGGTCCGACTCGCTTCTCGAACTTGGCCACCATCCAGCCACCGCCACGCAGACCTTTGTAGCTGCCGGTACCGCTCTCGATCTGCCACTCGCTGCTCTGCACCAGCGAGTTCTGCATCGGTGAGAAGCTCACCGTCAGGCGGCCGTCGGGACACCGGAACGTCGACGTGATCAGCGCACCCTCGCTGCCGCCGCGGGTCTGGCCGCCCGGGCAGAACGGCGACTCGCCGATGACGGACCCGTCGAGAACCTCGCCCGCATGTGTTGCGGCGTCTGGGATGCGCGTCTGGATAAGGATCGCGTCGCCACTCGCCGGCGCGCCCTGCTCGGCCTCGGCCGGGGTCCCAACCGTCACCGTCCGCACCTCGGTGCTGTCGTCGTCGCCGCAGGCCGCAATGCCGAGGAGAGCAACCGTCAGCAGCCCCGTGAAGGCGGTCTTGACCTTGACCATGGTCTGAACCTACGCCATTGCGGCAGGGTAGATCGCACGGAGATACTTGGCGGGCGATGTCGCAGGAGAGCGTGGAGCTGGCCTACCAGGCGTATGACGCGTTCAACCGACGCGACCTCGGGTCGCTGCTCGCATTGATGGATCCTGAGGCGGATCTCGTCCCGCAGCTGGCTGCCATGGAGGGCGATTTCCACGGTCATGAGGGAGTCCGTCGCTGGTGGCAGAACCTCCTCGACGCGTGGCCCGACTACGACGCCGAGGTCGTCGAGGTACGCGATCTCGGGCCGGCGACCCTCGCAAAGGTCCTGGTTGGGGGTCATGCAGCGGATAGCGGCATCCCCGTGAGGGAAACGTCCTGGCACGTTTGGCGCTGGCGGCGGAACAAGGCCATCTGGTTCGCGGTCTTCCCGACGGAAGCCCGAGCCCTCGAAGCCGTGGGCCTGCGGGAGTAGCCGATGTCGCTGGAGAACGTGGAGATCGTGCGGCGCTACTACGAGGCTTATGCCCAAGGCGGGTTCGATCGGTTGATGGACTATTGGAGCGACGATCTCGACCACCGGGCCGCAAAGGACGGCGTCGACGACCCCGGCCCGATTCGCGGCAGGACCGCCATGCGAAAGCACATCGGAGACTGGATCGACACCTTCGACGAGTTCTGGTTCGAGGCGGTCGAGCTGATCGACGCCGGTGAGGACACGGTGGTCGCGGATGAGCGATTCGGCGGGCGGGCCAAGCTGAGCGGGGTCGAAACGG
>Ga0207675_100005057_pt1 | contig 12694 bp, 12 predicted proteins | sample KBSSwiS42_FD_184305 | JGI IMG/M metagenome (GOLD analysis project Ga0207675, IMG submission 184305) | Switchgrass rhizosphere microbial communities from Kellogg Biological Station, Michigan, USA - KBS Switchgrass S4-2 (SPAdes) (version 2) | ecosystem: Host-associated > Plants > Roots >... | reverse complement strand
GTAGTTTGCCCTGCGCGTCGAAGCCCACCTTGAGATTGCCCTGGAAGGCATTGCGCGCGGAGCCGAGAAAGAACTCCTCGGCGCGGCTGATGCGCATCATCACCGGCTTGCCTACCTTCTTCGACAGGTAGGCCGGGATCACCATGCAGGGATACGCCGAGCCCTTGGAGCCGAAACCACCTCCGCAGTACTCGGCGATCAGCACCACTTCTTCCGGCTTCAGTCCGAGCATCTGCGCCAGCGGCGGCAGCGCGAACGACTGGCTCTGCAGCGAGGCGTGCACGAAACACTTGCCGTTCTGCCAGTAAGCCATCGCCGAACGCGGCTCCATGCTGTGATGCGCGAGCGAAGCCGTCACGAACGACTCCTCGTAGACCACCTTGCACTTCTTGAACTCGGCGTCGACGTCGCCGAATTTCCACTCCTCGGCCGGTTTGCCCATCGGCAGCTGCTCGCCCTGCTTCACGCGCGCGAAGTCGGCGGCGGTCCACTTGAGCTTGCCGGGCGGCAGGCCGGCGAGCGTGCCGATGTTGAAACCGTCGCCGCGCGCATCCTTGCCGCCGGGGAACAGGCTCTCCAGCGGATCGTGCGTGAAAGGCAACGGTTCGTAGTCGATCTTGATCTTTTCGATCGCGTCTTCCGCAGCCTGTTCGGAGAGCGCCGCCACAGCGAGGATGGGTTCGCCCACGTACATGGGCTCATCGGTGAGTGACGGCGCGAAGCCCGGCGGGCCGGCGGGAATGTCCTTTGCCGTGATCATGCCGAGCACGCCTTCCATCTTCAGCGCCTCGGCGGCGTCGATGTGTTTGACGCGGGCGTGCGGCATCGGACTCGTGAGCAGCCGGCAGAACACCATGCCGTCGGCACGGAAATCTTCGGCGTATTTGGCGGTGCCGGTGACCTTGGCCACCACGTCGTGCGGAATGAAATCCTTGCCGATGTGCTTGAACGTGCTCATGCGTTGCCTCCCGCCATGTCGGCCGAAGCGCGCATCACGCCGTTCAGATAGTTGTCGTACGCACCGCAACGGCACAGGTTGCCGGCCATGGCGTGGCGCGCTTCGTCGCGCGTGGGCTTGGGGTTGTGCTTGAGCAGCGCCACCGCCGACATGCATTGCCCCGGCGTACAGAATCCGCATTGCGGCGAGAGCTCGGCGACGAAGGCTTTCTGCACCGGATGCAGCTCACCGTTCGGGCCGGCCAGTCCTTCGATGCTGAGCACCTTGCGCGCGCGCACGGTGTGGGTGAGCGTCGAGCAGGAATTGTAGGTGACGTCGTCGATGATCACGGTGCAGGCGCCGCACTCGCCCCGGTCGCAGCCGAGCTTCGTGCCGGTCAGGCCTAACTTGTAGCGCAGCGTCATGGCCAGTGATTCATTCGGCAGCACGTCGACGCGGCGAACCTGGCCGTTGACGTTCAGCGAGATCAGCCGCTCCACGCCGCCTGCGGCGCGACCCTTACGGCCGCATCCGGTGAGCCCGCCATACAGGTAGGCGGCTGCGGATACCGTGGCTCCCGAAGCGATGACTCGTTTGATGAACTCGCGCCGCGAATGGCGCGAAACGGCAGGGGCTGCGGATGTTTCAGTCATGGTCAAACACTCCTCCCGCGAGGCAGTATAACGACGGCAGGATGTTAAGTATTCGTAAGTCCTTGGACTCGACTCCCCGTGCTAACGTTGGCGCCGTCATGCACCTCCTGTTGATCGAAGACGACGCGGAGGCCGCCCGATTCCTTGCCAAAGGCCTGCGAGAAAGCGGCTACGTGGTCGACATCGCCTCGGACGGGCGCGAAGGACTGTTTCGCGCCACCGAGGGCAGCTACGACCTGATCGTCGCCGACCGCCAGCTGCCGCATTTCGACGGGCTGAGCATCGTTTCCATGCTGCGCCGGAACGGCAAACACACCCCGGTGCTCATCCTGTCGGCGCTCGGCTCGGTGGACGACCGGATCGAGGGCCTGCGCGCGGGGGGCGATGACTACCTCACCAAGCCCTTCGCCTTCGGCGAGCTGCTGGCGCGCATCGAGGCCCTGCTCCGGCGCGGCAATGTCCCGGAGGTCACCACCCGCATCCGCATTGCCGATCTCGAGCTCGACCTGCTCGGCCGCAAGGTGATTCGCGGCGGAAAACCCATCGACGTGACGTCCAAGGAGTTTCAGCTCCTGGAATTCCTGGCGCGGCGCGCGGGCCAGGTGGTCACCCGCACCATGCTGCTGGAAGCCGTCTGGGATCTGCACTTCGACCCGCAGACCAACGTGATCGACGTACACATCAGCCGGTTGCGCGCGGCCATCGACAGGGGGTTCGAACGTCCCCTGCTGCACACCGTGCGTGGCGCCGGATACGTCCTGCGCGATGCCGGCTGAAGAACGGCCCTTCGACCGCATCATGCGGATGTCGTCAGCGCGCCTCGCGCTGTTCTATGGGGCGCTGGTGACCGTGCTCATCAGCATCCTGCTGGTGAGCGTCTACCTGGTGACGCGCAGCGCGCTGGAGCGCGAGATCAACGCGGTGATCCGCGCCGAGGCCGAAGACCTCGCCGACGACATGCGCCTCGGTGGGGTGGACAGCGTCGCCGCCACGCTGCGGCTGCGCAAGGACAGCTGGGGCCGCACCGGCGCGGTGTTCCTGCTCGCCGACGAGCACTTCCGGCCGGTAGCCGGAAATCTATCCGAGTGGCCACGCGACGTCGTGGCGATGCCGTCGTCGACCGTCGAATTCGAAATCCGCGCGCTCGAGCGCGATACCGACGTGTTTCACCCGGTCGCGGCGCGCATCGAACGCCTGGACAACGGCTACTGGCTGCTGGTCGGCGCGGACACCAGCGAACGCAACACCGTGCTGCGCCGATTCGGTCTCGCGACGTTCTGGGGCGTAGGCCTCACGGCGCTGTGCATCTGGTTGCTGGGCGCGGCTTACGCGCGGCGCAATGCGCGACGCGTACGCGAGTACGCCACCACCTGCGAGACCATCATGCAGGGCGATCTCACCCAACGTCTGCGCGTCGATCGCTCGCACGACGAGTTCGACGCCCTGGCAAACGCCGTCAACGCCATGCTGGCGGCGCTCGAGCGCCAGACCACCACGCTGCGCGCCGCGTTCGACAGCATCGCGCACGACCTGCGCACGCCGCTGTACCGGTTGCGCGTGCGCCTCGAGGAAGCGCAGCTGCGTCGCGCTCCAGGTGCGGAGGCGCATCGTGATCCGGAGGAGCTGTTCGGCCCGGCGCTCGAAGAGCTGGATCGCGTGCAGCGCACGCTGGCGACATTGCTCGCCATCGCACGCGCCGAGGCCCAGGGCCTGACCACGCACGGCGACCGGGTGAACCTCGCGGAGCTCGCGGCCAACATGGTGGAGCTGTACGCGCCCGGCATGCGCGCCGCGGGACTCGAGGTATCGCTGCAGGCGCCGGAGCCTGCGCCGCTCATCGGCAATCGCCAGCTCCTCGCCCAGCTGATCACCAACCTGCTGGAGAACGCCCTGAAATACGTGCCGTCCGGCGGGCACGTGTGGGTGAGCGTGCACAACATTCCCGGCGCCATCTCGTTCACGGTGCGGGACAACGGCCCGGGTGTAGCACCCGAGGACCGCGCCGCCGCGCTGCGGCCCTTCGTGCGCGTCGGCGACGCGGCGGACCGCGCCACCGGCAGCGGTCTCGGCCTGAGTCTGGCCGCCGCGGTGGCGCGCCTGCACGGCGCGCAGCTCACGCTTGGCGACAATGCCCCCGGGCTCATCGTCCAGTGCGATTTTCCCGCGAGCGCGACTCCCTAGCTACCGGACCGTGACGGAAGGCGTGTTTTGCCGCCGCCCTGTGCCTGATAATGTCGGCACATGAACCAGACTTCCGACGACGACTACGATCGCGTGGAGAATTTCCGCGTGCGCAGCCGCTCGTGGTACGCGCGCTCCATTGGGCGACCCGAGCAGGGAAGCGCAGTCGGTGTCCTCGCCGCGTTCGCCGGTGGACTCGTGACGGCGCGCCTGTTCGGCACCTGGCTCTGGCACCACGGCGACGTCGCGCTGAACGTGATAGCGATCATGGGAGCGGTCTTCGGATTTGTTGTCGGCGGACTGCTCGGCGTCCTGCTGGCGCGTGGCGCGGCCTTCGACTGGCGCCAGCGCCTCGTGCTGTTGCTCATGGTCAGCGCCTGGTTCTTCGGCGGCTTTCTGTTTCCGGCGAAGTGGGGAAGCGAAACCCGCGAGGCGCACGCCGTGGCGCGCCAGGAAGCCGTGCAACAGGCGAAATGGCAGGCCAGTGACGAGCGCAGCATCTGGCTCGCGGATGTCGAAGCGGCGCACGCGCACGGCCCGCCCGGTGAAATCCCGCCTCTGCTCAAGGTGGAAGAACACGACGACGCGGTGTGGGTCACGAACGTTTCTGGACAAGACTTGAGCTGCGTGCGGATTTCGCGTGCCAAAGACACGCAGCATCTGGACGCCTGCCGTATGGGGATCTACAGCAACGACAGGTCAGGCACGCAGTGCCGGACATTGCGCGTGGGCGCAACAACCCCCTTCGTCCTCTATAAGATGGCCGATCCCGAATGTTTCCCGGCGCCGTTGGCGTTCGAAATCGGAAGCGTCGACCAGCCCGAGCCGAGCTGGTGGTCGGACAACGTGCTCCAGAAGTGGCGCGACGACATGCACGTGGACACGCCATGAACGCGAACCTCACGCGCTGGTCGGTTCCGATCGCCGCCCTCGCCGTGCTGGCGGCGACATGGTTGTTCTACGGTCCGGTGCCCGCCGCATTCTCCGCGATCATCATGGGCGGCGTGGTCTACCTGGCGAATCGCGCGGCGCGAATTGCCGGGACGCCCGCGGTGGAAATTGGCGAGGGATTTCGCGGGTACTTCGAAATCGTGGGCACGGCCGAGGTCATACCGGGGCATGAGCAGCGCGATCCGTCCTCCGGTCAGCCCTGCGCCTGGTACGCGATCCGGTCACAGCGCCGAAAGCACAGACGGCCGGCAGAGCGGATCATGCGGTCGCGGCCAGAGGAATGGACGATCGTCGATCGCGCATCGAGCTCGCAGCCCTTCATCGTGCGGGACAACACCGGCACCTGCCGCGTGTTGCCGGAGCGCGTGAGCTTCGAATTCGCCGAGCCCACCCGGATCTTCCACAGCCCCAAGGACCACGACCTGATGCACGAGGTCTGGGCTATCAAACCCGGCGAGCGCGTGCATGTCGTGGGCGAGTTGCGCGGCGACGCAGAGGCCGGCGGCGTGGTCATGGCCGCGCCCTCCGGCGGTGAGCCCTTTGCGCTCGGCGCGCGTTCGCCGCTCGAGTCCAATGAAGTCGCCGTCGAAGGCTCGGGCGTGCGCATCTTCGTGGCCATCCTGGCGATCGTCTCGGTGCTGCTGGCCGCCGGGCCGCGCAGCGAGCGTCTGAATTCCTCAAAGACATCTGCCACCTCGCCGGTACCCATGGCGGCGGCGGCGCAATCGACCACTGCCGCTGCGGAAGCAAACGTCTCGCGCGCCGAACGCTGGTCCAGTGAGCTGGCGCGGCTACGTGCCGCCAGGCTGCAACCCGCCACACCCGCGGCCGCGCTGTCGGCTCCGCAGGTCCCGGTTGCAGCGGCTTCGACGCCGCACCCCACGCCCTCGCCTTACTACCAGGAAAAACTGGACAAGGCTCAGGCGAAGCTCGAACGGCTGAGAATCCTCGAGAGCTCGGGGGAACACGCGCCGAGCGGCACGGTGCCCGACATGATCACCGTGATCGACGAATTCAATTTCACGCGGGTGCTCAACCGGACGAAGAACACGCTCGGCGTGCGGGTGTCGCGTGCCGGCGGCCGGTGCCGCATGTACGACGCGACACTGCCGACGCGCTACAACTATCGCCCGCCGCGAGAAGGCGAGCCGCCGGTGCCGGTGGCGCCGGGCCAGTGGCAGGACTTCAAGATGCCGAAGGACGAATGCGCGCAACCGCAGGAACTGCCGCTGGACATCGAGCTGTATTCCGGCGACGACATCGTGTGGGCGTCCGACGGAATCCTGAAGCGATTGACGACCGCTCGCGAAGGCGAAGTGGCCGATTACAGGAAACAGCTGGGACTCGATTCGACCGGGCCCTGAAGGCCCGGGAGAACGCTGCGACCCGGCGCGACTGTCAGCGGTCGCACAGGTCTCTCAGTGACACCGCCGGCATGGGAAGGGCGCAGTACGCGCCGGGTGCAGCGTGGGCTAAGTTTTAGCTGGCCTTCTTGCCGGCCTTGCAGTCCTTGACGAATTTCTTCTCTTCGTCACCGGTCAGCTTCTTTTCCTTGGCCTCTTTCTCGCAGGCCGCGGTCGACTCGTGCTTGGCCGGGGCAGCCGCAGGAGTAGCGCTGGAGGCCGGGGTTGCGGTCGGCTTGGTGTCAGCCGCAAACGAGGCACCGGCAGTCAGCAGGGCAGCCAGGGTCAGGGTGGTAAGCAGTTTCATGGTTTTGGATCCGGAAGTGCGCTGCCGATCGCAGCGGGGGAAATTGTGAAGTCCCCGCCCTGAGCCCCCGATGGAGTACCAGTTAAGAAAGCGTCATTTCGCTGCGAGTCGAGCCCCATCAAGGAGATAGCGCTGAAATCGGCCGCAACGGAGGTTCCCATGGCGATCGTGCTCTACCACGGCGGTGCTGCCGCCAACTCGCTGAAATCATTGCTGCCGTTGTTCGAAAAGAAGGTCGATTTCAAGAGTCACCTCATGCGGCTCATCGACTTCGAACAGCACGAGCCGTGGTTCGTGAAGATCAATCCGCGCGGCCAGGTGCCGGTGCTGGTGCACGACGAGTACGTGCTCGACGAATCGACGCTGATCAACGAGTACGTCGACGATACGTTCCCGGGCCTGCCGCTCAAGCCGTCCGACGCCTATGGCCGCCACCAGATGCGCGTGTGGACCAAGTTCGTGGACGAATACTTCTGTCCGGCGCTGTCGTTCCTGGGCTGGCACGCCATGATCAAGAACGCGGTAGCACACCTGTCCGAGGCCGAGTTCGAGGCCAAGGTCGCACGCATCCCGCTCAAGGAACAGCAGGACAAGTGGCGCGAGTCCGCCAAGCAGGTGTGGACCGCCGAGCAGCTCGCCGACTGGCGCCGCAAGGTCAGGACTTCCATCGAGCGCATCGAGAAAGGCATGCAGGGCGAGTGGATGATGGGCGAGCAGTTCACACTCGCGGACGTCTCCTGCTTCGCGATGCTCATCAACATGCCGGTGCGTTACGCCGACATCGTCAACGAGCAAGACTCGCCCAAGGTCATCGCCTGGTACAACCGCATGCTGGCGCGCGACTCGGTGAAGCAGGCGCTGGCCATCGGCCACCCCGCCTCGAAGTTCGTTGGGAAGGTGCCGGGTGGGGAAAGTGGGGAATTGGCGAGAAAGTCAGGATGAAGGCAGCAGCGACGCTCTGCCAATTCCCCACTTTCCCCACCCGGCACCAGGCATGACGGCCAGGATCATCGACGGCAAGGCCGTCGCGGCCAAGCTGCGCGTCGAATATCGCGAGCGCATCGCGAAGATGGTCGCGACCCGCGGCGTGCGCCCCGGCCTCTCGGTGATCCTGGTGGGCGAGGATCCGGCCTCGCAGGTCTACGTGCGCAACAAGATCCGCGATTGCGCCGAGGTCGGCATCCGCTCCGAGCTCATCGAACTACCCGCGTCGACTTCCGAGGCGGCCCTGCTGGAACGCATCGACGCGCTGAACGCCGACGCCGCCGTGCACGGCATCCTGATCCAGCTGCCGCTGCCGCCGCACGTGCAGATCCGCAAGGTGCTGGAACGCATCTCGGTGGACAAGGACGTCGACGGATTCCATCTGTACAACGTCGGCGGACTGGTCACCGGGCACCAGGTGTTCCCGCCATGCACACCGTACGGCGTGCAGAAGCTGCTCGAGCACGAAAACATCGAGCTCGACGGGCGCAATGTCGTCGTGGTCGGCGCCAGCAACATCGTCGGCAAACCCACCGCGATGATGCTCATGCAGCAGGACGCGACCGTGTCGATCTGCCACAAGAAGACGCGCGACCTGGCGCAGTACACCTTGTTAGCCGACATCCTGGTGGTCGCCGCCGGCGTGCCCGGGCTCATCATTCCGCAGATGGTGCGCACCGGCGCCGTGGTCATCGACGTGGGCATCAATCGCCTGCCCGACGGCCGCATCGTCGGCGACGTGGACTTCGAAGGCGTGCGCAAGAAGGCCTCGTTCATCTCGCCCGTGCCCGGCGGCGTGGGTCCCATGACGCGCGCCATGTTGTTGCACAACACGCTGGTGTCGGCGGAGCGCAGAGCAAATGGGGACATTCCTCATTTGGTTGTAACAAACGCATCGGCGGAAAGGCTCGCGTAAGAAGCCTGGTTTGTTACAGCGAAATGAGGAATGTCCCCATTTCCCCGGAACTTTTTCACGCGCCAACGCTCGCGCGAACAGCGTCACAAATGCTTCACCCGTCGCCGGTGCAACGCCGGGATTGGCGCGCCATCGATGAACAATCTGACTGCGCGTCAACGGTGCAGCGCGAATAAGAACATGCACTTACGCCATTTCCGCTGATGGCATGCAGCTTGCTTTACTCCCGGCATCGCAGCTTTGTCGCTGAGCACATGGGTGAACCAATGGAATGCGTACCCCCTCGCTGAAGGCGATCAAGACTTTTCAGATCGCCGCAAAACATTCGAGCTTCGCCATCGCGGCGGATGAGCTCTGCATCACGCCATCCGCGGTGAGCCACCAGATCAAGACGCTCGAGACGCAGCTCGGCATGTCGCTGTTCTCGCGCAGCGCGCGCGCGCTGGCGCTCACCGACGCGGGCGCGCGCTACCTCGAACAGATAGACGATCTGTTCATGCGCCTGGACGCGGTCACCGAGCAGTTGCGCGCGCGCTTCGGCCGCTCCAGCGTGCGGCTGCACGTACCGGCGTATTTCGCGAGCGAGATGCTGCTGCCGCGACTGTCGGAGTTCTCGAAGCTGCACGACGGCATCGACCTGCGCATCGACACCTCGGGCGTGCACGGCCGCGTTCACGCCGCCGAGGCGGACATTTCGGTGGTGGTCGGCAGCGGGCCGTGGAACGGGCTCATCGCGCACCAATTGTTCGCGCAGACCATGGTGCCGGCGTGTTCGCCGCAACTGTTCGCGGAAAAACCCGTGCGCAACTACGCGGACCTGAATTCACACACGCTGCTGGTGCACGAGGCGCGGCGCGACGACTGGGACCGCTGGGCGGCGAACGTCGGCCTGAAAGCGCTGCAGCCCGCGCAGATCGTGCGCATCGACTCGATGGCCGCGGCGATGCGCGCCGCGGAGAAGAGTATCGGCATCGCGCTGCTGCCGGCCGAGCTGTCGCGCCGCAAGTTCACGAGCGGCAGGCTCACGCGCGTGTTCGATGACGAACTGGTTACACAGGAGGACTACACCCTGCTGGTGCGCAACGAGGACGAGAAGCGCGACGACATCCGCGCGTTGTGCGCGTGGTTGATCGAGTCGTGCCGCGGCGGTGAGGAAAACTGATGGCAGCGACGAATCTTCTCGTTTGTTGGCGCATGCGGTCGCGGGTAGTTTGATGATCGTGAATTCCCACCTCGCCAGGAGTGCAACATGAATCGTCGAACCACCATTTCCATGATGAAGGCCATGACCGTCACGGTCATGATCGGCTGCGCCGCCGCCGGCCACGCCGGCTCCGCCGCGGTGTCGCCCGCGCTGGCCGCGTGCAGCAAGGCGCTCGTCGAGAGCATCACGAAGAGCGAGACGCTGCCCGCCTACACCGTCCAGGCGCCGAGCAGGTTCGTGTCGAATTACGTCGACCCGAACTCCTTCACGGTGCTCGCGCACAACAAGCGGACCAGGCAACTGCTGGCCAAGGCCTCGTGCAAGGCCACGGCCGACGGCGAGATCGTCGCGTTCAAGACTTTGCCGGTGAAGAGCTAGAAGAAAATTCGGGTCGCGGGCACCGGTCGTCCCATCCCCCTCTAGGGCCGGCCGGTGTCCGCTTCTCGTCGCAGCGTGGTTCAGTCCACGTTCCGCTTGTTAGACGCACGGCGCAGCTTACCGGAGTCGCACTGTAGAATACGCAGCCATGCGACATCTCCTGATCCTCAGTGTTTCCGCCGGCGCCGGTCACGTGCGCGCGGCGCAGGCCGTCGAGGCGGCCGCGAAGGCGGCGAAGATCAAGGCCACCCACATCGACCTGCTGACGCTCGTGCCGCGGCAATTCCGCAAGCTGTACGCCGAGCAGTACATCAGGCTGGTGGAGAAACTGCCCGAGCTGTGGTCCTACCTGTATTCAAAGAGCGACCGCCCGTCGCGCGATACCTGGATCGGCAAGCTCAAGCGCTCCGTCGAGAAACTCAACACGCGCAAACTGCACACGGAGATCGCGCGCCTCAAACCCGACGCCATCCTGTGCACGCACTTTCTTCCCGCCGAATTGCTTTCGCGCCAGAAGGCCCTGTCTGCAAAGAACGGGGGGAAATCCCTGCCACCCCTGTGGGTGCAGGTCACGGACTTCGACGTACACGCGCTGTGGGTGCATCCGCACGTCGATCATTACTGCGTGGCCAGTGACGAGGTGGCCTACCGGCTGGCGGATCGGGGCGTGGCGCCCGGCAAGATCAGCGTCACCGGCATCCCGGTGATGCCCCAGTTTTCCGCCGGGCTCAGCCGCACCGAGTGCGCCGCAGAACTCGGGCTCAATCCGGAAATTTTCACCGCGGTGATGATGGCCGGCGGCGCCGGCGTCGGCGCGCTCGATGCTCTCGCGGCGCGCCTGCTGGAATTGACGGGCGACCAGCAACTGGTGGCACTCGCGGGCAAGAATGCCGAGTTGCTCGCGAAGTTGAAGAACCTGGCGACGCGTCACCCGGGCAAGTTGTTCCCGCTCGGTTTCACGACCACCGTCGAACGCGTGATGACGGCCGCGGACCTGGTGATCACCAAGCCAGGCGGGCTGTCGGTGTCGGAGTGTCTCGCCAAGGGCAAACCGATGCTGCTGGTTTCGCCGATTCCGGGCCAGGAAGAGCGCAACGCGGACTATCTACTCGAGTGGGGCGCGGCGGTGAAAGCCGTGGACCCCGCCACGCTCGAATTCAAGTTCGGGCGGCTGCTGGGCGACCCGCAGCGCCTGCGCGCCATGGGTGAGGCGGCTCGCAGAATCGGCAGGCCCAATGCGGCGGCCGAGGTGCTCGCGTTAATATCAGCCGCGCCATGACGCGGGAAATCAAAGGAACCACGGCGATCCTCACGCTCATGCTGGCCAGCACGGTCGCCGGGGCCCAGGCGCTGCAGACGCCGGCACCGGCGCGGCCCGCGAACTGGGCCGAGCCCATCACCCTCGAAGGCGTGCGCAACCTGTACCGCATCTCCCCGATGCTCTATCGCAGCGAGCAACCGACGGCACTGGGTTTCAAAAACCTCGAGAAGCTCGGCATCCGCACCGTCATCAACCTGCGCTGGTTCAACAATGACTACAAGGAAGCCGCCGGCACGCTGCTGCGCACCGAGCGAGTCAAGATCCTCACCTGGGACATCGACGATCACCACGTAGTCGCCGTGATGCGAATGTTGAAGGACCCGGCCAACGGGCCTTTTCTCATCCATTGCCAGCACGGCGCGGATCGCACCGGGGTGATGAGCGCCATGTATCGCGTCCTGGAACAGGGCTGGACGCCGGACGAGGCGCTCGCGGAGCTGCAGGGTGGCGGCTACGGTTACCACTCGATGTGGAAAAACATCCTCAAATACGTGCGCACGGCCGACGTCGAGAAGTTGCGCACTGCGATCGCGGCGCCCTGAATCCCGGCCTCGTTCGCGCTACACTCGGTGCGTCACGGAACCCGCACAATGAGAACGAGGTGGCCGTGCCTTCAGCCTCTTCAGAATCCCGCATTCATCGGCTGGCGCTCACGCTGGTTATCGGCGGGGCGTTCGTCAACAGCGCCGCGTCCGCAGCCGATCAACTCGACGAGGTGATCGTCAGCGCGCGCAAGCGTGATGAGAACCTGCAGCAGGTTCCGATTTCGATCGTGGCTCTGGACGGCGAGTGGCTGTCGCGCAGTCATGCGCACCTCATGAGCGACGTCGTGCAGAGCGTGCCCAACCTGCAGTTGCAATTCCTGAATCCGCGGCAGACCTCATTTTCAATTCGCGGCATCGGCAGCAATCCGGCCTCCGAGGGACTCGAAACCAGCGTCGGCCTGTACCTGGATGGTGTCTACATCTCGCGTCCCGGGATGTTGACGTCCGAGCTCGATGACATCGAGCAGGTGACAGTGCTACGCGGTCCGCAAGGCACTCTGTTCGGCAAGAACACGACGGCGGGCGCCATCAGCATCACGACCCGCAGGCCCGAGAGGCAATTCAACGCCACGGCGGAGTTGACCGCGGGCGACTACGACCTGGTGCGAGCGCGCGCCAACCTGACCGGACCGCTTGGCGCCTCTTGGTCGTGGCGAGTCGCGGCGTTCCACGCCGGGCGCGACGGCACCATCGACTCCACCGATGGCAGCATGCTCAATGGCCTCGACAAGACCGGCGGTCGCGCGCAATTGATGTTCGAGTCCGGCGAGAAGTTCGACCTGCGATTCATCGCCGACTACGCCCGCCAGCTGCGGAAGCGCGTCGGCCGCGCGGAGCGGCTGGATCTGGTGGAACGGATGTGGAGCGTGGCCTTTGCCGATGGAGCCATCGGCGAGCACGAGGCGAGATTGATG
>Ga0207675_100005056_pt1 | contig 12695 bp, 6 predicted proteins | sample KBSSwiS42_FD_184305 | JGI IMG/M metagenome (GOLD analysis project Ga0207675, IMG submission 184305) | Switchgrass rhizosphere microbial communities from Kellogg Biological Station, Michigan, USA - KBS Switchgrass S4-2 (SPAdes) (version 2) | ecosystem: Host-associated > Plants > Roots >... | reverse complement strand
CGAGACGGGAAAACCAGATCTGCACGCCCTGGTGGACGCGGCGAAAGCACGGCAGCATGCCAGAAGGATCGCGGATCACCAGGTAGCGATGTGTCTGTTTGAGGCGGACGAACGCAACGTAGCGACCCCAGCAGTGGGTGACCAGGTGCATGCCCTGCGATTCAGTGATTTTCTTTGCTTCGGCTGGAGCGAGGGACTGCCGGCGCTTCACCGGTTCATTGCCGGGCTCAGTTGCCGGTCTGGTGAAGAGCGTGCCTAGAATGGCGCCGCCGTTGTCCGAGAGAATGCTCGCGTTGCAGGCGCTGCCCAATCCGGCCTTCTGCACGATGTGCAAGCCGGGAACGGATACAACGGTCTGGAAATCCTGGAGCGATCGCAGTTGCTGCCGCAAGGCAGTGGCAGCTTTGCTGGCAGCACTGCTGGCGTCGTTCGCGTTCCATGTCAAAGCGACGTAACTGAACATGCGTGTCCTCGGTCCCCTCCGTCACACGACCATGATGGGGGTGTAGCGGCGAATCTGGTCCAGCGGGTCGTTGCAGGCCACCTGGCCCGATTGCAGCCAGCAGTGAGCGGAGAAGGGTGCGGCGGTCACGCCGAACACCCAAGTGGGCTGAATGCCGTAGTGAGATAGAAAATTGAGCAGCGCGAGCGATTCGAACAGGCAATGATCGCGGGAAGAGAACAGCAATGGCCGCAGCCGGCGGAATATTTCCGTGAGGTCGCGGATCGTCGCGATGTCGGCTTGCTGTGCCTGCTGCGGAGAACGCCTGTCTGAAATCCGGGCGACCACGCGCTCGATGGGTTGGAAACGCAATCGCAGCATCGCTGCGAGGATCGCACCGACGAAGACGAATACGTGGCCGGCGCGAACGGCGGGTGGCTGGATTCGGAAATCTTCGATCAGGGAGGACGATGCCATTGCCACCGCGGCCGGTGTCGCATCCTTGCCTTCCTGGCCATTGTCGGTGAGCAGGCCGCTTTCCATGAGGTGCGCCAGCGCATTGCCATCGGGAGCGGTATCGTCGGAATGAGCGCCTTCCTGGTCGGGCCAGCCTCCGATGCAGCGGACGATGGGCTCCCAGAAGTCGCGTTCGAAGGCAAAGTATTTATCGCGCTTCAGGTCCAGAACGATGACATCCGTGCCCACGGCGCAGACGAACGCGTGCTTGGCGAGGAAGTAGCGTTGCATCAATGACTGCATCGCCGGCTCTCTTCTTCTTGGCAGTGACAATTTTTTTTAAGACGTGCAGCCCACGGACAACCGCACGTCGTTCATATCGAACTCGGAGCGCAGCGGTTGTGCTCCGCTCGAGCTCAATCCGGTCGTCGGTCGTAGGGTGCGTCGCCGCCGTCGATATACCATCCGAAGCGGTCGCCCTTGGTGGCGCCGGTCACGCTTCCCAACTCGATCAATCTGAAAACTCGCTTGGCTCGGCGGCGGGCGCTCCACAGCTTGAGCATGGTCATGTCTCCGTTGTCCTTGAGATAGAGAAAGTATGCAGTGGTACTGCACGACGCGACGCAACCTCGTTACTTCCGATACGTTCCGCCGTCAGACTCCTGCCGTCCCATGGCAACAAAACCGCTACAGTCCGGCACTTGTCGCTGAAAAAGACAAACGGTGCGAGGTATGTTGACAACTATTTCCGTCTATTCCTCCGGAAACGACCGCCATCGACGCGCAAAGCAATTACGGCAGTAACCACGGTGGCGCGGCAATGCATAGGTGCGGGTAACCGCTATTTCTCGATGCGATACTCGACGCCGGCGCGGGTATCTTTCGGGCCGCGTTCCGCCTGGATGGCGAGGCCTTCCTTGAGCTTGTAGCGCAGGGTCATGACTTCGCCTGGTTGGAACAGGCCGATGCCGTAGCTCAGGTACAAGCGAGGTGACAGGTACTGGCCGACGGTGAATGCCGAGCCGCCGATCGCGTCGCTGTCCTTGACGCCGACTTCATCGATTCCGAGACGGCCGCCGATTTTCTTTGCGAGCAGGCCTCCTGCGGCCGATCCCATCGAACGCGCCGCGCTCTGTAGCGCATCGCCGTCGCCACTGCCGGTACCCACCTGGTCGAGCGGCTTGCCGGTGACGACGTAGGCCAATGCATTTGCCTGTCCCATGGGAGGATCGGAGAACACGGCGAGCTGCGGATTCTGTGCGTTGCCGGTGATACGCAGGCCGGCATTCACGTCGCCGACAGTTCGGACTGCGACGATGTTGAGACGAGGATTGTCGATGGGAGTGCCGGCGAACAGCAGCTGCCCCGTTTGCACCGTGAGGTCCTGTCCGTACGCTTTGTAGGTGCCGGCGACGCGGACTTCGCCCGAGCCGCTCGTCGGTGCGCCGGGACGTTCACGGACGATCAATTGTCCGTTGAGCGTCGCTTCGAGGCCGAAACCGGTGAGGCTGACCTTGTCGCCCAGAATCACGGTGATCTCGGCGACCAGTGGCGTTGCCTGGGCAGCTGCAGCTTCCGGTGTCTGCGCTTCGATGACGACAACATCGCTGGATGCACGTTGCACGCTCGTGCCTCGCGGCAGTTTCTGCAGATTGATGGTCGCTTCCGGCAATGTCACCTTGCCGGTGAGCGACATCTGCTGCGCCGTGCGAGCGAAATTCAGGTCGGGCGTGATCAGCACGCGCGCGCCGGGAATATCCGCAGCGAGAAAGCGATTGCCGCGAATATTGATTTGCGCGTTACCCGCGGCCGTGGCCGTGCCGTCGAGATTCAATTTGCCGTCGCCCGATACGATGCTGCCTTCGAGAGCGAATTGTCCGTCCGGGCGTGGTTGCGCCGAGAGGTGGCCGTCCTTCAGCTTCAATCCCAATTCCAGCAGGTCTGCTGCCAGTTGCTCGATCGTCAGCGAGCCGGAGAGCTGGGGCTGGTCCAGTGTGCCGGCGGCGGTTGCCTGCAACTGCAGGCGACCATGAACGTTCGCAACCTGTGGAGCGAACGCTTCGACGACGGCGATGCTGGGAAGCATCGCTTGTACCGATCCTCGCAGCGAGGTCGATGCAGTGCCCAGTCCTTCGAGTGCTGCTTCGCCCTGCAGCGATCCGCTTTGGTCCAGCACCGCGCTGGTCTTGAGATTGGCCGATGCGCCGTTCAAGTCGGCCGCCACCAGCAAATCGCGATAACTCAGCAAGGTGACCGGTGCGACCGTCGCTGCGTTGGCCGCTTGCGATATCTTGCCCGAGGGCGAACTCAATCGCGCGTGACCGCTCAGCGTGCCCTGAGCCGAGCGCTGCACTTCTCCATCGCCTTCGATGACGCCGTCCAGGTCCACCGGTAACGCGCCGGGCGCCAATGCGTCGGCCAGCGCTAGCGGTACGTGCTGCAGTGAGTACGTCGCCTGCATGCTGCCGTCGGGATCGAGCTTGCCAGCCACGCACAGATGAATGTCCCGATCGGCAAAACACGATTGCGAAATGCTCACCGCATTCTTCGCGTAGTGAACCTGCGCAGGCGACTGTAACGTCAGCTTCGCCGCGTTGGCCAGGTCCAGCACGAGTCGCTCGATAGATCCGCTCCAGGTGTCGCCTTGCAGCGAGCCTTGAACCGCGAGTTGTGTCGCCAACGGATTGCCGTCGGCACGCAAGGTCAGCCGATGATCCGCCGCTGCACCGTCGAGAGCGGCGTGGAATTTGTCGAAGCGGAATCCGGCTGCGGCCACATTGCTGACGTCGAGTCGCACGGAACCGCTGGGTTGCTGCGGATTCGACAGCTTCACCGTCGCAGATAAAGAGTCTGCGCTCAGGTCGGCAAGGTGCAGCGAATTGCCTTCCGCCTGTGCGTCTATGTCGATGGCAGGCCACTGGCCCGTCGCAACGATGCGAGCCTGCATCCCGCCGCTGGCATCCGGAATCCAATCGGCGAGCGTGGCGATCTGTGCCGTAATTTTCGCGTTCAGCGCCGTATCGCTACGGGTCGCATCGACCAGTACCTGGCTGCTTCCGGAACGCACATCCAGGTTGCCCGCCAGCAGCATGCCTGGCCGCAACGAGAGGTCTGCGGTGCCATTCAATGCACGGTTGCGCAGCCGGCCCCGCAGTTTGTCTAATTTCAGGGTCGCGTCGGGTCCCTTGTCGGTCATCCGGCCGGCGGAATCGAGCGTGAAATCCAGGCTGCCGCTCCACGCCGATGCAAAGGCGCCCGGATCGAAGCCGCGCGCCGTCGCGTTGATGGTCCAGCCGAGCTGCGGCTTCAATGTCAGTTCGCCGGTGGAGGCGAGGCGGCCCTTTGGCTGTACGACATCGAGGCGCGCCAGCTTCACTGCGGCATCCGTGCCTTGCACGTCGAGTTCGATATTGGCGACGCGCTTGTCCGGGCCCAGGCTCAGCTTGCCTTTGGCGCCGTAGCTGGCGGCGCTGCCATCGAAATCGATGTGTCCGCGCGTGTGCAGGACCTGGCCGGCCCATTGTTCGGGAATGTCTATATCGCTCCAGTCGAGCGCTAGCCTGGCGCTCACCGGATCGGCATCGGTGAGAACTTTGCCTGCAGCTTTCAGACTGCCGTTGCCGAGCTTCACCAGCGTGTCGAGGTCGATATCGTGTTCGTTCGCCGCGACCTCGAGCGATTCGAGGGTCAATGTCTGGCCGTCGATGCTCACTTGTCCGGCGAGATCTGCGCTCTTCACGGTGCCGGTCCCTTTGAGCGACGCTGCAAGCGACTGGAATGACGAATCCGGCAGCAGGGATTGGCGCGGATCGAATTCGGGTACGCGCAGGTCCAGGGTCCACGACAGCGTCGGCGCTTGTGAAATCGTCGCGTCTACTGTCGCTTGCAGCGGCGAGGTGAGCCGCACAGTGAATTTTCCCGGGTTGGTATCCGCTTCGGCATGCAGCGTCCCTGCATAGTCCAGATCGCCCGCATGCCAGCGAAAGCGGCCGTCGCCGTCCCCGACGAAGGTATCGTGCTGCTGCACGCGCCCTTTGAAATGCACTTCACCTTGCGGAGACAGCACGTCCAATTGCGAGACGGCGATGCCAGCCGCACCTGTCCAACTCGCGGCGGCATCGGCGCGAGTCACGCTCACCAGCGTCTCGCCGGCCTTGCGGACATTGATGTTGCTCGCCGCGAGTCGCTGCAACACGATGTCGATGGGAGCTTCGAGACTGAAAGGCGTGTCGTCGTCTTCCGGAGGCTTCTCCGACAGTGCGACATCGATACCGTCGAGTGTCGCCGAGTCGATCCGCACCGTCGCATGCAACAGCGCCTTCAATGCCAGGTCGATATCGATGGCACGCGCCGAGACTTCCAGTCCGCTCACGGGATCCTTGTAATGCAATCCCCGCAGCGACAACGGGCCTGCAATCGTTCCCTCGACGCTTTGCACGGCGAACTGCCGACCGGTCGCTTTGCTCGCCATGCCGACCGCCCAACGCGTTCCGGACTGCGTGTCGAGTATCCAGAGAACAGCGGCTACGAGCAGCATCAGCACGCCGACGATGGCGAGCGCACTCCAGCCAGTCCAACGTAGTGCGCGGTTCATAGATCGGGTCCGATGACGATGTGGATACGGAACTCGTCTTTCAATTCGGTGACCACCGGCTTGGCGAAGTCCACTCGCACCAGGCCCACGGGCGATCGCCAACGCAGGCCGATACCGACGCTGACATTGGCATGCAGTTCCGAGCTGAACGCATCGCCGGCATCGGTGAAGATCGCGCCGCCCCAATTCCGCAGGAAATAGTATTCGTACTCGGCACTGCCCACGGCCAGGAACTTGCCGCCGATGACGCCGCCGGTGCTGTTCGTTTCGCCGATCTGCTGATAGTCGAAGCCGCGCACCGAGCGGTCGCCGCCGGCGAAGAATCGCAGTTCCGGCGGCAACGCGTCGAAATCTTTGACGGCCATCGCACCGAGTGCGGCACGCAGGATGGCTCGCGACTGCTTCGTCACGGGCTCGATCCATTTTCCTTCCGCTCGCACTTGCGCGAGGCTCGTGTCGCTCAGCAAGCCTTCGGGCGCGAGGCGAACCGCATACAGCAGGGAATAGCCGCGAGTAGGGAAGAGCATGTCGTCCGCCCGTTTGCGGGTGAGCTGCGCTTCCGCATAGAGCAGGCTGGAGGAGCGCTGCTCATCGGCAATCTCGAAATCGCCATTCAGGTACTGCAGGCTCAGCGTGCGGGTGTAGCCGTGCCATCGGTCCAGGATTTCCGATGCTCCAAGCCGCGCCGTGCGGGAACGGCTCGTATCGGTTTCCTCGTCGCGATAACCGGCGGCGAAGGTGTAATTGCGATTGCGTTCGCCCGGCCGCGGAATCTGGTAGTTGGTGCTGTACTCCTGCAGCCGCGATGAATATTCGATCTGCGCTCCGGCCTTGTGCCCATACTGGTTCAGCCAGCGGCGTTCGACGCCGAGCTTGCCCCCGGGCCCGGTATCGGTGCTCAGGTAAGCTTCGGCGCTATAGACAGTGGGTTTCGCCGGAATCACCAGCGCTTCGACCGGCACCGCACCGTTCGCCTTGTGCTCCAGGTCGGGCTGCACCGAGACCGTGGAAAAATAATCGGCGTCGACCAGGCGCTGCTGCAGTTCCAGCAATTGCTCGGTGTTATAGAACTGGTTGGGCTTCCACGGCGTGTAGCGCCGCAGGAATTCCTCGGAGAACTGCGATTCGGTGAAGTGCACGTCGCCGAAGCGATAGCGCTCGCCGCTGTCCCAGGCCAGGTCGATATCGGCCGTGTTCGCTACGCGGCTGACCGAGACCTGGTGTTTCTGCAGGTCCGAATCGAAAAAGCCCAGCGACTTGAGTGTGCCGTCGATACGGGTCTTGCTGCCTTCGTACACACCGTGATCCAGCCGCTCGCCCGCCTTGGGCAGAAAGCCCGCGAGTGCCGATTTGATTTCAGGACGCTCGCCGCCGGCTCCGGCAACGACGACGGACTCATCGCGCACGATGACGGCCTCGCCGCGCTCGACCTTGTACACGACGCGAGGCTGGTTCTTGTCAGCGCTCTTGTCATTGCCTTTCTCGTTGCCCTTCTCGTTACCCTTCTCGTTACCCGGGGCGGCCTGACTGACCACTTGGCCCGCCACATGCGAGTTGTAATAGCCGTAGGGTTCCAATGCCTCGCGAATCTGGTCCTGGCCGCGTTGCATCAGTCGCTCGAGCTGTGCCGGCGCCACGTCGCGATCGGCGTATTGCTCGAGTTCCAGGCTCGCACGCGCCGCGGCTTTCAGTTCATCGTCCAGCCCTTCGATATCGATCTTCACGCCGGCGGCACACACCCCGGTCCACAGTGAGAGCAATACCGGCCAGGTCGAGAGCCAAGGCTGGAAGAGAGCGGTCCGCGAGCGGCGAGGGGGCAATGCTGGTGGCGCGGACAACTCCATCCCTTCGGAATGCCGTAACTGCGTCGGGGTTCCGGATTACCGCATTCGCTGGGCCGATTCACAAGGGGCGCGAGGCCCTTTCGCGTCGACGGCCCCTACAGTACCCTCCGTCGCATGATCACCGCAGGTCACTTTCCCCCGGCATGAGCGAACCAGCGTCCCGCAGCGGCGGCGGGGTTTTGTATATCTACCGTCAGCTCTGGGAGCAGGCATACGGCAAGCGGCACATGCTGGTCGGCTCCATGCTGTTGCTGGTGGCCGCGCAGTGCATTTTGCTTGGTGTTCCCTATGTCGCCGGACGTGCGATCGACACGCTGCAGTCGCGTGGCGGCGCGGGACTTGCTGAAGCGGGGATGTGGCTCGCGCTGGTGCTGGTGCTCACCGCAGGCAGCTGGATGCTTCACGGCCCGGGAAGAGTGCTCGAACGCAACGTGGCGCTGACGGTGCGGCGTCGGATCGCGGCCGCATTGACGCAGCGATTGCTGGTGCTGCCGTTGTCGTGGCACGAAGCGAATCATTCGGCGTCGACGGCGCATCGTATCCAGCAAAGCAGCAACGCGCTGTGCGCGTTCGCGCAAAGCCAGTTCATCTATCTCAACAGCGCGGTCAAACTGATCGGTCCCGTGATCGCGTTGTGGTGGCTCGAACCGACGGTAGGCATCGTCGCCGTCAGCGGCTTCATCGTCATCTGCCTGTCGGTGATAGGGTTCGACCGCGCCATGATCCAGCTGGCCCACGATGAGAATGCAGCGGAGCGCCGCTTTGCTTCGGCACTGATCGACTCGCTCGGCAATTCGACGACCTTGTTCGCTTTGCGCCAGGCACGCGGCGTGACTGCGTTGCTGGGCCGTCGGCTCGAAGCGGTGTTCGAACCGCTCAAGCGCGCCATCCTGCTGAACGAAGCCAAGTGGTGCACCGTCGATATCGCCAGCAAGGCGCTGAGCTGCACGCTGGTCGCGTTGTTCGCCTGGCTCGCCGTTCGGCATGCACAGCCCGGCGGCAGCAAGACGGTCATGCTCGGCAGCCTGTACATGGTGTGGGAATACGCCCAGCAGGCGGGTGGAGTCATTTCCGCAGTCGCGGCGCATTTCCAGACATTCGCACGGCAGAATGCGGACTATTCGAGTGCCGATACCATTCGCAACGCGGTGGTCGGTCCGATCGAGCCACCGGCGGCCACGAAGTTGGCGACGCTTGCGCCGTGGGAACGTTGCGAGCTGCGTGAGATCGTGTTTCGCCACGATGCCGCTCGCGGTTCAGCGCCCGCGCTGGATCACGTGTCGTTGTCCCTGCAACGAGGCAAGCGCTATGCGTTGATCGGCGGCAGCGGCTCGGGCAAGAGCACACTGTTGCGAGTGCTCGCTGGCCTGTATGAGGCCGAACGTATCGTCGTCGACCAGGACCACGGACCTGCCATCGTATCGACACTGGAAGCCAGCCGCTTCCTGCGTGCAACGACTACGTTGATTCCGCAGGACGCGGAAGTCTACGAAGGCACGCTGGCGGAAAATCTCAGCCTGTGCGAATCGGTGAACGGTCCGCCGTCCAGCGACGAGTTCGCGGGGGCGCTGGATGTTGCATGCGCCAGCGACTTCCTGAGCGGCGCAGAAGCATTGAATGCATCGGTAGCCGAACGCGGTGCGAACTGGTCCGGCGGGCAACGTGCACGAGTGGCGCTTGCTCGTGGCATTCTTGCCGCCCGCGGCAGCGTATTGGTCCTGCTCGATGAACCCACGGCGAGCCTCGATCCGAACACCGAAGCGCGGGTGTGCGACAACCTGTTCGCGGCGTTCGCGAACGCCTGCGTGATTTCGTCCGTGCACCGGCTGAACCTGCTCGAGCGCTTCGATGAAGTTCTGGTAATGCACAACGGTCGGCTCGTAGCGCAGGGGCCGGCAGCGGTGCTTGCAGCGACTTCGCCGGATTTCCGCCAGCTCCTGACGGCATTCAAGAAGGCGGAAGAGCAGGTCGCCCAGGTCGTCTAAGCGGGAGCCGGTCCGGACGTTCGGCGAACCAGCCGCTTTCCGGTAGACTCGTGTGCGCGCCACCGTTGTCGCGTCGACGCCGTCCACCAAGCTTTTTCATGCACCAGCTGGGCACCGAACTCGGCCGCTTCGTCGGCGGCGCTATCGATAGCGCACAGCTGCGAGCCGTTTTCAGCGACTATCTGGCGGTAAATCCCGGACAGCGGCAGGTCGTCGCTGGCTGGATCCGGCAGAACGTCGAGACCGGCCGGGTCTCCGAAACGGTGTGGTCCGCGCTGCACGACCTGTTCGAGGAACCCTCGACGGCAGCGCGACACGATGCGGCTACCCGCATGTCGACTGTCGCCCAGCCTTTCCGGCGTGCGTCGGATCGGCAAACTCACGAACAGACGCAGCAGACCCCAGCGCCGCCGCAACCGCCTACTGCACGCCAGGCCCCTCGCTTTCCACTGCCACCGCCGTCGGGAGATTCCGGAGCATTGCGCGCCGGGATGATCGTCCGTGAACGCTTCGTCCTGATGGACGAACTGGGCAGCGGTGGCATGGGCAAGGTCTTCAAGGCGCGCGACCTGCGTCGTGAGGAAGCCCAGGACCGCAATCCGTTCATCGCGCTGAAGATCCTGAAATCCGAGGTGAGCGCTCACCCGGATTCGTTCATGGCATTGCAGCGCGAGGCGCGCCGTGCCGGTTCGCTGGCGCATCCGAATGTCGTCACGGTGTACGACTTCGATCGCGACGGCGACCGCATCTACATGACCATGGAGTACCTGGAAGGCAGGCCGCTCGACTCCTGGCTGCGTAACGAATACGCGAAAGGGATTCCGCTGGAGCAGGCGTGGCCCATCATCAATTCCATTGGCGCCGCACTCGAATGCGGTCACCAGAAACGCATCGTTCACTCCGACCTGAAGCCGGGCAACATCTATATCTGCAACGACGGCGTCGTCAAAGTGCTCGACTTCGGCATTTCACGGCTGGTGCGGCCCACCGACGGCAAGACCGACGAAACCATTTTCGATCCCGGCAAGCGCCTCGGCGGACTGACGCCGGCATACGCGTCGCTGGAAATGTGGACGCACGAAACGCCCGATCCGCGCGACGATATCTATGCACTCGCGTGCGTGTCGTATGAACTGCTCACCGGCAAGCATCCTTTCAATCGCGCGTCGGCTCGCGACGTCCGCGAAAAAAAGCTGACGCCGGTGCGGCCGCCGGGATTGAGCCGTTCGCAGTGGGAAAGCATTCGCCGTGGCCTCGCGTTGCATCGTGCACAGCGCACGGCAACGGTCCGTGAGTTCCTGGAGGATCTCGAACCGCGGCCGTTGTGGAAACAGCATGCCTTGTCGTTGCTCGGCGGCGGCACGGTGCTGGCGATTGCCGTCATCGTCGTCGGCGCCCAGTACTATCGCAGTGCTGTCGAAGACTCCACCATGGAGATTCTGCAGTGCGCGCAGATCATCAAGCCTGCCGAAATCGTGGCCAAGACCGCCCCGCAGGTGCTCACGCCCGAACGGCAGCGGGACATCAAAGACAACCTGCTGCTTGCTGCCGACTACCTGATGGATGCCAAAGAGGACACGCCGGTGGGCGATTTGAAATCCATGCTCAGCGACGGTCCCAACAGCGTCATCGATATTCTCAACAACGTGCTCGCAAGCGATCCGAAACAAGCCGAAGCGCTGGCGTTGAAGGCCAAGGTCGCCGATCTCTACGCCGATCGCGCCCGCAAACTGCTAGCGGAGAATCGCACCGCCGAGGCTCTCGACCTGGTGCGTTACAGCCGCAATGTCGAACCTGCCAGCCAGGACCTGTTCCGGCTCGAGCAGCAGGTGTGTCGCGCGGATGCGGTGACGAAGAGGAACGTGCAGAAGAAGTAGTTGCCCCGGGAACATGCTCGCGGCTCCGGGACATGCACCTTGCGCTTCGCTACAGGAGCATGTCCCGGTTCAATTCCCCGGACTCGATCAGAACGAGCCGCGAACGCCTACGGCAATCGAGTTGCTGGTGAGGTTCTGGGCGCCGAGCAGCGTTTCATAGTAAAGATAACCCTGCATGCGCTGCGCGAACGTGGCGGAGAGGCCGATGCCGACGACGCCGAAGTCGGACTCGGGCTGGTCCGTGGCGAACGCAAAGCAGGACACGCAATCCGGCGTGGTCGTGTTCAGGTCGGTCGTGTTCTCGATGGCGTATTTCGCGCTGAGCGTGCGGGCATCGTCCTCGAACTCATGATGCCATTCGGCGCGGAAGTTCGGAGTCAGCACGCCGAAGCTCTTGCTGAAAGGCTTCGAGATGGCGACGCCGAGAATGGACTTGGTCGACTTGATGGTCTGGTCGTCGTAGGCGAGGGCCAGGCCGCCATTGGCGACGGATTCGTTTTCGGTGTAGCCGTCCATGCTGATGTCGCGATAGCTGCCGCTCAACGATGGAGTGATGTCCCAGCCGCCGACGGTGAAGTCCTTCGACAACGTCAGGCCCAGTGCGACATAGTTGCCGCCGGGGCTGCCCTTGAACGTGCGGCTGGCGCCGCAGACGGGATTGCAGCCTGCGTTCAATGAAGCGTACTGCGCACGACGCGTGACATCGGAGTTCAGCGAACCGTAGGTGGCGATACCGCTCAAGGACAGGCCCTCGCCGTTGTAGGCGCCGAACAGCGAACCGCTGATACCTTCCACCTTGACGTCGCCGCCGGTGACGACGGTGCGATTGTCGAAGTCCGCTTTGTAGCGATCGAAACCGACCGACACGCCGACCACGCTCGACCCGAAGTTGTAGTCGCTGCCGGTGGTGACGCTCACCGAATCGAAATCGAAACCGTCTTCGGCGGCGGTCTGATCGTGATCGCCGAAACCGTAGCTGCTTTCGACGAACCAGCCGAATTTGCGGTCCCCGCTGCCCTGGGAGTCGGCGGAAGCGCCCGACCCCAGCCGTCCCGCGTTGGGATTCGCTGCGAGCAGTCCGTCGTTGCGAGGCTGATCGAGAGAGGCAACGCGTCCGCGCGCCGACGTCGAAGCGCTGCCCAGGCGCAATGCATTCAATCGACCGCTGATGTTGGCGAACTGGCCGGCGGAAACCTGCGTCGACAGGGAGCCTTGCGCCGAGAGTTCTTCACCCGAGACCTGCTGCAAAGCGCCGAACAGCTGATCGGACTTGGTGTAGCCAAGAGTGCGACCGAGCGTGATGGAACCGACATTGAGTGCAGTGGCGGTGGCGACCATTTCGTTACAGCGCAGGAACAAGTCCTTCTTCGCCGTGCCGTCGACCAGTTGCAATCCGCCCTGGCCGGCGAGCCCGATGCAGGTCGATTGAACGGCGCCGGCGATGGACCGCTGCAACGGCGTGGCGCCGTTGGCATTCGCGTAAGCGTCGAGGGCACC
>Ga0207675_100005053_pt1 | contig 12697 bp, 10 predicted proteins | sample KBSSwiS42_FD_184305 | JGI IMG/M metagenome (GOLD analysis project Ga0207675, IMG submission 184305) | Switchgrass rhizosphere microbial communities from Kellogg Biological Station, Michigan, USA - KBS Switchgrass S4-2 (SPAdes) (version 2) | ecosystem: Host-associated > Plants > Roots >... | reverse complement strand
ATCGTCGCCGCCGAGATGCTGACCGGCGGCGTCGGCATCGGCTTCTGGGTGTGGGACGAGTGGAACAACCTCAACGTCAAGCACATCCTGATCGCGATCTTCGTGATCGGCATCGTCGGCCTGCTGCTCGAGCAGATGCTGATGGCGATCGCCAAGCGCTTCTCGTTCGACGACTGAGGAGGACCTCATGCAGCACTCAACCTCACAGGCCCGTGCGCGCGCGGAGCGCCGGGCCGCTGCCGAGCCGGCACGCACCCCTTCGGGCGATCGGCCGACGCAATCGTCGGACGCGGGGCGGGCATGAGCGCATTCATCGACGTGCAGGGGGCCGAGATGGTGTTCGAGACCCGCAAGGGCCGCTTCCATGCGCTGCGCGGGATCGACCTCAGCGTCCACAAAGGCGAGTTCGTCACGTTGATCGGCCACTCCGGCTGCGGCAAGAGCACGCTGCTCAACCTGATCGCCGGGCTGCTGGCGCCGACCTCAGGCGTGCTGCTGTGCGACAACCGCGAGATCGCTGCGCCGGGCCCCGAGCGCGCGGTGGTGTTCCAAAACCATTCGTTGTTGCCGTGGCTGACCTGCTTCGGCAACGTGCACCTGGCCGTCGAGCGGGTGTTCGGCGGCCGCGAAAGCAAGGCGCAACTCGATGAGCGCACCCGCGCTGCGCTTCAGCTCGTCGGCATGGACCATGCACTGCACAAGCGGCCGCACGAGATCTCCGGTGGCATGAAGCAGCGCGTCGGCATCGCGCGCGCCCTGGCGATGGAGCCCAAGGTGCTGCTGCTCGACGAGCCGTTCGGCGCGCTCGATGCGCTGACGCGCGCGCACCTGCAGGACGAGTTGCTGAAGATCGTGGCGCGCACCCAAAGCACCGTGGTGATGGTGACGCACGACGTCGACGAAGCGGTGCTGCTGTCGGACCGCATCGTGATGATGACCAACGGGCCCGCGGCGACGATCGGCGAGATCCTGGCGGTCGCCCTGGCGCGCCCGCGCAATCGCGTGGAACTCGCCGAGGACCCGACCTACGTGCACTTGCGCAAGGAGGTGATCGACTTCCTGTACACGCGGCACGCGCGCCACGAGGCGCTCGCCGCCTGACCGCGGAGCCGCGATGAAGAAGATGAAACTCGTGGTGGTCGGCAACGGCATGGCCGGCATGCGGGCGGTCGAGGAGCTCCTGAAGATCGCACCCGACCTGTACGACATCACCGTGTTCGGCGCCGAGCCGCACCCGAACTACAACCGCATCCTGCTGAGCCCGGTGCTGGCCGGCGAGCAGACGATCGACCAGATCATCCTCAATCCGCTGTCGTGGTACGCGCAGCACGGCATCACGCTGCATGCCGGCAGGAAGGTGACCGCGATCGATCGCATCCAGCGCGTCGTCGTGGCCGATGACGGCACGAGCGCGGCCTACGACCGCCTGCTGATGGCCACCGGCTCCAACCCGTTCGTGCTGCCGGTGCCGGGCAGGGACCTCGACGGCGTGATCGCCTACCGCGACATCGCCGACACCCACGCGATGATCGACGCGGCGGCGCGGCACAGGCACGCGGTGGTGATCGGTGGCGGCCTGCTGGGGCTCGAGGCCGCCAACGGTCTGAAGCTGCGCGGCATGGACGTCACCGTGGTGCACATCATGCCGTGGCTGATGGAGCGGCAGCTCGATGCAGAGGCGTCCCACTTGCTGCAACGGTCGCTCGAGCAGCGCGGCCTGAAGTTCCTGATCGGCGCGCAGACCGCCGAACTGCTGGGCGACGCCGCGGGCCGCGTGCGCGCGGTGCGTTTCAAGGACGGGCGCGAGATCGCGGCCGAACTGGTGGTGATGGCTGCCGGCATCCGCCCCAACACCGAGCTGGCCGAGCGCACCGGCCTCCTGTGCAACCGCGGCATCGTCGTCAGCGACACGATGCAGACCATCACCGATCCGCGCATCTACGCGGTCGGCGAGTGCGCGGCGCACCGCGGCATCGCCTACGGCCTGGTGGCACCGCTGTTCGAGCAGGGCAAGGTGTGCGCCACCCAGCTTGCGCAGTTCGGCATCGGCCGCTATGCCGGCAGCCAGACCTCGACCAAGCTGAAGGTGACCGGGATCGACCTGTTCTCGGCCGGCGACTTCATGGGCGGCGACGGCACCGAGGAGATCGTGCTGTCCGATCCGATCGGCGGCGTCTACAAGAAGCTGGTGATCCGCGACGACAAGCTGGTGGGCGCCTGCCTGTACGGCGACACGGTCGACGGCAGCTGGTACTTCAAGCTCCTGCGCGAGGCGCGGCCGATCGGAGAGCTGCGCGACCGCCTGATGTTCGGCGAGTCCAACATCGGCGACGTCGGCCACGAGGGCCACAACCGCGCCGCCGCGATGGCCGATGCCGACGAGGTGTGCGGCTGCAACGGCGTCAGCAAGGGCGCGATCTGCAAGGCGATCAAGAGCAAGGGCCTGTTCACGCTGGAGGAGGTGCGCAAGCACACCAAGGCCAGCGCCAGCTGCGGCTCGTGCACCGGGCTGGTCGAGCAGCTGCTGATGTTCACCGCCGGCGGCGACTATTCGAAGGCACCGGCCAAGAAGGCGATGTGCGGCTGCACCGATTGCAGCCACCAGGAAGCGCGCGAAGCGATTCGCGAAGAGCACCTGCTGACGATCGACAGCGTCTACCAGCGCCTCGCCTGGCGCACGCCCAACGGCTGCTCGTCATGCCGCCCCGCAATCAACTACTACCTGATCAGCACCTGGCCGAAGGAGGCTCGGGACGATCCGCAGAGCCGCTTCATCAACGAGCGCAGCCACGCCAACATCCAGAAGGACGGCACCTACTCGGTGGTGCCGCGCATGTGGGGCGGCGAGACCAGCGCCGACGAGCTGCGCCGCATCGCCGACGTGGTGGACAAGTACAGGATCCCCACCGTCAAGGTGACCGGCGGGCAGCGCATCGACCTGCTCGGCGTCAAGAAGGAAGACTTGGTCCACGTGTGGCGCGACATCGGCATGCCCAGCGGCCATGCGTACGCGAAGGCGCTGCGCACCGTGAAGACCTGCGTCGGCAGCGAGTGGTGCCGCTTCGGCACGCAGGACTCGACGCAGATGGGCAAGGACCTTGAGCGCGCGCTGTGGCGCATGTACGCGCCGCACAAGGTCAAGCTCGCGGTGTCGGGCTGCCCGCGCAATTGCGCCGAAGCCGGCATCAAGGACGTCGGCGTGATCGGCGTCGACTCGGGCTGGGAGCTCTACATCGCCGGCAACGGCGGCATCAAGACCGAGGTGGCGCAGTTCTTCGTCAAGGTCAAGACCGCGGCCGAGGTGCTGGAGTATTCGGGCGCCTTCCTGCAGCTGTACCGCGAGGAGGGCTGGTATCTGGAGCGCACGGTGCACTACGTGGGCCGCGTCGGCATCGAACATGTGAAGAAGAAGGTGCTCGAGGACGCCGCGAACCGCAAAGCGCTGTGGGAGCGGCTCCAGTTCGCGCTCGACGGCGAGCCCGATCCCTGGTTCGAGCACGCCAAGGCGCAGGTCGACCTGCGTCAATTCGCGCCGCTGGCGCCAGCCGTCACGGCATGAATGCCCGCTCCACCATCTGGCAGGCGGTGTGCCGCGTCGACGACATCGCGCCGCTCGGTGCACGTCGCATCGCGCGCGAGCAGGGTCTGGGCGTGGCTGTTTTTCGGGGTGCAGGGGACCGCGTGTTCGCTCTGCTCGACCGCTGCCCGCACAAGGGCGGTCCATTGAGCCAGGGCATCGTGTTCGGCGACAGCGTCGCCTGTCCGCTGCACAACTGGACGCTCTCGCTGGTCGATGGCCAGGCCAAGGCGCCCGACGTCGGCTGCGCGGTGAGCTTCGCGTGCAAAGTCGAGGGCGACACGGTCTACCTCGACGCCGACGAGCTGGCGCACAAGGCGCTCGACGTGACCGCGCCGGTCGCCGGGCCGCGTGCGAAGTCGACCTGCTGACGCATCGGCGCGCCATGCGCGACACCAGGTTCACGTGTCCGTTCCGTGGCGTCGGCTGTGGGTCGCGCCTGTCCAACAGCACGCGCGCGCTGTTGGAGGCGCAGTCCTCGCTCCCACCGCCGGGCGCGGGGCTCTGCAGCCGATCGGGACGCTGAGTCGTGCGCGAGACGCAATCGACCTGCCCCTACTGTGGCGTCGGCTGCGGCGTGATCATTCAGAGCGACGGTGACCAAATCACCGGCGTGCGCGGCGACTCCGGGCACCCGGCCAACTTCGGGCGCCTGTGCAGCAAAGGCAGCACGCTGCACCTGACCGCGACGCCGGCGGTGACGCTGCACACCCGGCTGCTGCAGCCGATGCGGCGCGCGCAGCGCGGCGCGGCGCCGCAACCGATCGGGTGGGATGGGGCGCTCGACCTCGCGGCCGAGCGCATCGCGCACACGGTGCGCACGCACGGCCCCGACGCGGTCGGGCTGTACCTCTCGGGTCAGCTGCTGACCGAGGACTACCACGTCTTCAACAAGCTGGCGCGCGCGCTGATCGGCACCAACAACGTCGACACCAACTCGCGGCTGTGCATGAGTTCGGCGGTGGCCGGCTACAAGCTGACGCTGGGGGCCGATGCGCCGCCGGCGTGCTACGAAGACCTCGAGCGCGCGCGCACGGTGTTCATCAGCGGCAGCAACCTGGCATGGGCGCACCCGATCCTGATGCGCCGGCTCGAGGACGCGCGCCGCGCGCAGCCCGAGCAGAAGTGGATCGTCGTCGACCCGCGCCGCACCGAGACCGCCGCGATGGCCGATCTGCACCTGCAGATCCAGCCCGGCACCGACATCACGCTGTGCCATGGCATCGCGCACCTGCTGCTGTGGGAGGGCCTGGCCGATGCCGCCTACATCGCCGCGCACACGCGCGGCTTCGACGCGTTGCGCGACCTGGTGCGCGAGCACACGCCGCGCGAGGTGGCGCGTGCCTGCGGCATCGACGAGACCGCGCTGGTGCAGGCGGCGCGCTGGTTTGCCGGCGTCGACGCCGCCGCGCCCGGGGGCCGCTGGCCGACGCTGTCGCTGTATTGCCAGGGTCTGAACCAGAGCGTCAACGGCACGCACAACAACGCCGCGCTGATCAACCTGCACCTGCTCACGGGCCAGATCGGCAAGCCCGGCACGGGGCCGTTCTCGCTGACCGGCCAACCCAACGCGATGGGCGGCCGCGAAGTGGGCGCGCTCGCCAATCAGCTCGCCGCGCATCGCGACCTCGCGAACCCGGACCACCGCGCCGAGATGGCGGCGCTGTGGGGCGTGCCGGAGTTGCCAGCCCAGCCCGGACTGTCGGCGGTGGAGTTGTTCGAGGCGGCGGCCGATGGCCAGATCAAGCTGTTGTGGATCGCCTGCACCAACCCTGCGCAGTCGATGCCCGACCAGGCGACGGTGCGCGCGGCGCTGCAGCGTTGCGACTTCGTGATCGTGCAAGAGGCGTTTCGCACCACGGCCACCTGCGACTTCGCCGACCTGCTGCTGCCCGCCAGCAGCTGGGGCGAGAAGGACGGTAGCGTCACCAACAGCGAGCGCCGCATCTCGCGCGTGCGGGCTGCGGTGCCCGCGCCGGGTGCGGCGCGCGCCGACTGGCGCATTGCGGCCGATGTGGCGCAGCGGCTCGAAGTGCTGCTGAAGCGCCCGCGCAACGACGCGCGCGCGAGCGGATTCGCGTTCGACGATGCACAGGCGGTGTGGCTGGAGCATCGCGCAGCGACGCGCGGGCGCGACCTCGACATCAGCGGCCTGAGCTACGCGATGCTCGATGCCCAGGGACCGCAGCAATGGCCGCTGCCCAGTGGCGCTGCGGTCGGTCGAGCGCGCCTGTACGAGGACGGCCGCTTCGCGTTCGACGATGGCCGCGCGCGCCTGGTCGCATGCCAACCGCTCCCGACGGCCGAGCCGCGCAACGTGCGCCATCCATATGCACTGACCACCGGGCGGCTGCGCGACCAGTGGCACGGCATGAGCCGCACAGGCACCCTGGGACGCCTGTTCGGCCACGCGAGCGAACCGCTGATCGAGCTGCACCCGCGTGACCTCGAACGGCTGCATGCGCAGCCCGGCGATCTGCTGCAGGTGACGTCGCGCCGCGGTTCGATCGTGCTGCCGGCACACCCGAGCGAGGCGCTGGCGCCGATGCAGGTGCACATCGCGATGCACTGGGGAGCCGAGGTGCTCGGCGGCAGCGGCGCCAGCGGGCGCGTGTTGGCCGGTGTCAACACGCTGACCACCGGCGCGTTCTGCACGCTCAGCAAGCAGCCCGAGCTCAAGCACTGCGCGGTCAAGCTGATCAAGGTCGAATTGCCGTGGCGGCTGCTCGCGATGGCGTGGCTATCGCAGGCCGATGCGCACGCCGCGCGCGCCGCGCTGCGCGAGCTGATGCCGCTGTTTGCGTACGCGGCCTGCGTGCCGTTCGGCCGCGAGCCCGACGCGCGAGGCCGGCTCGGCGTGATGCTGCGCGCCGCGGCCCACGAGGCCGCGCCGCCCGATGTGCTGGCACGGATCGAGCGGCTGCTCGGCCTCGACGGCGCGCAGGCGCTGAGGTATGTCGATGGCAAGCGCGGGCTGCGCCGCACGATCGCGCTGCACGGGGTGGGCGAGGCGCTGCTCGTGCGTGCCTTCGTGCTGGGCGGGGTCACCGACGCCGAGCCGTGGCTGCGCGCGTTGCTGGTCGATGAGGGGCCCGCGCAGGCCTATGGGCGCGGCCTCTTGCGCGCCGGCGCTGCGCCGCCCGGTGCGCTGAGCGCGCGCTCGCCGCAGGTGTGCACCTGCCACGACGTCAGCGAGGCGCGCATCCGCGAGGTGCTGGCGGCGTCGGCCAGCGCCGCGCCGGCCGAGCGGCTGTCGACCCTGCAGCGCCAGTTGCGCTGTGGCACCGAGTGCGGGTCGTGCCTGCCGACCTTGAAGCGCCTGGTCGCGACGGCGTGAACGGCTGGCGCACCGGCGCCCGTTCAATCCGGCGCGGCGCGCTCGTCGGACGCCGGTCCGGCGCGCATGCGACTGAGCATCGCCAGCGCCTCGAGGTACCGCGCGAGCACGAAGGCCCGGGCGGCTTCGAGGGTGGGCAGGCGCGGCCGCGCGCTGTCGCCCGACCTCACGAGCCCGCCGCCGATGCACACGCCGTGCTCGAACAGGTCGTAGCCGGTCTTCTGGATCACCAGCGCCGGATGCGCCCGGTTCGGACAGTGCGTGAAGCAGCTGAAGCGCGCCGGGCGCGCAGTGCAGTGCTGATGGCCGATTGACAGCGGCAGTTCTTCGATCAACGGCTGCGCCTGCCAGGGCTGCGGACGTGCGCGTGGCGTGCGTCGATGAAAGGCATCCCACTGCGCCCGCACCGACTTGGCGTGCGGGCACTCGGTCTCGGGGCAAGTGAGCCGCAGCAGCACCGCGCGCTCGACGCGGATGCCGTCGAGCAGCAACTGCTCGCGCCGGCGTCTCTTGTGGTCGATGCGCGCCGTGACGCTCACCTGGTGCACCACAGCGCCGATCGTCACCTGCGCGATGCCGCGCCAGCGCACGCCCAAGGGGGCGCCGAGGGGCACCCGTTGCCTCGCATCGCGCATCAGTTGCAGGACCACGCTCACAGAACGACTCCGCTGACAGCGCCGACCCTGCGCCCGTTGCGGCGCGCCGTCAAGCGCTCGGTCTCGTCGAGCGACGTGGGATCGCTCGAGCGACGGGCGTGATCACGCAGCGCGCCCGCGAGGCGCCGTCAGTGGCCGGAGGCCTGGCGCTCACCGGCTTTCAGGCGGTACTCGGTGCCGCAGTAAGGGCAGCGCCCGGCACCCTCGGTGGCGACATCGATGAACACGCGCGGGTGGTTGCTCCACAGCGGCATCTTCGGGTTGGGGCAGAACACCACGCCGGGACCTTGCAGGTCGCCGGCGGTGACTTCGACGGTGGCTTTCGCTGGCGCTGCACTCATACCGCGGTCAGCCACTCGGCGTACTTGGCGTTGCGGCCGTTGACGATGTCGAAGAAGGCGTTCTGGATCTTGGTGGTCAGCGGCCCGCGCTCGCCGGCGCCGAGCGTCACGCGGTCGTACTCGCGGATCGGCGTCACTTCGGCCGCGGTGCCGGTGAAGAAGGCCTCGTCGGCGATGTAGACCTCGTCGCGCGTGATGCGCTTCTCGACGATGCGGATGCCGAGATCGGCGCAGATCGAGAAGATCGTGTTGCGGGTGATGCCGTTGAGCGCGCCGGCCGACAGGTCGGGCGTGTAGATCACGCCGCCCTTGATGACGAACAGGTTTTCGCCCGCGCCCTCGCTGACGAAACCGGCGGTGTCGAGCAGCATCGCCTCGTCGTAGCCGTCCTCGGTGGCCTCCAGGTTGGCCAGGATCGAATTGGTGTAGTTGCTGACCGCCTTGGCCTGCGTCATCGTGATGTTCACGTGATGGCGCGTGTAGCTCGAGGTCTTGACGCGGATGCCGCGCCGCAGGCCTTCCTCGCCCAGGTAGGCACCCCACGGCCAGGCCGCGATCATCAGGTGGATCGTGTTGCCCTTCGGGCTCACGCCGAGCTTCTCGTCGCCGATCCAGGTGAGCGGGCGCAGGTAGCAGCTGTCGAGCTTGTTGACGCGCACCACCTCGCGCTGCGCCTCGCACACCTGCTCGAAGCTGTAGGGAATCCTCATGCGCAGGATCTTCGCGCTGTTGAACAGGCGCTCGGTGTGCTCGCGCAGCCGGAAGATCGCGGTCTTGCCGCTGGCCGTCTTGTAAGCGCGCACGCCCTCGAACGCGCCGCAGCCGTAGTGCAGCGTGTGCGTCAGCACGTGGATCTTGGCGTCGCGCCAGTCGACCAGCTTGCCGTCGAACCAGATCTTGCCGTCGCGGTCGGACATCGACATGAAAATCCCCGAAAGCAGGAAGCGGACTGCGATTCTAGGCCGCGGCACCCTCGAACAGCCAGCGCGCATGCACGCCCAATCCGGTGGCCACGCTGGCAAAGCGGTCGCCACGCACGCTGCGCGCCTGCGGTGCGACCGCGGCGATCGCGCTCACCAGCGGCTGCAGGCCTGTGGAACCACCGGTGAAATACATTGCATCGAGCTGCGTCGGCAACAGGTTCGCTTGCGCCAGTGCCTCGCGCGCCGCGCCGACGATGCGTTCGCGGTCGGCGGCGATCGACTGCATCGCCTGCGGCTCGCGCAGCAGCGTGGCGAGGCCGCCTTCGACGAGGCCGAGGTCGATCGGCGCCGCCGGCTGCGCCGACACCGCAATCTTGGCGTCTTCGGCGCGTGCCGCCAGCGCATGGCCGAGGCGTCGCGTCACGATCGTCATCAGCCGTGCGTGCAGCCGCTCGTCGGCGTACCAATCGCGCAGGCCGCGCAACTCGAGCACCCGTGCCGGCGTGTAGCAGGTGTTGATCAGGTGCCAGGTGGCGAGGTCGAAGTAGATGCCGCTGGGCACTTCGCGCGGCACGGCGCCGTCGGCGCGCGCGGGCCCGACGGCGCCGTAGCCGGCCAGCGGCAGGATGCAGCCGAGTTCGATGCGGCGATCGAAGTCGGTGCCCGCCACGTGCACACCGTGGTTGGCCAGGATGTCGGCGCGCCGGTCGAGCTGCCTGCGCTGGCGCGGGCCGACCCGCACGACGCTGAAGTCCGACGTGCCGCCCCCGATGTCGGCCACCAGCACGGTCTGCTCGCGCTCGACCGAGCGCTCGTAGTCGAACGCGGCAGCGATCGGCTCGTACTGGAACTGCACCTCGGAGAAGCCCACCTCGCGCGCGACGCGCGCCATGGCGTCCTGCGCCGCGGCATCGCGCGCGGGCTCGTCGTCGACGAAGAACACCGGCCGGCCGATCACCGCGCGCTCGATCGGTGCGCCGGCGCGCGCCTCGGCCCTGGCTTTGAGGTGGCGCAGGTAGCTGCCGATCACGTCGAGGTATCGCACCGAGTGGCCGCCGCCGACCTCGGTGCTGCGCTCGACCAGGTCGGAGCCGAGGATGCTCTTCATCGAGCGCATCAGGCGGCCCTCGGTGCCCTCGACGTAAGCCGCGATCGCAGCGCGTCCGTAGAGTCGCTGCGGCTGCTGGTGCGCGGCCAGACCCTCGACCGCGTAGAACACTGCGGTCGGCATGCCGGTGAAGGCCCCTTCCAGCGCCACCAGCTCGACGCCGCTGCCGCGGGCAGGCAGTGCCAGCGCCGAATTGCTGGTGCCGAAATCGATCGCGCAGTGCAGGCGGTTCGTCATCTCGCTGGCGCGGACACCGCGGCCCGCGCAGCGCGCGATTGTGCCCGCGCACGCGGGCACGGTTCAAGTTCGCCTGGCCGGGCTCAGTCGATCGCCTTGGGGGCGTGCGCGATCGTCGCGTTCTGTTCGCTGTCGTGGTTGATCCACAGCAGCGCGCGCTCCGACAGCAGCAACTGCGCGATGCGCTCCATCGACGCCAGCGACTGCTCCTTGCTGTAGTTGAAGCCCGGGACGCGCCGCTGGTCGAAGTTTTCCTTGAAGTGTGCGAGGTCACCCGACAGCACGACGGTGCCGGTCTTGGGCAGCCGCAGCAGCAGCGACTGGTGCCCCGGCGTGTGGCCCGGCGTGGACAGGATCACCACCGTCGCGTCGCCGAACACGTCCCTGTCGCCGTTGAGCTTGACCACCGGGTTGCTGCGCAGCTTGTCGTACAGCGCGGGGTTGAAGCCGTACTTGGCCGGCTCGGAGCCGAACGCGGCGTCGTATTCGGCCTGCTGGATGTACAGCGTGGCAGCGGTGAACAGGTTGGCATTGCCGACGTGGTCGGCGTGGGTGTGCGAGAACGCGAGGTGCTTGATCTGCTCGGGAGCCACGCCGAGCTCGGCGAGCTGCGACGCCAGCGTCTTGGTGCGCCTCATGAGCATGCCGCGCGCGCCCGGCTGTCCGTCGGGACTCGCGGCCAGCGCGTCGGCGAAGCCGGAATCCCACAGCATCCAGTCGCTGCCGTGGCGGATCAGGTAGCAGTTGTCGCTGAAGGTCATCGGCTTGCCTTCGTTGAAGCCCGGCGACCAGGGCGAGATGTCGGGGATCTGGGCCTCCCCGCAGTACAGCACGTACAGCCGCATCGGCGGGATGCGGGGGTCCGAGGTGCAGCCGAGCAGCGCGGCAGCAAGCAGCAAGCCCAGCAGCGGCGCGCTCCATGTCCGGCCGAGTCGCATCGTCGCCTCCTTGGGTGTTGCGCGGGCTTGCGCGCCCCTAGTGTGGGGCTTCGCCGAGCACCGTGCAGCGCCGCACCACGCGGCCCTCGCGCGCCTCGTCGAACGGCGTCGCCCGATGCAGCAGGCAGCGGTTGTCCCACACCAGCAACTCGCCGACCGTCCAGCAATGCTCGTAGGTCAGGTCGCGGTGGATGATGAGCGCATTGAGCTCCTCGATCAGCGCGCGCCCTTCGTCGTACGACATGCCAACGATGAACTCCGCATGATCGCCCAGGTACACGCACTTGCGGCCGGTCTCCGGGTGCGTGCGCACGATCGGGTGGTCCACCGGGGGACGCTCGCGCTTCTGCGCTTCGGTCATCGGGTCTTCGCTGTGGCGGCGGTTGCGCGAGAAGTCGAGGTTGTGCACCGCGCGCAGGTTGGCGATGCGCGCCTTCCACGCCGGACTCAGGCGCTCGTAGGCGCCGTACATGTCGCAGAAGTGGGTCTCGCCGCCGACCTTGGGCACCACCTCGCCGTAAATGATGGTGGCCTGGCCGGTGACGCGTGACCACGAGCCGTCGGTGTGCCACGCCAGCGTGCCCTTGTCCGGGTGCTTGCCGGTGGGACGACCGTGCTCGTCGAGATTGGACAGCCGGTACAGCTCGGGAAAGCCGCCGGCGTGGTACTGGTTCATCACGTGCACCTGCACCTCGCCGAAGCGGCGTGCGAACGCCACCTGGGTGGCCGGCGGCACGTCCTGCGGCTCGAACAACAACACCTGGTGGCGCAGGAAGGCCGCGTGGATGCCGTCGAACACGGCGTCGCTGAGGCCTTGCGCGAGCTGCACGCCGACCACCTCGGCGCCGAGATGCGGGGTCAGTGGACGAGTCTCAAAAGGCAGCGCGGCCATGGCGGCAGCTCCTGCAACTTCACTTGGGGCAAATGTAGCCGGCTCCGGTGGGGCTCTTGAAGCAACCCACCGACTCGGGCAGCAGCCACTTGGGCAGCGCGAGTACGACGTTGGGAAACACGACGACGAATGCGATCGTCGCGAAGAACACCGCGTACATCGGCAGCGAGCGCACCACGGCGCGGCCGAAGCCGATGCCGACGTACTTCGACGCCACCAGCAGCGACAGCCCGTACGGCGGCGTGATCAACCCGAAGACCAGCGTGGTGATGATCACCGCGCCCATGTGCAGCGGGTTGATGCCGCCGACCTCGGTGAGCTTGTTGATGATCGGCATGAAGATGATGATCGCCGGCACCGCGTCGATGAAGTCGCCGACGATGACGAACAACACGACCAGCAGGAACATGATCATCGCCGGATCGGTGCCCGCGTAGTGGGAGATGTAATCGGCCACGATGTCGGGGCCGCGCAGGTAGGCCACCATCCAGCCGAACGCCGAGGCGCCAGCCACCGCGGCCAGCGGCAGCGAATACAGCAGGCCCGCGTACATGAAGTCGCGCGGCAGTTCGCGCACGTGGCCCGGCCGCAGCACCGGGATCAGCACCAACAGGATGTAGGCGCAGGCCACCATGCCGGCTTCAGTGGGCGTGAACCAGCCGGTGAGGATCCCGCCCATGATGATGAC
>Ga0207675_100005052_pt1 | contig 12698 bp, 10 predicted proteins | sample KBSSwiS42_FD_184305 | JGI IMG/M metagenome (GOLD analysis project Ga0207675, IMG submission 184305) | Switchgrass rhizosphere microbial communities from Kellogg Biological Station, Michigan, USA - KBS Switchgrass S4-2 (SPAdes) (version 2) | ecosystem: Host-associated > Plants > Roots >... | reverse complement strand
CTTCTCGTTGATCTCGCCGAACATGCGCTCGGACAGCACTTCCGAGAAGCCGATGATCGCGTTGAGCGGCGTCCTCAGCTCGTGCGACATGTTGGCGAGGAACTCCGACTTGTGCTTGTTGGCGACCTCGAGCTGCGCGCTCTTCTCCTGGATCTCGCGGAACAGGCGCACGTTCTCGATCGCGATCACCGCCTGGTCGGCGAACACCGTCACCAGCTCGATCTGCTTGTCGGCAAACGGCCGCGCCACTCCGGTGCGCGCCAGGGTCAGCACGCCGATGGGCACGCCCTCGCGCAGCATCGGCACCGCTAGGATGCTGCGATAGCCGGTGGCCTGGAAAAGGTCGAGCCGCCCGTACGCGGCATCTGCGCGCACGTCGGGAATATGCACCGTGACGCCGTCCACGATCGCCCGCCCAGTGGCCGAGCTGCGGTCGGCCCGGATCGGCTCGCGGCGAATCGCCTCATCGAGCGGCTGCCCCGGCGCCATCGCGGGGTCGGTGGAGAAGGCGAGCGGCAGATAGCGGCCCTCCGCATCCGGGCGAAAGATCGTGCCGCGGTCGGCATCGCACAGCTTGCGGGCATTGTCGAGCACGATCTGCAGCACCGGTTGCAGGTCGAAAGTGGTGCGGCTGATCACCTTGAGCACCTCGCTCGTCGCGGTCTGCTGCTCGAGCGCCTCCTTGGTCTCGTTGAACAGGCGCACGTTCTCGATCGCGATCACCGCCTGGTCGGCGAAGTTTCCGATCAGCGCGATCTGCCGTTCGGTGAAGGCGCGCACCTCCGTGCGATAGATCGCCACCTCCCCGACCACCTCGTCGTCCTTGAGCATTGGCACGAGGAGCAACGTTCGCATCCCGGCGACCTGGACCGCGGCAACTGGCAAAGGCGCGCCCGAGAGGTAGCCATGATCGGTACGCATGTCCAGTATGTGCACGGATTTGCGGGTTTCCACAACGCGCGCCAGCGGCACGTCCGGTGACGGTCGAACCAGCATTCCGACCCGCCATTGCGCGGCCGGCAATGCCCCGTGCAGCGCCGCCATCCTGAACCCATCGCCTTCACGCAGCCACAGGACCCCGTAGGTCGCCTCGCAAAGCGATGTCGCGTTCGCGAGAATGGCCTCGAACACCCCGGTGAGCTCGCTTGGGGACCGCGAAATGATCCGCAGCACCTCCGATGTGGCCGTCTGCTGCTGCAGAGCTTCTTTCAGCTCGGCGGTGCGCTCCTCGACCTTGCGCTCGAGACCCGCGTACGACTCGCGCAGCTGCGCGGTCATGCGGTTGAACTGCGCGGCGAGCGCCTCGAGCTCGTCGCCGGTGCGCACCTCGATCTGGCTGTCGAGATCGCCGGCGCCGATGCGCTGCGCGCCCTCCTGCAGGGTGCTGATCGGGCGCACCATGCTGCGCGCGAGATAGAGCGCGCCCAGCGCCGAGAGCAGCAGGCCCGCGACCTCCATCACCAGGGTCCGAAGCACCGTGGCGTCGAGCGCCGCGTAGACCTCGCTCGCGGGCTGCTCGACGAACACCTTCCAGCCGAGCATGCTCGCCGGCCCGCCGCGCGCCGCCTGCTCGCGCGCGGGCTCGATGGGCGCGTAGGCGGTCAGCACAGCCTTGCCGTTGAGGTCCTTTGCGAGCATGGCCTGCGATTCGTCCGCGCCGGGCGCGAACGCGGCCTTCACCTGCTCCAGGCCGGAAAGGTTGGTCTTGCGCAACACGAGGCCGATGTCCGGATCGGCCACCAGGTGGCCGGTCGAGTCCACCACGTAGGCCTTGCCCTTCTGCCCGATGCGGATGCGGCTCACGACGTCCCAGATGAACTTGAGGTTCACCTCGGCCACGGTCACCGGCCCGGACTCGCCGCCCGAGCGCACCGCGATCGACATGTAGGGCTCGGTCTCCTTGCGGAAGTACACCGGCCCGAACCAGGTTCGGCCCGGGCGCGCGTTCTGGAACGCCGGCTCCTTCGAGCGATCCTTGTTCGCGCCGGCGACGTCCATCGCCAGGCGCGACACCGCGAGCTGCTCGCGGCCTTTGGCATCGATCTGCGCGATGTCGGTAACCGCGGGCACCACGCGCAGCAGCTTGAGGAATTCGATGCGGCGCTGCTCGAGGCCCTCGGCGCCGAGCTGCGGCAACGCGGCAAACGCGAGCTGCTGCTCGATCTGGCTCACGAACTGCTCGATGCGCGCCGCGGCGCCGGCCGCTTTCTCGCGCTGCAGGCTGGCGAGGGCTTCCTTGTTTTCCTGGTAGGCGAAGTACAGCCCTACGCCGCCCGAGATCAGCAGCGCGCCGCAAACCAGAGCGAGGATCAGCAGGAAATACTTGCGGAACAGCCGGCCGCGGCGCTGCCGCGCGAGCGGCGGCTGCGTGATCGGCTCGGCCGGTTTCACCTCGATGACTGCCTCCCCCTCAAGGCCGGGCGCCTCTCGCCCGGCACATCCCTACCGGGGGAGTATGGCCTTCCCTCGCGAAAAATTCATCCCGCGGTCCGGGGGCGGACTGGTTATTCGATCGGGCTGTCGTCCCGCCCGAGCTCGGTCGCGTGCACCGGCCCCGTCACCACCACCGCCATGGCCTGCTGCGGCATCCCGCTCGCCGGGAAGGCCAGGTCGGCCATCGACAGCGCGGCCGCGCCCAGCATCAGGAAAGTCGGGATCATCAGAACCAGGAACTGCAGGTGCTCGATCTTGCCCATACGCGCCCCCCGCGATCGGATGGGCGCCAGACTAGGCCGGTCCATCGCGCGCCACAGCGAACCAGGGCGGCCGCCAGGAGTGATTTATTTACCCGCGTGTCGCACAATGGTAAGAAGTCACAGGGAGCGTGTGTGAAAGATCGCAGCGTAGAGTTGTTGCCGCAGCCGCTGCTGGACAAGATCGCCGCGGTCGCCACGGTGCGCACCTTCCCCAAGCGCGCGATCATCGTCACCGAGGGTGACGATACCGACTCGATGTACGTGATGCTCTCGGGCAAGGCGCGCGTCTTCGTCGCCGACGACAAGGGGCGCGAAGTCCAGCTGAACCAGCTCGGCGCCGGCGAGTACTTCGGCGAAGTCACGCTCGACGGCGGGCCGCGCTCGGCTTCGGTCATGGCGGTGGAGGAGTGCCGCTGCGCGGTGGTGAAGCGCACCGAGCTCACCCCCTTCATCGAGAAGAATCCCGAGCTCGCGGTCCACATCGTGCGCAAGCTCGCGCGCCGGGTGCGCGACCTGACCGAGAACGTGCGCAGCCTCGCGCTGATGGACGTCTACGGCCGCGTCGCGCGCCTGCTGCTCGAGCTCGCCGAGGAGAAGGAAGGCCGCCTGGTGGTGAGCGAGCCGCTCACCCACAAGGACATCGCCTCGCGCGTCGGCGCGTCGCGCGAGATGATCAGCCGCATCTTTTCCGACCTCTCGGACGGCGGCTACGTGCGCAAGGAAGACCGGCTGCTGGTGATCGCGCGAAAACCGCCGCCGCGCTGGTAGTTCTGCCCGGGGTAATCCGTCACAAGGCCTCGGCGCAACCGGTCATTGAGGCGTCCCCATCGCCTGCGTAGCTTGGGCGCATGGCTTCCGACTTTGCCGAGGTCCTGCTGCTGGTCGTGCGCGGCGCGCTGTTCGCCGGTCTTTGCTGGGGCGCGTGGCTCTGCCTCGCTGAGCGGGTCGGCGCGCCGCAACCGGGCAACAACCGGCCGCTCGAGCGCTTCGCCACGTTCGCGGTGCTCGTCCTTCTGCTCACCGCCCTTGGAGGGCTGTCCCCGGCCGCATGAACTTCCGCATCCGCAAAGGCACCCACATTTCCCATTTTCATCAGAGCTGCCCGCTCTGGCCGACCGAAGAGTTCTACGAGCAGGAGCGTCCGCTCTGGTGGGGCAACCTGTGCGACGAATGCTCCAGGCTCGCCGACATGGACGCGAGCAAGAGCCGGAAGAACGGCACCGAGGGCTAGCGCCTCATGCATTTCAGCCGGAACGCGGGCACCGGCTGCTGAAACCCCCTGAGCGTGAGCGCGCCGACGAACTCGGTCTCGGCGATGCCGACGATGTCCTGCTCGGTCTGCGCGTCGAGGATGATCTCGCCGGAATGCGCCGCGCCGCACAGGCGCGCGGCGAGGTTCGGCACGTTCCCGATCGCGGCGTACTCCCAGCGCTGCTCGAAGCCGATCACGCCGAGCGTGGTGTCGCCCTGCGCGATGCCGATGCCCAGGCCGACCTCGTGGCCGAGCTTGGCCCAGGCGTCGGAGATCGGGCGGTAGGCTTCCTGCAGGGCGAGCGCCATGCGGATGGAGCGCTCGGCGGGATTGTCGACCTCGATCGGGTCGTTGAAGAAGATCATCACGCCGTCGCCGGCAAAGTGCTCGAGCGTGCCGCCGTAGTCGTCCACCGTGCGGCCGAGCGTGGCGTGATAGGCGCGCAGCAGCTCCATCACCTCGTCCGGGTCGGCGCGATCGGTGAACGCGGTGAAGCCGCGCAGGTCGAGGAACACCGCGGTGATCTCGCGCCGGTGCGGCTCGAGCAGCTCCTCGCCGCCGGCGACGATCGCCTCCGCCACCGCGCGCGAGAAGAAGCGCTTCATGCGCGACAGGCGCTCGAGCTGCGCCACCTGGTCGCGCACGCGCTCTTCCAGGCGCGCATTGAGCTCGCGGATCTCGTCCTGCAGCGCCTTGACGTGCAGCAGGCGCTTCACGCGGCCGAACAGCTCCGCCCAGTTGACCGGCTTGGCGATGAAATCGTCGGCGCCGACCTCGATGCCCTTGACGCGCTCGGTTTGCGGGTCGGCCGAGGTCACCAGGATCACTGGCAGCAGCGTGGTCGCCGGGCTCGCCCGCAGCTGGCGCACGAATTCGTAGCCGTCCATGCGCGGCATGAGGATGTCGGAGATCACCAGATCGGTGCCCTTGCTGCGCACGATGTCGAGCGCCGATACGGCGTCGAGCGCCACCTCGACCTCGTAGCCGAGGTTGCGCAGCAAGCCGGACACCATTTCGGCGTTGGTGCGCTGATCGTCGACGACCAGGATGCGCTCAGCCATCCTCAGAAAACAATGACGCCGCGCGCATTCTTCCCGGCCTGCAGGTCGGCAAACGCCTGCGGCGCCTCGGCGATCGAATAGCGCCGCGTAATCAGCTCCTCCAGCTTGAGCCGGCCCGCCAGGTAGAGCGACAGCATGCGCGGGAAGTCGACGCGCGGCACGCACGAGCCGAAATAGCTGCCGGTCAGCGTCTTCTCCTCGAACGGCAGCGTCATGGTGCGCACCGAGGTGGAATCGCCCGGCTTGGCCACCCCGACCACCACCGCCAGCCCGCCGCGGCGGATCGCGCGGTAAGCGGTCGCGGCGAGCTCGCCCGATCCCACGCATTCGAAAGCGTAGTCCGGCCCGCCGCCGGTGAGCTTTTTCAGCTCTTTGACGGGGTCCTCCTTGAACAGAATCGTATCGGTGGCGCCAAACTTTTTCGCCATCTGCAGCTTTGGCTCGAGCGTATCGATCGCGATGATGCGGCGCGCGCCGGCGATCGCCGCGCCCTGGATCACCGAAAGTCCAACGCCGCCGCAGCCGAACACCGCGACCGAGGAGCCCGGCTCGACCTTGGCGGTGTTGAACACCGCGCCGACGCCGGTGGTGACGCCGCAGCCGACCAGCGCCGCGCAGTCGAGCGGGATCTTCGGGTCGATCTTGATCAGGTTCTCGGCCGACACGGTGGCGTACTCGGCCATCGACCCGCAGCCGGAGAAGATGCCGAGCGGCGTGCCTTTTGCATCGCGCACGCGTGGCGTGCCCTCGAGCGGCGTGGTGAGCGCCTTGCCCTGCTCGAGGCAAAGCACCGGCCGGCCGGCGACGCAGAAGCGGCACTTGCCGCACATGTAGATGAAGGAAAAGATGACGTGGTCGCCGGGCGCGAGTTCGCTGACGCCCTCGCCCACCTGCTCGACCACGCCGGCGCCCTCGTGCCCGAGCACCAGCGGCAGCGGCAGCGCGATGGTGCCGTTGATCGCCGACAGATCCGAGTGGCACACGCCGCACGCGCCGAGCTTGACGGTGACCTCGCCTCGCTTCGGCGCGTCGACCGCGATCTGCTCGACGGTCACGGGCTTGTTGTGCTCGCGGCAGAGAGCCGCTTTCGCTTGCCGAACCATGACTTGAGTATAGCTAGAATATGGAAATGCTCCTTCGCAACCAGCTATTCATCGGCGGCGCGTGGGTCGCGCCCTCCGGCAAGCAAACCATCGAAGTGCACAACGCCGGTAACGGCGAGGTCATGGGACGCGTGCCGCTCGGCGACGAGAAGGATGTCGAGCGCGCCGTCGCGGCCGCGCGTGATGCGCTTCCCGGGTGGATGGACACCGCGCGCGAAAAGCGCGCCGAGTATCTGGAAAAAATCTCTGCGGGCCTGAAAGGGCGCGCCGACGAGCTCGCCCGGCTGATCGCGCAGGAAGTGGGTATGCCGCTCAAGATGGCCGTACGCATTCAGGCCGGCCTGCCGATTGCGAACTTCGCGAACTATGCAAAGCTGGTGAAAGAGTTTTCCTTCGAAACCCGCATCGGCAACTCCCTCGTGGTGCGCGATCCCGTCGGCGTGGTGGGCGCGATCACGCCGTGGAACTACCCGCTGCACCAGATCGCGCTCAAGGTGGCGCCGGCGCTGGCCGCGGGCTGCACCGTAGTGCTCAAGCCCTCCGAAGTGGCGCCGTTCAACGCGTTCCTGCTCGCCGACGTGATCGAGTCGGCCGGGCTGCCGAAGGGCGTGTTCAACCTGGTCACCGGCACCGGCGCGCAGGCCGGCGAGGCGCTGGTGAAGCACCCCGGCGTGGACATGATCTCCTTCACCGGCTCGACGCGCGCGGGCAAGCGCATCTCCGAATTGGCCGCCCAGTCGGTAAAACGCGTTGCCCTCGAGCTCGGCGGCAAGAGCGCCTCGGTGATCCTCGACGACGCGGACCTCGCTGCCGCCGTAAAGGGCACCGTCAACGGCTGCTACCTCAACTCCGGCCAGACCTGCACCGCGCTCACCCGCATGCTGGTGCCGGAATCGAAATATGAAGAGGCCGCAAAGGTTGCGTCCGAGGTGGCCAATACGTTCAAAGTAGGCGACCCATTGGCGGAAACCACACGCCTTGGACCGCTGACCTCGGCGGCGCAGCTCGAGCGCGTGCGCGGCTATATCAAGAAGGGTGTGCAGGAAGGCGCCGAGCTGCTGGTCGGCGGCGCGGAGCCGCCCGAGGGCGCGCCGGCCGGCGGCTACTACGTGCGGCCGACGGTGTTCGGCAAGGTGAAGAACAGCATGACCATCGCCCAGGAAGAGATCTTCGGCCCGGTGCTGTCGATCATCCCGTACCGGGACGAGGAAGACGCGGTGCGTATCGCCAACGACAGCCCCTACGGCCTCGCCGGCGCGGTGTGGTCGAAGGACGAGGCGCGCGCACAGCGCGTGGCACGGCGCATCCGCGCCGGGCAGGTCGACGTCAACGGCGGCGCCTTCAACATGAACGCGCCCTTCGGCGGTTTCAAGCAGTCGGGCCACGGCCGTGAAGCCGGCGTGTTCGGGCTGGAAGAGTTCCTCGAGTACAAGTCCCTGCAGCTGAAGGGATGAAAAAAAGTCTTTTAGAAAAAATACAGAATCGAAGTGCGCAGGTTGCCGTCGTCGGCTTGGGCTATGTCGGCCTGCCGCTCGCGCTGCGCTTCTCCGAATGCGGCTTCCACGTGATCGGCATCGATACCGATGCCGATCGTGTGCGGCAGCTCGCGGCCGGAGAGACCTACATCGCGCGGTATGGCCCGGAACGGGTCTCAGCGGCACTCAAAAAAGGCTTTCAGCCCACGGCCTCGTTCGCCGCGGCGGCCAAAGCCGACGCCATCCTGATCTGCGTGCCGACGCCGCTCACTACGCAGCGCGAGCCCGATCTCAGCCACGTGCGCGCCGCGGCGGACGCCCTTGCCCCGCACCTGCGCGCCGGCCAGCTGGTTTCCCTGGAAAGCACCACCTACCCCGGAACCACGGAGGAAGAAATCCTCCCCCGCGTGGGCAGGAAGCGCCTCACCGTGGGCAGGGACATCTTCGTCTGCTTCTCCCCCGAGCGCGAAGATCCGGGTAACGCGCGCTATCCCACGCACTCGATTCCCAAGGTGCTCGGCGGCACCACGCCCGATTGCCTCGAAGTCGGCATGGCGCTGTACAGCGCGGCCATCGACAAGGTCGTCACGGTGAGCTCCACGCGCACCGCCGAGATGGTGAAGCTGCTGGAGAACGTGCACCGCGCGGTGAATATCGGCCTCGCCAACGAGATGAAGATCATCTGCGACCGCATGGGCATCGACGTGCACGAGGTGATCCGCGCCGCGGCCACCAAGCCGTTCGGCTTCGTGCCCTACTGGCCGGGACCGGGGCTCGGCGGCCATTGCATCCCGATCGACCCGTTCTACCTGACGTGGAAGGCGCGCGCCTACGGCGTGCACACGCGCTTCATCGAGCTCGCCGGCGAGATCAACGCCGCGATGCCGGTCTGGGTTCTCGGCAAGGTGACCGACGCGCTCAACGCGCGCGGCAAAAGCGTGCGCGGCAGCCGCATCCTGGTGCTGGGCGTGGCCTACAAGAAGAACGTCGACGACCTGCGCGAGTCGCCGGCGCTCGAGCTGATGAAGCTGCTCGCCGAGAAGGGCGCGCGCATCGCGTTCAGCGATCCTCACGTACCCGCCCTGCGGTGGCGGGTCCATGAGCACGCACCGCTCGAGGGAGTAAAGCTCGGCGCAGCGCTGTTAGCCGAGCAGGACCTTGTCTTGCTTGCCACCGACCACGATGCGTTCGACTACGAGCTGATCCTGAAGAACTCGCCCCTGATCGTCGATACGCGCGGTCGCTACCTCGAGCCGGCGGCCAACGTCGTCAAAGCGTAGATGCGCCTGGTTCGGCTGATCACCGGACTGGTGGTCGCCGCGTTCGTCGTCGGCCACTTCTCGAACCATGCGCTCGGCGTGGTCTCGATCGAGGCGATGGACCGGTTGCGCGCCATGCTCGCCGCGTGGTGGCGCAGCCCGGTGGGCACGGCAGCACTGTACGGCTCGCTGCTCACGCATTTCGGCCTCGCCCTGGCTTCGCTCTACCGGCGCACCACGCTGCGCATGCCGCTATGGGAAGCGGCGCAACTGGTGCTCGGTTTGGCGATCCCGCCGCTGCTCATCGCGCACGTGGTCGGCACCCGATTCGCCTGGACGCTGCTCGGCCACCACATCGACTACGAGCGCGTGGTCGGCTCGCTGTGGTCGACCGATTGGGGCATCACGCGCCAGTCGGTTCTGCTGTTGATCGTCTGGGCACACCTGTGCGCCGGCCTGCACTACTGGCTGCGCGTGCGCGCGTGGTACCGCGCGGCGGAGCCGCTCGCCTTCGCCGTGGCGCTGCTGCTGCCCGCGCTCGCGCTCTCCGGGTTCGCCAGCGCCGGCTTCTACCTCTGGCCGAGCATCGAGAGCGTGGGCGGCATGCAGAAGTACAACGTCGAGCTCGCCGGCATGAGCGCGGCGGACCGCATGCGCATGACGGCATGGCGCGAGGGACTGGAGTACGGGTTCTGGATCCTGCTCGCGGCGACGCTGCTCGCGCGCTGGCTGCGCACGCGGATCGGGGCGACCTATAAGGTGCGCCACGCCTCCGGGCGCGTCATCGTCGCGCCGATCGGCCGCAGCCTGCTGGAAGCGATGCGCGACGAGGGCATCCCGCACGCCTCGGTCTGCGGCGGCCGCGCGCGTTGCACCACCTGCCGCGTGCGGGTCAGCGACGGGCTCGCGCACCTGCCGCCGCCGGGGCGCCGCGAAGCGCAGGCGCTCGGCCGCATCCAGGCGCCGCCCAACGTGCGGCTCGCCTGCCAGTGCCACCCGACGCGCGACGTCACGATCACGCCGCTGCTGCCGCCGAACGCCGGCCCCACATCGGCGCGCCAGCCGCCGGGCGGCGCGCAGGGGCGCGAGCGGCCGATCGTGGCGATGTTCGTCGACCTGCGCGACTCGACGCGCATCGCCGAGAGCCGCCTGCCCTACGACGTGGTGTTCATCATGAACCAGTTCTTCGCCGAGATGCACGCCGCGCTGCGCGCGACCGGCGGCTACTACGCGCAGTTCCGCGGCGACGGCCTGCTCGCGCTCTACGGGCTGCAGAGCGACCTGCCGGCCGCGTGCCGCGCCGCGCTCGAGGGCGCTGCGCAGATGCAGGCGCGCATCGAAAAACTGAATCAAAGCCTGTCCGACGAGATCAAGGCGCCGCTGCGCATCGGCATCGGCATCCATGCCGGCGTGGCCATCGTCGGCACCCTCGGTCCGCCCGCCGAGCCGATCTACTCGGCGATCGGCGACATGGTGAACACCGCGGCGCGCCTCGAGGACATGACCAAGGCCTTCGGCTGCACGCTGGTGGTGTCGGCCGAAGCGCTGCGCCAGGCGGGTGTCGAACCGGCCGGCGCGCCGCAGCACCAGGTCCGCGTAAGAGGAAAGACCGAGCGCCTGATGGTCTATGCCATCGACGACCCGCGCTCGCTGCCTACGGCCGAGTCCCGCTCATCGTCCGCGAAAGCTGCGCCGTAGTATTGGCGAGGCGCGCGGCGAGCACGCGGATCAGCTCGATCGCGGCGTCCGGGTTCTCGCGGATGATCTTGTTGAACAGCTCCTTCGAGATCTTCAGGGTCTCGAGCTTGGTCTGCGCGGTGGCGGTCGCGGTGCGCGGCACATCGCCGAAGATCGCGATCTCGCCGATGATGTCGTTGCGCCCGAGGGTGTTGACCACGATCGGCCCCGAGGGGCTGGGCACGCTGATCTGCACCGAGCCCTCGATCACGATGTACGCGGCGTCGCCCATGTCGCCCGCCTTGAACATCACCTGCCCCGGCGCGTAGGTCAGCCGCTCGGAGCTGAAGCACAGCAGCTTCTGCATCGCCGGCTGGATCTTGGCGAAGATGGGAAACTGCCTGATCAGCTCGACTTCCTGTTCCAGACTCATCCGGTTTTCCTTTTCAGCTCGGCGAACGGCCCGCTCTCCACCAGGCGCCCGCGCTGCATCACCAGCACCTTCGCGAAGCGTTCCGCATATTCGGGCCGCGACAGCACCCAGATCACGCCCTGCCCCTTGCGCTCTTCAAGCACGCTCTGCACCACGCGCTGCTGCGACGTCGCATCGAGCACCGCGGCGGCCTGGTCGAGCACCAGCAGCACCGGGCGCTTGAGCAGCGCGCGCACCAGCGCCACGCGCTGCCGGTCGGGCACCGGCAGGCGCGCGCCGCCGACGCCGACCTGGAAGTCGAGGCCGTTGCGCACCACCGCCGGCCTCAGGCCGAGCTCGTCGAGCAGCTCGCGCACGAGCTTGGTGATGCGCTCCACCGCACCGGCCTGGCCGGTGACGATGCGGCCGAACAGGATGTTGTCCTGCAGCGTGGCGGCGGCGTTGTAGCGCTGCGGGTCGAAGAACTCGATCGCGCCCTTGATCTCCTCGGGCAGGTGGGCGGCGAAGTGCCGCCGCGCCTCGATCACGCGCGCCTCGAAGCCTTCGTCGATCAGGCCGAGGCGGTGCCGGGCGGCGATCAGGCGGAACGGCAGCGCGAGCAGCTGGTGCGTCTGCGCTTCGTCCAGTCCTTTCAGGCCGACCTCGTCGGCGCGCTTCAGGATCGCCTCGAACTGCGGCAGGTCGTCCTGGTTGATGAAGCTGTACTGCGCGAAGAACTCGTGGCCGGGCGGCAGGCCGCTGAACAGCTCGACCATGGTCTCGGCCACCTTGTGGCCGGTGCGCACCAGCAGCTCGTGCAAGCCGGTCTCGCGCAGCACCTTGCGCACGTAGGCGTTCGCGGCGAGGTTGTCCATGTCGAACACCCGCCCGACCGGCGTGCCGAACAGCAGGTTCTCCGCGACCGTGGCGTTGCGGTTGTAGCGCGCCGGGTCGAAGCCCTCGACCCAGTCGCGGATGCCGAGCGACTCGAGCCGCTCCTGCATCTGGCGGCGCGCGTCGAGCACGCGCTCGGCGAGGCCGAGCTCGGAATCCACCGGGCTGCGCAAGCCGAGCTCGAACATGGTTTCCTCGAGGTCGACCACGCGCAGCAGGTGCACGATGCGCTCCTCGATCTCCTTGGGCCCGGCGTAGCCGGCGCATTCGTAGTCCACCCATTCGGCCTCGATGTCGAGCTCGCTGTTGCCGGTGCGGCGCGCTTCGCTCACTTCGAACGCCCGCTGCGCCGCCTGTTCCCGCGGCACGCTACGCTCGCGGATCGGGCGGTGCTTGAGGCCGTAGAGGATGTTGTCGCGCACGCGCGCCGGGAACAGGTAGGCGGGCGATCCGACATAACCGATGGCGCGGCCGATCAGCGCCTCGGGCGCGCGCGTAATGTCGACCTCGGCCATCTCGATCGAGCCGGTGCTGGGGTGCACCAGGCGCGCGAGCATCTGCGCGAGCTCGCTCGCGCCCGCGCCGGGCCGCCCGACGATGGCGATGTGCTGGTCGATCCCGGCCTCGAACGAAACGCCCTCGACCAGCTTGTGTCCCGATTCGTCGACCAGCGTGAGATTCGAAGCCTTGAGCCTGCCTTCGCGCGGCAGCGGCGGCGCGTCGGTCGGCGCCTGCATCTCGGCCGGCGCGACCTCGCCGTCGGTGAACTGCTCGACCACCTGCTGGTACTTGATCTCGACGTCGAGGCGCTGCTGGTCCCAGTCGATCAGCTCCTTCACCGGGCTGGGCAGGTCCTTGTAGGCCGCGAT
>Ga0207675_100005051_pt1 | contig 12699 bp, 9 predicted proteins | sample KBSSwiS42_FD_184305 | JGI IMG/M metagenome (GOLD analysis project Ga0207675, IMG submission 184305) | Switchgrass rhizosphere microbial communities from Kellogg Biological Station, Michigan, USA - KBS Switchgrass S4-2 (SPAdes) (version 2) | ecosystem: Host-associated > Plants > Roots >... | reverse complement strand
GACCTTGAGAATCACGTCGTGGTCGAGCGTCGCGAACGAGATCGTGGCATCGAGGCGATTGCGGAATTCCGGCGTGAACAGGCGCTTGATCTCCGCCATCTCGTCGCCGGCTTCGTGGGCATTCGTGAAGCCGATCGTGCCCTTCGCAAGCTCGTGCGCGCCGGCGTTGGTGGTCATGATGATCGTGACGTTGCGGAAATCGGCCTTGCGGCCGTTGTTGTCGGTGAGCGTGCCGTGGTCCATCACCTGCAGCAGGATGTTGTAGATGTCCGGGTGCGCCTTCTCGATCTCATCCATCAGGAGCACGCTGTACGGGTGCTTGGTGATGGCCTCGGTGAGCTGGCCGCCCTGGTCGAAACCGATGTATCCCGGGGGCGCACCGATCATCCGCGACACCGCGTGCCGCTCCATGTACTCGGACATGTCGAAGCGAATGAGCTCGATGCCGAGGCAATAGGCGAGCTGCCGGGCGACTTCGGTCTTGCCCACACCGGTAGGACCGCTGAACAGGAAGTTCCCGATCGGCTTCTGCGGATTGCCGAGTCCCGAGCGCGCCATCCGGATCGCGGTGACGAGCGCATCGATCGCCTTGTCCTGGCCGAACACGACGTTCTTCAGGTCGCGATCGAGCGTCTTCAGCGCGTTGCGGTCGTCCGAGGTGACGTTGCGCGCCGGAATGCGCGCGATCTTGGCGACGATCTCCTCGATCTCCGTCTTGCTGATCACTTTCTTCTGCCGCGACCGGGGAAGAATCTTCTGCGCGGCTCCGGCCTCGTCGATAACATCGATGGCCTTGTCGGGCAGGTGGCGGTCGTTGATGAACCGCGCCGAGAGCTCGGCGGCCGTCGTCAGCGCCGCGGGCGCGTACTTCACGCCGTGATGCTGCTCGAAGCGCGACTTCAGACCCTTGAGGATCTCGATGGTCTCGGCGATCGACGGCTCGGGGACGTCGACTTTCTGGAACCGCCGCGACAGCGCGTGATCCTTCTCGAAGATCTGCCGGAACTCGCCGTACGTCGTGGCGCCGATGCACTTCATCGCGCCGGTCGAGAGCGCGGGCTTCAGCAGGTTCGACGCGTCGAGCGTTCCGCCCGATGCCGCGCCGGCGCCGATGATCGTGTGGATCTCGTCGATGAACAGGATCGACTTCGGGTTTTCGGCGAGCTGCTTCAGCACTGCCTTCAGGCGCTGCTCGAAATCGCCGCGGTATTTCGTTCCGGCGAGCAGCGCGCCCATGTCGAGCGAATAGACCTGGTAGTCGCGCAGCAGCTCGGGCACTTCCGCCTCGTTGATGCGGCGCGCGAGGCCTTCGGCAATCGCCGTCTTGCCCACGCCCGCTTCGCCCACGAGCAGCGGGTTGTTCTTGCGGCGCCGGCACAGCACCTGGATCACGCGCTCGAGCTCGTGATCGCGGCCAATGAGAGGATCGGTCTTGCCCTGCTTCGCCATCGTGTTGAGGTTGATCGTGTAGGCCTCGAGCGCACCCTGCGCCTCGCTGCCGTTCTCGGTCTCTTCCTTCGCCTCGGCCTTTTCGTGCTTCTGCTGCGGGTTCTTGGTGATGCCGTGCGATATGTAGTTGACGACGTCGAGCCGCGTTACGCCCCGCTGGTTGAGGAAATAGACCGCGTGCGATTCCTTCTCGCCGAAGATCGCGACCAGGACGTTGGCGCCGGTGACTTCCTTCTTGCCCGACGACTGGACGTGCAATATCGCGCGCTGGATCACGCGCTGGAAACCCTGCGTGGGCTGGGTGTCGGCGTCCGAGTGGGGAGAAAGGCGGGGCGTGTGCTCGCTGATGAAATCGGCAAGGATGCCGCGGAGCTCGTCCAGGTCCACTCCGCACGACTTCAGAACCTCGGCGGCCGACGGATTGTCCAGCATCGCGAGCAGGAGGTGCTCCACGGTGATGAACTCGTGCTGCTTCTGCCGGGCCTCGACAAAAGCCATATGGAGGGAAACTTCCAGTTCCTGCGCGATCATTCGATTGCCTCTTTCACCCGAATCGCCGCGCCGCGGATTTGCGGCGCCGGCATTGCTCCTTCCTACGTCTCTTCCATCGTGCACTGCAGCGGGTGCTGATGCCGCCGCGCGAGATCGATCACCTGATCGACCTTCGTCGTTGCGACTTCGCGCACGTACGTCCCGCAGACCCCCATTCCTTCGCGATGCACCTGCAGCATCACTTGCGTGGCCCTTTCCCGGCTCATCGCAAAAACAGTCTGCAACACGACAACCACAAAGTCCATCGGCGTGTAATCGTCGTTGAGCAGAAGGACCTTGTACAGCGGCGGCGGCTTGAGCCGGGTTTTCTCCGCCTCGAGGATGCTGCCGTCCTGCTGCTGGTTAGCCATTGTCCACTATTTACGGCCAAACGTTAGATAGGTCTATGTTTGATGATTGCAACAGATTATTCAAGTGGAGGCGCAAATGCGCCCCGGCGCCTTGACGACGGCCCGGAACGTGCGCGTAATGGGTATTTGGCCGACGGACAGGCGGCTACCGGATCGGCACGAGCGCGCGCCGGCACGGCCGAACGGGCGTCGATGGATGTGCGCAGCTCGCGCTGGGCTCATTCTGGTTTCCGGCGTCCGCATGCATCGCCGGACGTCGGCTCGCTTGCGCCTTCGGGCGGCTCCCGTCAACGCCTGCGAACAATGTGGACGAGGTGTAGCCCACATCGTTCGCGTCGGCCGCGCGACCCGGCGGCAACCCGCCGCGGCCGGCTTACATCCGCTCGATCATCGCCTTGCCGAAGCCCGAGCACGACACCTGCGTTGCCCCCGGCATCAGGCGCGCGAAGTCGTAGGTCACGACCTTGTCGGCGATCGCTTTCTCGAGGCTCGCGGTGATCCGTTGCGCGGCTTCCTTCCAGCCCATGTGGACCAGCATCATCTCCGCGGAGAGGATTTCCGAGCCGGGATTGACGTAGTCCTTGCCCGCGTATTTCGGCGCGGTGCCGTGCGTCGCCTCGAACATCGCCACCGTGTCCGACAGGTTCGCCCCCGGCGCGATGCCGATGCCGCCGACCTGCGCGGCGAGCGCGTCCGAGATGTAGTCGCCGTTCAGGTTGAGCGTCGAGATGACGTCGTATTCCTCGGGCCGCAGCAGGATCTGCTGGAGGAACGCGTCGGCGATCACGTCCTTGACGATGATCTCCCGCCCGCTCTTCGGGTTCTTGAACTTGCACCACGGGCCGCCGTCGATCGGCTGGGCACCGAACTCGCGTTGCGCGATCGCGTAGCTCCAGTCGCGGAACCCGCCTTCGGTGAACTTCATGATGTTGCCCTTGTGGACGATCGTCACCGACCGGCGGTCGTTGTCGATCGCATACTGGATCGCCTTCCGCGTCAGCCGCTCCGTACCCTCGCGCGACACGGGCTTCACCCCAATGCCGGACGTGGCCGGGAAACGGATTTTCTTGACACCCATTTCACGAATGAGGAAATCGACGAGCTTCTTCGCGCCTTCGGATTCGGCTTCCCATTCGATCCCGGCATAGATGTCCTCCGAATTCTCGCGAAAGATCACCATGTCGACCTTTTCCGGGGCCTTGAGGGGGCTCGGCACGCCGGCGAAGTGCTTCACGGGCCGGAGGCAGACGTAAAGATCGAGCTCCTGGCGCAGAGCGACGTTGAGGGAGCGGATGCCGCCTCCGACGGGCGTGGTCAGCGGACCCTTGATCGACACGACGTATTCCTTGACGATCGCGAGGGTCTCTTCGGGCAGCCAGACGTCGGGGCCATAAACCTTGGTCGATTTCTCGCCGGCGTAGATCTCCATCCAGTGAATCTTCCGCTTGCCGCCGTAAGCCTTGGCGACGGCGGCGTCGACGACGTCGACCATCACCGGCGTAATATCGACGCCCGTGCCGTCCCCCACGATGTAGGGGATGATCGGGTTGTCGGGGATGTTGAGGCTAAAATCCTTGTTGACCGTGATCTTGGTGCCGCCGGCCGGGACTTTGACATGCTGATACATGAGTTCTCCTGAAACTGACAACGCGCCACCCGCCGGCATTCGAACGATCGATTCGATATGACGGCTATGCAGCAAACCCTTAATTATCCTGGATTTTGGTGAATCACGCCACGGCACGGCGCCCGGTGGGCGCGCGATGATCCGGCGCCTCTTTGCCCGCTTTCTGCCCCGCCGCAAAAAGGAGGGGCAGCCGCGCGTCTACGGCCCCGGCGACCATCCGATCCGCCGTCAGCAGCTTTCCCGCGGCGCGCTCGACGTCACCCGACGGCTGCACGAAGCCGGGTTCAAGGCGTTCATCGTCGGCGGCGCGGTGCGCGACCTCTTGCTCGGCATCAAGCCAAAGGATTTCGACATTGCGACCGATGCCCGGCCGGAGGACGTGAAGCCCTTGTTTCGCCGCGCCTTCATCATCGGGCGCAGGTTTCGGCTCGTGCACGTGCATTCGGGATCCGAAACGATCGAGGTGTCGACGTTCCGCGCGGCGCAGACGGGCGACGACGCGACGGACGAGCACGGCCGCCTCCTGACCGACAACGTCTACGGCTCGCACATGGAGGACGCCGCGAGGCGCGACTTCACGATCAACGCCCTCTACTTCGACCCGGCCAAGGAAGAGGTCTGGGACTTCGTCGGCGGCGTGGCGGACATTCGCGCGCGCGAATTGAAGCTGATCGGCGCCCCGGCGACGCGCCTGCGCGAGGATCCGGTGCGGATGCTGCGCGCCGTCCGGCTCGCGGCGAAGCTCAATGTCGCGATCGACCCGAAGACCGCCGCGCCGATCCCGAAGCTTGCGCCGCTCATCCAGAACGTCCCCGCGGCACGGCTGTTCGATGAAATGCAGAAGCTCCTGCTTTCCGGCCACGCGGTCGAGACGCTGCGGAGCCTGCGCGCGCACGGACTCTCCCACGGCCTCCTGCCGATGATCGACGTGATCCTGGAGCAGCCCCTCGGCCAGCGCTTCATCGATCTCGCTCTCGCCGACACCGATCTTCGCGTGCGTGAGGGCCGTGGGGTATCGCCCGGATTCCTGTTCGCGACGCTGCTCTGGCACGAGGTGCTTGCAACGTGGAAGGCCGGGCGCGCCGGCGGCGGCAAGTCGATTCCGGCGCTGTTCGAGGCGATGGACACGGTGCTGGCCCAGCAGGCAAAGAAGATCGCGATACCGCGCCGCTTCGAGGCGACGATCAAGGAGATCTGGTCGCTGCAGCCGCGCTTCGAGCAGCGCTCGGGCCAGCGTCCGTATCGCCTCCTCCAGCATCCGCGCTTTCGCGCCGGCTGGGATTTCCTGGATCTCCGCTGCAGGAGCGGCGAGCTCGAAGGCGACATTGCGGATCTCGCCGCCTGGTGGGACCGCTTCGCGGACGCGGGCACCGAAGAGCGGGAGACAATGCTGAAACCGGACGAGGGGCCGAAGCGGAAGAGCCGCGGGCGCGGAAGGGGACGCAAGCGCGCGCCAGCAGCGGCCGCCCTGCCGGACGGCGATCCTCCGCCCGGAGAGGTATGACGCTCGCGTACTTGGGCCTCGGCAGCAACCTCGCCCATCCCCGCCGGCAACTCGCGCGCGCGGTGCGCGCGATCCGGCGGCTGCCGCGGATGCACGTCATCGCCGTCTCGCCCAACTATGTCACCGCGCCGATCGGTGCCGAGACGCCGCAGCCCGACTACGTGAACGCCGTCGTCGCCGTCGAGACGTCGCTCGCTCCACGGGCGCTGCTCAACGCGATGCACTCGATCGAGCGCCGCCAGCACCGTCGTCGCGAGCGCGGCGCGAAGCGCAACGCGTCGCGCACGCTCGACATCGACCTCCTGCTCTACGGCCGCCGCCGGATGCGGGTGCCGGGACTCACGGTGCCGCATCCCCGGATGCACGAGCGCGCCTTCGTGCTGCGTCCGCTGACCGACGTCGCCGCCGTCGCGACGATTCCCGGACGGGGCCTCGCGCGGCAGTTCCTGCCCGCGGTCCGGGACCAGCGCATCGCGCGCACCCGCTCGCAGTTTTCGCGCTAGCCTTCGCCCGGAAACGCATGGACCTCGAGCGGAGCCGCTACGTCGTCGTCGAGGGCCCGATCGGCGCCGGCAAGACGAGTCTCGCCCGGGTGCTCGCGCAGCGTGCCGGCGGCGAGGAGCTCTTCGAGCGGCCGGAGGACAACCCTTTCCTCGAGCGCTTCTACGGCGACATGCCGCGCTACGCGCTCGCGGCGCAACTCACCTTCCTGTTCCAGCGCGCGGATCAGCTCGCTGGCGTCGGCCAGTTCGACATGTTCCGCCGGCTGACCGTGGGTGACTTCCTGCTCGACAAGGACCCGCTGTTCGCGCGCCTCAACCTGTCCGATGCCGAATACCGTCTCTACGAAAAGGTGTATTCGCACCTCAAGCCGCAAACACCGACGCCCGACCTCGTGATTTACCTGCAGGCGCCCGTCGACACGCTGATCGAGCGCGTGCATCGGCGCGGCGTCGACTTCGAGCGCAGGATATCGGCGCAATACCTGACGCGGCTCGCCGACGCCTACAGCCGCTACTTCTACGCGTTCGAGGCCTCCCCGTTGCTGATCGTGAACAGCGAGCGGCTCAACTTCGTCGACAACGACGAGCATGTGGGGCTGCTGCTCTCGCGCATCGCCTCGATGCGCGGGCGCCGCGAATTCTTCAATCTTGCATCCTGACCGGACACTCAGCATCGCGAGGACCGCATGATCATCGTAGACAACGCAGCCGAGCTCGCGCAGATCCTCGCACCCGCCAAGCGCGTGGCGTTCGTGCCGACGATGGGCAACCTCCACGACGGACACCTTTCGCTCTGCCGCATCGCGCGCCAGCACGGCGACGTGGTCGTCACCAGCATCTTCGTCAACCGGCTGCAATTCGGCCCGAACGAGGACTTCGACCGCTATCCGCGGACGATTGAGGCGGATCGCACCGGCCTCGAGCGCGAAAACGTCGACGTGCTCTTCGCGCCGAAGGAACAGGAGATGTACCCGACGCCGCAGGTCTACCGCGTGCAGCCGCCGCCCCTCGCGGAGGAGCTCGAAGGGGCGTCCCGCCCCGGGTTCTTCCACGGCGTGTGCACCGTCGTCCTCAAGCTCTTCCACCTCGTGCAGCCCGACGTCGCGATCTTCGGCAAGAAGGATCGCCAGCAGCTCAAGATCGTCCGGGGCATGGTGCAGCAGTTCAACATGCGAATCCAGATCGTTCCGGCAGAAACGGTGCGCGCCGAGGACGGGCTCGCGCTGTCGTCACGCAACAACTACCTGTCGCCGGCCGAGCGGGCCGAGGCCCCCAGCCTGTATCGCGTGCTGCGCGGCATCGCCGATGCCATTGCCGGCGGGCGAACGGACTACGCCAATCTCGAAGCGGCCGGACGGATGGAGCTTGCGAACCGCGGCTGGAAGGTCGACTACGTCGCGATCCGGCACGGCCTTGCGCTGCGCATCCCTCACCCCGAGGGCTACGATCACCCGAACCTGCTCATCGTGCTTGCCGCCGCCACGCTCGGCAACACCCGCCTCATCGACAATGTTGACGTGATAAGGAAGGACGGGGAAGACTAGGTACTCCAATCACGTCAACGTTGCGGCGAAACCTAGCGCGAGCGCAGTGCCAGCGTATTGCCAATGATGGCGAGCACGATGCCGAGCGCGGTGATCGGCGTCCACCGATACCCCTCGAACAACGTCGATAGCAGGATGGCGATCACCGGAGTCGCGACCGTGATGTAGGACGACGGCCCCGCGCCGACGCGCTTCAGCAGCGCGAAATACGCGACGAAGGCCACGACCGTCCCGCACACCGCGAGATAGGCGAGCGAAAGGACGTACTGCGGCGCCGGGTCGAAGTTCCACGAAACGCCGCGGGAGAGCGCGAATCCTGCGGCGAAGACAGTCCCGTAGATCATCGTCCACGCGGTGCCCTGAATGGTCGGGATCCCGGCTTCGTGGTTGCGCACCGCGATGAGATTGCCCACTGCGCAAGCGAGCGTCGCGGCAAGCACGAGCGCAGCGCCGCCCGTGGCGGCTCCGCCCTGCCCCGCCGCCTGGTCGAGCTCGGGCAGGAACATAAGTGCGACGCCGGTGACGCCGAGCGCGGCGGCGCCGAGGAGCCGCGGCCGCATCGGAACGCCGAACGCGATCCGCATGCCGATCGGCGTCATGAACACCATCGTTGAGTAGATGACGGCGACCAGTCCCGACACGACGATCCGCTCCGCCCAGTAGATGAAGTTGTAGTTGATCGCGATCATCAGGAGGCCGACGCCCGCGAGGAACGCGTGGTCGCGCGCACCGAAGGAGAGCGAGCGGCGGGTCGCGATGCAGCCGCCCGCGAGCAGGAGTGACGCGATCGCGAACCGGTAGGTGACCGAGACTTCAGGCTCCACGACGCCCAGCTGCCAGGTGATCGCATACCAGGTCGAGCCCCAGATCAGCGCAGGCACGAGAAAGAGTGCGCTATTGCTCATCCGGCGCCGATTTGCGGCTCAGGCCGCGCGCAACGCGTCGACGATGTTCATCCGCGCTGCGCGCGCCGCCGGGAGGAAGCCCCCGACGAACCCCATGGCGAGCGCGAACGAGAGCGACACGACGACGATGCGCGGCGTCAACGTGAACGTGAAGGCGAGCTCCGCGAACGTCTGGAAATTCATGGTGGAGATCGCGATCGCCTGCATGAACGACGCTGCGACCAGGCCGACGACTCCACCGATCGCTCCCAGCAGCAGCGCCTCGACCAAAAACGCGACCAGGATCGCCGTGCGCGAGAAGCCCAGCGCCCGCAACGTGCCGATCTCGGCGGTGCGCGAGGCGACGCTCGCGTACATGGTGATCATCGCGCCGATCACCGCGCCGATCGAAAAGATGACCGAGATCGTCGTGCCGAGGTAGCTGATGAACTTCGAGAGCAACTCGGACTGGTCGGCGTAGAAGCGGGTCTCTCGCTTGGCTTCCAGGGTGAGACGCGGATCGGATTCGATCTCCGTCTTCACTGCATCGAAGCGGCTCGTGTCGGCGAGGCGGAAGACGAGCGCCGAGAACGAGAGGCGGCGAAACGCCTGCATCATCTGCTCCGAGTCGCCCCAGATCTCCGAGTCGAAGCCGGTGCGGCCCGCATCGAAGATACCGACGACCGTCCAGTCAGAGGAGGCGAAGCGCAGCGTCTCGCCGAGGCCCGCGCCCTGGAAGCGTCCGGCGATCGACCGTCCGGCAATCACTTCGGCTGTCCCTGGCCGGAACATCCGGCCTTCGACGAGCTTCGCCTGCGGCCGGAGGTCGACGCCGACGGGAGTGACGCCGCGAATGACGACGTTCGACGGCTTGTTCGAGTCCCGCTTCGGCAGGTTGATGAGGACGACCACCTCCTTCGAGACGAGCTTCTGGCCATCGCGCCCGACCGCGATGTCGCCGAGGCTTTCGACGACGCCTGCCTGCGCGCGGTCGACGCCACTCTGCACTTCGGTCTGCGCGGCGCGGCGGATGACGATCACGTTGTCGTCCTGCCCGGTCGAGACGAGGGTCTGCTCGAGTCCCGCCGCGAGCATCAGCACTGTCGCGAACACGTAGACGACGAGCGCCATCCCGCCGGCGGTGAGCGTCGTCGTGAGCCGGCGCGCCGCGAGGTTGCGCGCGATGTAACCGAACGGCAGCGTCATCGAGTGCCGTCGCGGTTCGCGCCCGAAGGAGAGCCTTCGTGCTTCGCACTCCGGTATTCGCCCTCGGGGCGGCCCTTAGGGCTCATGCCACCGCCCGCAGGCCGTCGACGATGCGCACCGATGCCGTCCGCCACGCCGGAAAGAGAGCGGCGACGACGCCGACGCAAAGCGCGGCGCACGCCTGCAAGAGCATCGTCTCCTCGCTCACGAAGAAGATCGGGAAGAGCGTGCCCATCCGCTCGGCGAACGCGCGGGCGAGCGGGAGCGTGAGCGCAATCGCCACGGCGCCGCCGAAGAGCGCGATGCCGATCGATTCGGCCATGATGAGGCGTGCGACGAAGCCGCCGGAGAATCCCAGCGCCTTGAGCGTCGCGTACTCCGAGCCGCGCTCCCGTGCCGTCATCGCCATCGTGTTCGCCATTACCGCCATGATGATGACGATCACGACGAACGACACGGCCTGGATGGCGAGAAGGATCGCCTCGGTCATGGCCACGAACGACAATTGAAACGCTTTCTCCGTTTCCGTACGTGTCTCGGCGAGCGAGTTCTTGAACGTCGCGTCGATCGCTGCCGAAACCTCCGCCGCCTCGCCGGGCTCGCGCAGCTGCACGATGAACACGCCCGTCTGGTCCGCGCGGCGCGGATAGATGCGCTTGATCGCTTCGTTGAGATAGTCCCAGTGAAAGAAGAACGTCGACTGGTCGACGCCTTGCTCCGCGTCGTAGATCCCGCGCAGCGTGAAGCTCCAGCTGCCCGGGTAGATCGTTCCGCGGAGCGGGATCACGTCGCCGACCGACCACCCGTACTGCTCCGCGAGCTTGCGGCCGACGACCGCCCCCTTGCGATCCGTCATGAACGCCTTGCGCTCCGCAGGCGAGAGGATGAACTCGGGATACATGTCGAGATACGTCGGCGCATCGATCGCGAACTGCGGGAAGAAGTTCCGCTCGGAGACATAGACCCCGCCGAACCAGTTCGCCCACGACACCGAGCGCACGCCGGGCACCTGCCGGATCTTCTGCGCGTAGGTGAGCGGCAGCGAGAACACGAGCGAAACCGCGCTGCGGGTGACGAGCCGCGCGCTCGAGCTTGCATTGGCCCCCGCGTACCAGGCGTCGACGATCGTGCGCAAGAGCCCGAATGCCGTGATCGCGACGACGATGCCGACCACCGTCAGCGCGGTTCGCAGCTTGTGCCGGAACGCGTTCCTGGCGATGAGGCGGGGGAGGAGCATTGTTCGAGCGGGAGGGCAGCGGCGCGCGCGATCCGCAGGCGCCCGATAGTCTAAACTACGGGTTGACAACGATCCGCACGGCGCACGGCCCGCTCCATCGCCATAACGCCGGCACCCGAACCAGCCCGATGATCCCGTCACCGCCTTGCTCGTCCGTTGCGTCCGCAGCGCGGCGGCGTCGTTCCGGACGTCGAGGGATCGCAATGGCGGGCCTCCTCGCCGCGACGCTGCCGCTCACGGCCGCGGGGGTGGGCCTGGGGGAGATTACGCAGCAGTCTTCTCTCGGCCAGTCGCTGCGAGTCGTGGTGCCGGTGACGGTCGGTCCCGACGAAGACGTGCCGGCGGAATGCTTCAAGCTCATCGGCGCCGAGCGCGAAGGCGACGGCGTGCCGCAACTCCTGTTCGGGCGTGTCAACGTCGAGCGCACGCCTGCGGGAACGAGGCTCGTCGTCACCAATGGCCGACCCGTGAACGACCCGATCGTGCGCATCACGCTGCAGGCCGGTTGCGAATCGGCGGTGCGCCGGGAATACATGCTGTTCCTGGATCCGCCGACGATCGAGGCTCCGGTGGTCGCCGCCGAATCCGCCCCGCCCCCACCTGTCGTGGCCGCGCAACCGACGCCTCCCGCGCGCGAGGCGCGGCGCGCCGCGAGGCCGCAGGCACGAGCGCCGGCAAGTGCCGCGACGCGGTCGACAACGGCAACGACCGCGCCCGCTTCCGGCACGGAAGCCGCACGCAAGGCCGCGCCGCCCAAAGGTCGCGCCGTCGCGAAGGCCCCGCCAAGCCGCCCGCCCGCAGCCGCTTCAGAGCGGCCGAGATTTTCCGTGTCGAGCGGCGCACCGCTCACCGGTTCGGCGGCCACGGAAGCGGACAGGGAACGGGCCCGGCAGGAACGAGCGAACGCGATCGAAGCCGAGACGCAGGTGCTGCGCCAGCGGATCGTGGAGCTCACGGCGATGGTCGAGCGCATGCAGCAGGAATTGCGTGCGCAGGAGGCGGCGGAAAAAGCGGCCCCTGATGCGGGCAAATCGGGGACTTCGACAACCGACGTGCCGGCAACACCGGCGGCGGCAGTGGCAACGCCTCCGGACGCCACGAAAGCGGAAGCCGCGGTCGCGAAAGCGGAATCGCCCGCGGCCGCGAAGCCGCCGCAAATCGCACCCGTCAATTCCTGGTGGGATGACAACGCTCCGCTCCTCGCGGTGATTCTCGGCCTCCTGCTGTTGACCACCGCCGGCCTCCTCTGGAAGCGCAAGCGCGACGCTGCGCAGGACGAGCAATGGCGGACCGCGGAAGCGGCGCCGATCCGCGTCGGACCGCGGACGGAATCGCCCACGTCGGTGCTGCGCAACCCGTCGGCCGGAATCACGTTGGCCCATCCGGAGACGATCGCGCCGGCCGGCGCCACCGACATCGACATGACGTCGACTCGCGACGCCGCCGATGCGCTCGCGGTCTCGGAGCTCTCGCACGTCACCGAAGAGGCGCGGGTCTTCATGGCCCTCGGCCACAACGATCGCGCGATCGAGGTATTGCACGATCACATCCGTCGCCTGCCGCGAGCGACGCCCGCCGCGTGGCTCATGCTGCTCGACCTCTATCACGCTTCGGGCAAGCGTCCGGAATTTCGCAAGCTCGCCGACGATTTCCACGCGCAGTTCAATGTGCAGGCGCCCTTGTGGGAAGCGTTCGCAACCCACCGGTCCGAGAGCGGCGGCCTCGAAGGCTTTCCTCACATCGAGCAGCAGGTGGTGGAGCTGTGGCGAAAGCCCGGATGCCGCGCCTACCTCGAGCGGCTGCTGCACGACAATCGCGAGGGACGGCGCACCGGCTTCCCGCT
>Ga0207675_100005050_pt1 | contig 12700 bp, 8 predicted proteins | sample KBSSwiS42_FD_184305 | JGI IMG/M metagenome (GOLD analysis project Ga0207675, IMG submission 184305) | Switchgrass rhizosphere microbial communities from Kellogg Biological Station, Michigan, USA - KBS Switchgrass S4-2 (SPAdes) (version 2) | ecosystem: Host-associated > Plants > Roots >... | reverse complement strand
GACGGTGAAAACGCCGCACCCACCGCCATGGTTACGACTGCGTCGGGCTTGCAATACATCGACGACGCTGTCGGCGCAGGCGAATCGGCAAAGGCCGGCGATACCGTCACTGTCCACTATGCGGGCTGGATCCAGAAGGCTGATGGCAGCAAGGGATTGCTGTTCGACACCACCCGGGACATCGGCCGGCCGTTCGAATTTCGACTCGGCCGGCGCAAAGTCATCCAAGGTTGGGAAGAAGGCATCAGTGGCATGCGGGTCGGCGGCAAACGCACACTGATTGTTCCCAGCGAGCTCGCCTATGGCAAACGCGGAGCCGGCCGGATCGTGCTGCCGAATCAGAACCTGATATTCGAGGTTGAGCTGGTGGCGCTCAGGGCCAAGTAGCCGGGCATCTTCGGCTCCTCACGCACACTCTCCTCGCAACTGCAGGAACATCGCAAACAGCTTCTTTGAATTATCTGTGATCGTCAACGATGCGAGCGCATGCGCCGCTATTCTCGGATTTCGATGTCCGCAGTTCCGTGCGGGGCGTTATTCGGAATTTATCAACGCGAACGTCCGCGTCAGGGCGGCAAGGGAAGACCCGGCGCGAGACCGGGTCTTCTGGCTGGAGAGCGTGCGGCCCGTTCAGAACGGTAGACCCGCCACAGCACCATGGCCAGCGGCGGCCATGCACATCAACATCGGAATGGACAGCACGAAGTTGGTACGAGAGGCCAGCATTGCCACGCGACGCGCCTTCGCCTTCTCTTCATCCGTCGCCGGCACGATGCCGAGCACGCGCTTCTGGTTCGGCCAGATCAGACCCCAGACGTTCAACAGCATGATCGTGCCGAGCCACGCACCGATGCCGATCACCAGCTGGTAGCCATTCACTTCGGCATCCAGCATGCCGAGCGCGAAAGCGCCTGCGAAGTTGTGGCCGCGAATCAGGTACCACGCCCCCGTGAGCCATGTCGCCAGGGCAGCCCAACGGAACCACAGCAAGGCAACGGGAGCGATGTACTTGGAGATACCGGCCCCACCCGGGCCGCCTTTATCTGCACCCGCTACGGCCATCCCCGGGATCTGCACGACGTTGAAGTAGTACAGCAGTCCAATCCACATCACACCGCTCAGGATGTGCAGCCAGCGGGCCAACTGAAATTCATTGAAAACGGTCGGCGTCAGTGCCAACGCCAGCAGAATAGCCAGGACCACGCCGGTCGTGATCGCGCCCTTTACCGAATTGAGTGGGTTCATGCTCTTTGTCTCCTATGACCTTTCTTATGGGTATTTTCATCGTACGACGTAGCGCCGGAACGCCTATCGGACCCGATTCCCGACCGGGGCTGCAGGAACAGCACAAATCGCCTCGCCCCATCCATCCACCAAGGGCTACTGAGGTTCATGCGGCGCCTGCCGCCAGCACGCCCGTATCGCTAAGTGAGATATTCTCACGACCAATGCTACCACCAAGCCAATCGTTCGCTTGGCTTTGACGGCCGTTTTCGACACAGTTAGTAGGGCCGCTCGATCGCTGCATAGCGATAGTTGGCAAGGCGGTGGCCACACGAGAGCACGCGTCAGGCTCACCCCCACCATCGCAAGCATCACGGGTGGGCATGTGCTGCGCTCGTGAGTTCCTTACGATCTGACTTGCGACATGATCGCCAGCGGCCGTCCTTCGGGATCTTTGAAGAAAGCCATCCACTCCTCGGTGCCGTCGGCGTGACGATGGATCATGTGCGGAACGTCGGTGAAATCGACGCCTCGTGATTTCAGGGCAGCGTAGGCTTCCTGGATGTCCTCGACCCGGAGGTAAAGAATAGATTCTGACGACGGACCGCACGCGTTTCAGAAAATCACGTGCCGTAGACTATTGGCTATCTCGAATCCTTCTATCGACGTCTAGCCGCGTTTGTACGCCGCGAGCTTGCTGTGGGTGCGCAGAGCCTCCGCTTCCGTAAGCGGCATGGCCTGCTTTCGGCGCAGCACCAGAGCGCCGAATTCGGCGGCGGGTAACGGTCGACTGAAATGATATCCCTGGTACTGATCGCACCCCATGGACTTGAGGAAATCGAGCTGTTCGAGGGTTTCGACGCCCTCGGCGACCACCTTGAGGCGCAGGCTGTGCGCCAGTGAAATAATCGCGCGCACGATGGATGCATCGTCGGCTCGTGTCATCAGCTCCGCGATGAAGCCCCGGTCGATCTTCAACTTGTCGATGGGAAAACGACGCAGGTAGCTCATGCTCGAATAGCCTGTGCCGAAGTCATCCACGGACACCAGCACGCCCATGCGGCTCAGGTCCTCCAGGATGCCGGCAGACTCTTCGGGATCGGTCATCACGGCGCTCTCGGTGATCTCGAGTTCGAGATAGCGCGGGTCCAGGGCCGCATCGTTCAACGCGCGACGAATCACATCGAGCAGGTTGCCGCATCGGAACTGCGAGGCCGCGACATTGACAGCAATGCGCAGCGGCGGCAAACCCTCCAGCTGCCACGCCTTGGCCTGGTGGCAGGCTTCGCGTATCACCCATTCGCCGATGGATTCGATCAGCCCGCATTCCTCAGCGAGAGGTATGAATTGATCGGGTCCGATCATGCCGCGTTCGGGATGCAGCCAGCGAATGAGCGCCTCGGCGCTGTGTATCGTACCCGTGGCGGCGTCTACTTTTGGCTGGTAGTACAGCGTGAACTGCCCACGCGCGAGCGCGTAGTGCAAGTCGGTCTGCAATCCCACCCGCTCGCGGGTAATCCGATCCATGCCGGCCTCGAAGCGCTGCACGTTGCTGCGGCCGCGCTGCTTGGCGCAGTACATCGCCGCGTCTGCGTTGACGAGTAACGTCTCCGAGGAAGCGCCATCCGTCGGATAGAACGCAACACCGATGCTCGGCGAGATGCGTAGTTCCACGCCGGAGATCCGAGTCGGCGCCTGCAGGACTTCGATAACGCGTTGTCCAACCTGCTCGGCGTCTTGCGGATCGGGCGATGGACTCACCACCAGCACGAATTCGTCACCACCCACCCGCGCTACCGTATCGATGCTCCGAACGATTCCGTTCAACCGCCGCGCCACCTCGTTCAACAGCTCATCGCCCGCCCGGTGGCCGAGCGAATCGTTGACCAGCTTGAACCGGTCCAGGTCGATCACGAGAACTGCAAACTGCTGTCCGTCCCGCCGCGCGTGCGCGATGGCTTGCGTCAGTCGATCGTCCAGCAGCACGCGGTTGGGTAGTCCCGTCAGAGCATCGTGAGTAGCCAGGTGTCGCAGCTGGCGGTTGGCTGCTTCCAGACCTTCGGTGCGGGCAGTGACCACCTGTTCGAGAGCTTCGACCTGGTGACGCAGCACGCGCTCGTGCTGCCATTTGCGAGTCAGCGCGCTCGCGCACTGCATTGCTTCGATGGGTTCGAACGGTTTCTTGAGCACCAGCAGCTTGTCGGAAGTACCGAGCCTGGCCACGAAGTCGATCCAGTCGTAATCCGAATGCGCCGAACAGATGACGACCTGTACGTCCGGATCGACCGCCCACAGGCGCTCGATGGTTTCCAATCCATCCCAGCCCGGCGGCATGCGCATGTCGATGAAGGCCATTGCGTACGGCCGCCCCTGCTGGCGGGCCGCTCTGACCATTTCAACGCCCGGCTCGCCCTGCGAAGCGAAGTCGACTTCGAACTTGGGGTGAGCACATACCGCGGTCTCATCGCCCAACAACACTCTTTCCATTTCGGACATGGCAGCGTCGACCGCAGCCGCGTCGCCTTGCAGGTCGCCGCCGAGAATCTTGGCGAAGTCCTGGTGAATGGCCGCATTGTCGTCCACCACCAGTACCCGCCTGTTGGCAAACTTGGCCTCGTCGCTCATCTGCATGTCTCCGGCACTCCGATGGTCTCCTCCGTACTTGCACGCCTGCAACCAAGAAACGAAAGAGCAAACTGCTATGTGCTTAACGGTAGCGGCGGCGGCACACGGGTACCGTTAATCGCGTAACACTTCGTCGAGGTTTCGACGGCGCGCGCCTGGCATTGGGCGGCATACCGAGACACACGTCACCACAGCGCGATCGCTTCCCGTAACAATCGACATCGCCGTTCATATGCAAGCAAGCTACAACACCTGGCTCGTGGCACTGTCCATTCTCGTGGCAATGGCCGTGGCCTATACGGCACTCAAGCTCGCCGCCCGCGTCGCCGAGGCGGAAGGGACCGGCGGCCGCCTGTGGCTATTCGGCGGCGCCATCGCGATGGGCACCGGCATCTGGTCGATGCACTTCATCGGCATGCTGGCCTTTTCCGTGTCCGTTCCGCTGCGCTACGACATTGTCGACACGCTGGGATCGCTGGCGATCGCCATTGTCACATCAGGTTTCGCCTTAGCAATTGCCAGTCGTGCAGAACTGAGCCTGGGGCGCCTGGCTGTCGGCGCCATCATCATGGGCGCGGGCATCTGCGCCATGCATTACTCGGGTATGGCGGCGATCACGATCGTACCCATGATCACCTACGAGCCATGGCTGGTCGCGGCATCCGTGGTCATCGCGGTGACGGCATCGTTTGCCGCACTGTGGCTGGCCTTCAATCTTCGCAGCGGTCAATCCACGTATATCGCGCTGGCCCGCTGCGGTGCAGCTATCGTGATGGGCCTAGCCATCAGCGGCATGCACTACACCGCCATGGCCGCCTCGAAATTTTCTCTCGGTTCGTACTGCCTCGGCGGTGCGTCCTTCGATAATGGCTGGCTCGCGCTGACCATCGGCCTCATTGCACTCGGAGTGCTCGCCATTACTTTGATAACCGCAGTCTACGATGCTCACCTCGCATCGAAGACGCGGCAGGACGCTGTGCGGCTGGCGCAAGTCAACGCAGCGCTCCAGCATGGCAAGAACCTGCTAGGTCTTGCGACCCGGGCCGCCGGCATTTCTTCCTGGGAGCAGGACATAGCAACTCACACCACGCTGTGGACGGAGAATGAAATCGAGTCGCTCCGGGCGGCTGGCGTGAACTCGCAGAGACACCCCAACGCCGTCAGGGATATGACGCATCCCGAAGATCGCTCCGTGCAATGCGATGCTGTTCGCAAAGCGGTTGCCGAGGGGAAGGACGTCTGCGAGTTTCGCTTCCGGGTCATTACGCCCAACCTCAACATCGTCCACCTGAAAGCGCACGCGAGAATTTTCTGCGATCAGCAAGGCGCACCGGTGCGGATTCTGGGAGTGTCCTGGGATGTCACCGACGAAATCATGCAGGAAGAACGCCGGCGAGAGCTGCAGATGCAGCTGCGAGATGCTTCGCGGGATGCAGGCATGGCAGAGGTCGCAACCGGGGTTCTGCACAGCGTCGGCAATGTTTTGAACAGCCTGGGCGTGTCCGCCTCGCTCGTGCAGACACGGTTGCGCAACTCACGCACTGGCAACGTTCGGCGCATTGCCTCGCTGCTCGCTGGACAGGGCGAGCAGTTGGGAACGTTCCTGGCGACCGATGCGGGCGGCCGGCAAATCCCTGCCTACCTCGCTCAATTGGGCGACGCACTCGACGCAGAAAACAAGCGACTGCAGACCGAAGCAGAAGCCATTGCGACGCACGTGGGGCATATCCGCACCATCGTCGCGGCTCAGCAGGCAAATGCACGTCGCGGTGGCGTCACCGAAGCAGTCGACATCGCGGAGCTGGTGGACAACGCTGTCGCCATCCACTTTACGGCGACCACCGAGATATCGATCAGGCGCGAATACCAGCCGATGCCCGCCGTGACGATCGACCGGCACAAGCTGATCCAGATCCTGGGAAATCTATTGAGTAACGCACGCCATGCACTCAAAGATCAAAGCGACGGGCCGCGCGTGCTCACACTGCGCATCTGGATGCAGGAACGCAGTTCGCTGGTCCTGGAAGTAGAAGATTCAGGGACGGGAATCAGCGCGACGACACTCGAGCATCTGTTCGAGTTCGGCTTCACCACCAAGAAAGACGGCCACGGGTTCGGACTGCACACGAGCGCCATCCTGGCCAAAGAGATCGGTGGTGACCTGACCGGTCACAGCGAAGGGCCGAGCCGTGGCGCACGATTCGTGCTTCGCTTGCCGCTGGCAGCGGATGCAACGGTCCAGCGCAGGCAAGCGTAGTCGTAAGAGAACCGGTGGAACCGAAACGCCCCTGGCCCTGGGCCTGGCAGGACCACAGTGCACGGCGGACCTTCGGTGACTTCTCGCTCACTCGGTTCGCGGTCGAGCGGTGGCCAGCGCGTCATCCAGCATCTTGATCAGGGTCGCGCGGTCGAAGGTGTAGGCGTGGCCTTCATTCCACTGGACGAGTTGCTTCATCTGATCGATCCAACCGATGCGCCAGGAAATGGATTTCCGCAACATCCAGCCAGGGTGGAATCCTCTCGGAATCCGCAACCCCATCAATTACAGGGTTGCGAGGACTCGAAGCCTACAGATTACGCGGCAGCAGGATTATTCGATCGCGGCGGCGGAAGGCGATGCTGTTGGAGTGGCATCGGTGGGCGGCGCGGGCAACTCTTCTGCGGCCAGGGTGGCGGAAGTGACGACTGCGGGATCGTCGCGAAGCTTCAAATAGAGTCCGCCTTTGCCGGGCCGGGGAACGGGCAGCGCCCGTCCGGGAAAACCGTCCGGGACGTCAACGGCCTCTTTGAATTCCCGATCGCCGGAGACAGAGTCCACCAGGAACAGGTTGGATCCCGTGAGCTTGCAGGCCTGCTCCGCAGCAGCAGGACATTGCAGCGCCTGCAATACGGGCAAGCGCACGAGAGTGGCCAGCGGCTGCCAGTCACCTGCGACACCTTTGTTCACGACACGAAACTTCAGCGGTCCGAAGGCCGAGAAGCCGAACGCTTTCGCAGGATCGAATGTAGCGACCGCCACTTTGGCATCCGCGAGCGTCAGGCTGCGATTGGCCAGACTCAGCGCGGTCGTGAACGCTTCATCTTCACTGGCCACCTCGATGTTCGCATCGCGAGCGAACGTGGCCGGCGACTTCGCACGCACGGAGAAGATGAGCTGCGCGTCCTGCGGCAATTGATCTTCGCTCGCGAGTTGGATGTTGCTCTCGTTACTGCGTGCGGAAAGTTGCACGCTCTTTCCGACTAGTTCGACGCTGGGACGCGGCGGGGACACCGAGACATTCACCGTGTAGGTCCGTCCGTCGCGAAGAGTGATTTTTGCTTTGGCACTGTCTCCCTGCTGCAGGCTCGTAACGGCCGTGCTCGACTCGTCTGTCGCCGTGCTTCCCGTGCTCGTCGCCGTTGTCTCGGCAGTGCCTGCGACAGCCGCGGGTTTCACCGCCATTCGCAGCGAATCGCTGTCCACGCCGGAGTCGGACGGGCTGGGAACGAATTCGAGCCCTTTCAGCACGAGGCTGGCTACGTCACCGAGCCGGCTGCCTTTGAGAATGCCGTGCGATTCGCCCGCATGGATGGAGAAATTCTCGAAGCGGCCTGCTTCAGGGTAAGCACGCAGTTCGAGAGGATTGGGCTCCATCACGCCGTACTGCGAGACTAACAGCGTCAACGCGCCGGGCTCAGCCTGCTGCAGCGGCAGGTTGATCTCGACCTCATTGGCTTTGACCGGCGACCATTCGACCCGCAGCTCCTTGCCGGCCGGATCCTTCACCATGATGCGATCGATGCATGCGACGCTGCCGGCCTGCAGATGGATCGTGTTGGCGCGTCCGACGACGAGCGAACCGTCATCCTCGGACGCAGGAGTCCACGCCTGTGCATGCGTGTTGACCAGCTGAAAGCCTGGCCCGTCGAATTTCTCGAAGCCCCAGTAACCGTGCAGCGAGCCTTGAAACCGATCTTCGAGGCTTGCAGCCTGCAGCGGCGAAGTATCGATGACGAAGCCGCCCTGCGCCGCATCGGCCGTCGCCGGCAGGTCGATCGCTTCTCCGCTCTTGCCGGTGACTCGAAGGAACGTGTCATGCGCATACTCCGTGGAGAACACCAGCGGTGCGCCTTCAACGGGCAACACCAGCGAATTCTTGCGTGCGCAGTAGATATCTTTCGGACTGACGGCGTGCATCGGTGGCGGCACGGCCTGCTCGACAGCCGGCAGTGCCGCGACCAGCACCGATTTCGGATTCTGAAACGACGGCGGCGTGTTGAGCGTCAGGGTGAGTTGCTTGCCTGCGGCCGTCGCCAGCGCCGGAATGTATTGATAGTTCGCGACGCGGAACGAATCGAACAGCCTGCCTAGATCCCGGAGCGAGGCGAGATAGGGACTGTAGTAACCGTAGTTCCCTTCCTTCGTTGAGCTGGCCGCCATCGCCAGATCGCTCGCAGGCCCGGTCGTGAGCGCCTCGACCATCGAAACGCTGTGCCCGTCGTTGAGGATCAGCGTGTCCTGCCCCTGCATGAGACAGGGCGCCTGCAGTTGCGGGAGCCTGTCGAGGCACTTCTCATCGACACGGATTGCGAGACTTCGTGCCAGCAGCGGCGTGGTGTCTTTCAGCACTGCCGGGTTGCCCGAGTTGAGACGACGAAGCGCGGAGAGATAGCGCTCGAGACGTGAGCGATCGAGCGTGGCCTGGTTCAGCTCCTGCGTGGCACGAACGAATGCGCCAGGGCGACCACGCACTGCGTTGACGAGCGTTTTCACATCGCCGCCGGTTTCGGGTGCGAGAAAAATCAACGCCTGCTGTGCACCGTCGGGAACGGCGACGGTCAGGGCTTTGTCTGCGCACTCGCGCTTCCACGTCGCGCAGCTGAAAAACCAATTCTTGGGCGGCGGATTGGTGGGGCCACGAAGGAAGCTGACGACCAGCTGATAATGCTCGGACTGGGTCGCCGGGAAATCGGCTTTGATGGCGAGTTTGTCGCCCGCAGCGAGATGAGGAGCCTGTGCGATGGGCAGCGACACGCCGGCTCGAGTGACAGTGACCTCGAGCGCGGGGCCGGTCAAATCGAACGGTGCTGGGGTGGCGGCTTGCGCACCCACCATTGAGAGGCTCGCGGTCGAGAGAACCGCGAGGGTCGATATGCAACGGCGAAGTCTGGAGTTCATGGGGGCGAATCGTAGGGTAGACCGCACGAATGCGCCAACCGGTTCGCCAGTTGCGAAGCTCTGTCGTTAATCTGAGACGTTGCCGTTCAGCCTTCCCCTCGGCCTGTCAGTCCCCAGCCCGCTCCCGAGGGATCACGCAGCGCCTATGCCGATGAACTCATGGTCGAACTTCACGAACGGCCCGTCAGGTGCGAGCACAGCTCGAGCGCATCCGGCCCGGTGACCGTGAGTTCGGCCATGTGATGCGACTGATCGAACAGCACGGCGGTTTCGCGCCAGCCGCGCTGCTCATCGCGCCAGTTGGTGAATTCGCTGGGCACGACCGGGTAGACGTAAGCACCGATCCTGGAATTGCGAAGCATCTGCACCGGGCTGCCCGCCTGTTTCAATACCGTTTCTAGATTACTTGCTTTCATCGCTTCGATTCTCCGCACGGTGTGTAGACTCATCTCGCGGGATAAAAGGGGACAGATTTATTTTCCGCTGCGTCCGCCGGCTGAAGCGGCTCATGCAACTGCAGCAGCCGATTTCTTCAGCGGCGCACGCTGATTTCCTTGAACAGCACGACATCCTTGTCGTCATGATTCTGCAGGCCGATGTAGCCTGACATCGGACGCGGTTCTCGCTCCGGTTCGTACGGCTTGGCGCGAGGCGGAACAGCGTCGCCTTCGCGAAAATCCGTGACGGTCACGCCGTTGACGACGATCACCGTACGGTCGCCGGCGAGCGTGATCTCCATCGTGTTCCACTCGCGCAGCTCGGGCTTCGCCCGAGCCTTCGTGAATGAATACAGCACACCGGTGCGGTGGTAATCGTCGCCGCTCTCGTCGATCTGTACTTCGTAGCCCTTGTTCACCGGCATCCACGGTTCGGTGGGCTCAGCGGGAATGCGGATGAACACGCCTGAATTTCCGGCTCCTTGCGGTTGTGGCGCACGGTATACGACACGGATGGTTGCCTCGCCGACCTTCTCGCGCTCGTACCAGAGCAGGCCCATGCCGCCTTCGGTTCTGAGCACGCCGTTCTCGATGACGAACCGCCCCGGACCGACGTGGCGCCAACCGTCGAGATCCTTGCCGTTGAACAGCGGACGCCAGACGCCGGCGTCCTGAGCGGATGAATTCTTCATCGAGAGTCCCGCACCTGCGACCGCAACCACCATCAGCACATAGTGTATGAATGCAGCGGGTCGTATGAACACAACGAAGTCCTCCGGCCAGAGTGTTCGCAGCTACGTTGTCGGTGGCGGCTGAGGCAGAGCAATGGCGCGATAGCCACCCTGCCGCCGGAAATACAGGATCAGGAGCAGGTACGCGACCAACGTGACGAGCGGCAATACGGCTACCGACTTCAGAGCAGTCTTCTTGCTGCCGGCCACGACCGAGTTGACGACCGCGCGCGTCTGCTCATCGCTGGCGCTGACTTTGACTTCGTCGAGCGCTAAGTAACGGCCGAAGGCGCCGGTCTTTTCATTGGTGAAGAAGGACCGGTATAGCTGCGTCCCATGTTGCTCATCGTGTGCGGCGAGCGATTCGCCGATGGCACGATCCTGGATCGAGCCCAGCAGCACCGAGCCGACGATGCCGACGCCGAGCATGCCCACGCCCGCGAGCACGTTCATCGTCACCGCACCGCCTTTCGGAAATTGCTCGGCGACGAAGCCGATCGATGTCGGCCAGAAGAAGCTCTTGCCCACTCCGTATATCGTCGCGGCCAGTAGCACGGCGGCGCCGGTGGCCTCCGCCAGGCTGTAGAGGCCGACTGCCGCGATCGCCGAGCACAGAGCGAGCAAGCCGAGCGGCGAGAAGCGACGCAGGAGCGGTCCTGCGAACAGACGCAGCACCAGCATCAGTGCCGAGGTATACACGAGCACCCAGCCCGGTTGAAACCCCATGCTGACGACCTCGGGTTCCAGCAACGAAGTGATCCAGCTGTCCGTCCCCAGCTCCGTCGTTACCAACGGCAGCATGATCAGCAGCATGACAATGAACAGTACGCGGCCGGGCGATCGCGTATAGAACGCATACATCGCGGTCACGGCAGCGATCAGCAGGATCTGCAGCGGCAGCGACCAGTCGAATACGCGGCCGACTTCGATGACGATCAGGGACGCGACGATCAGGGCGCTGACATAGCCGGCTTCCGCCAGCATCTCGCGGTACGAAACGCCGGCTGCGACGCGCTCGCTGATCGGGAAGCGCACCCGCAGCAGCATGATCGAGTAGACGACGACGGGTACGATCACCAGGCCGATCTTCCAGCGCCAATCGACGACGCCGCCTTGTGAAAGTGCCAGCAATCCACCCAGCACGAGGCCGCCCGGCCAGCCGGCGTGCAGCATGTTGAGCCAGCGCGTCTTGTCGTGTCGGTAGGCGGTGGCGATGAGCGGATTCGCCGCGGCTTCAACGGCGCCGTTGCCGAGCGCCAGCACGAAAGTCCCTATGTAGAGCGACCAGTATCCCGCCGCGAGTAGCGTGACCGTGGTGCCGACCAGGTGACAGGCTACGGCGAACCAGAGAACCGCACGAAATCCCACCCGGTCGATGAGCAGGCTCAGCAGCACGATGCTGATCGAGAACGGCCACAGGCCGACGCCGAGCAACTCTCCCTTCTGGGTGGCCGAGAGATTGAACTCGTGCCCCCAGTCGTCGATGACGAACGCCCGCAGCACGAAGCAGAACGACGTCGCGACGAGTGCGGAGAAACAGGTGATGAACAACGTGTTGCCGGTTGGCTGCTGTCCCGATGTCATTGTCTGCGTAGTCATCTGCTTCCCCCGAAGCCTGGGTTCTTCTTCAGACGGCAGTCCACGCCGCGTCTGCCTTGCTCGACTCCACTGCTGCATGAATGAATCGCACTCCGCGCAGGCCATCTGCGACGGTTGGCACGAGCAACGCACCGGCGCGAGCTGCTCTCCTCTCGTTCGCCGCACCGATGAGTTCGGCGGCATCGGAATAGATCTGCGCGAAGGCTTCGATATACCCTTCGGGATGACCCGACGGCAGGCGCGTTGCCGAGGCTGCCGCTGTACCCACACCCGCGCCGCCGCGAGTGACGATACGTGGCTGCTCGCCTACCGGTGCGAAGCGCAGTTGATTCGGCGATTCCTGCGACCATTCGAGGCCGGCTTTGGAACCGTAGACGCGAATGCGCAGGGCATTCTCATTGCCCGCCGCGACCTGGCTTGCCCAGAGCGACCCGCGTGCGCCATTCGAGAAGCGCAACAGCATCTGTCCATTGTCGTCGAGCCTGCGTCCGGCAACCTGCGTCGATAGATCGGCCGCGAGCTTCGTCACGCGGATGCCCGTCATGAACTCCGCCAAATGAAATGCGTGCGTGCCGATGTCGCCGATCGCTCCCGCGACACCGCTTTTCTCAGGGTCGACGCGCCAGGCGGCCTGCTTGTTGCCGATCGCTTCGAGCGGTGTCGCCAGCCAGTCCTGTGCATACTCGATCTGTATCACCCGCGGCTCGCCGAGTTCGCCGTTCGCGATCATTTCCTTTGCCTGCCGCACCAACGGGTAGCCGCTGTAGTTATACGTCACCGCCAGCACTCGCTGCGTTTGCTCGGCGATGCGTACCAGATCCTCCGCGTCTGCAATCGTCGTCGTCAGCGGCTTGTCGCAGATCACATGGAAGCCCGCTTCGAGACATTGCCTCGCTGCGGTGTGATGCAAGTGATTCGGCGTGACG
>Ga0207675_100005048_pt1 | contig 12708 bp, 9 predicted proteins | sample KBSSwiS42_FD_184305 | JGI IMG/M metagenome (GOLD analysis project Ga0207675, IMG submission 184305) | Switchgrass rhizosphere microbial communities from Kellogg Biological Station, Michigan, USA - KBS Switchgrass S4-2 (SPAdes) (version 2) | ecosystem: Host-associated > Plants > Roots >... | reverse complement strand
AGGAATAAAGGGGCAGCCCACTTAACCGATACCCCATTCTGTCAGAAGAAGCAGTTACTGTAAATGCATTATTGAGAAAGTCGGATCTTGATGTATTTCTTAACCAGCCCCATTCATGGCCTGCAATAATTGCTATTTTCCCTGTAGTTAACTCATTCCATTTTGTATCGGCCTGCCAGGGTAATACAATAAATTCTTTTTCGGATAAAAATTTGGAACAGCATTCGGGCTTTTTGAAACGGATCAAATCATCTTTTTGCAATGTTCTTCCCGATATTCCACCTGCTATGGCTTTTAAATTGGTGCTGTAACTATTCAACCACCTGGGAACATCAAAACCGCCTCTTACAGCGAGATAACATTGCGCACCTTTTTTTATATTCTGAAACTGAAGAATACTGTTGCGGCTGATTATAACGGGATGCCACAAGGGAATTTCTTCGCCATTAATGCTCGGTACAAAATCAGCCCCGCCGACAGCAATGATAGTTTCCTGTTGAAACAAATAAGCCGCTGCCGGAAAATGCATTTCTATAACAGCTTCAGTTGTATCATTACCTACCAGCATATTTACAACCTGTGCAGAAAACAGGTCCATCACCCCACCCCGGTTTACACCGAGATACTGGTAACCATACCGGCCGCCATCCTGCAAAGTGTCTAATATGCCCGGTTTAATAACTGTTAAACTCATCCTTGCTGATTGAATAAAACTGAACTTTATTTCCCGGCTTTAAAAGGGTAAAGGAGTCACTATCGCTGTTGAACAGGCGTAATGGAGTACGACCGATTATTTGCCAGCCACCCGGCGAAGGCAATGGATAGATACCGGTTTGGGACCCCGCTATTCCTACGCTGCCTGCTTCCACATTAATTCTTGGATTTATTTTTCTGGGCACAGCAATTTTATCGTCCACCTTTGCCATGTAGGTAAAGCCCGGTAAAAAACCAAGCATATAAACGGTATATTCTTTTGAAGTGTGAATACGTATCACATCATCGGCGCTGATATTTTTTGTTTTGGTCAATTCGCCCATATCCATTGCAAACTCAGCATCGTAACAAACCGGAACTTTTATTGTTTCGGTTGACAGTGTTGCCTCCGCAATAGGTTCTTCTAATCTTTTGGTGATGATTCCGGATAGCGCATCATAAGCAGTTTTACGTTCCGGATGATTTTTCTTTAGTTGCAGTACGTCATAATAAATAGTCAGCGAACTATAAGCGGGTACTAGTTCAATAATACCGGGAAGCCGATTATCTTTCAACGTATGAAACAATCCCAGCACTTTCCGGTTAATACCTTCATCAATGCTGTTGCCGAAGTCAATCGTCATGGCAGAGTCGCCAAGCGGAAAGATGGTATAGTCCGGTAGTTGGGGCATTGCTAAAAGCATATCAAGATACACACTTAACTTTACAAATTGTATGTCCCGTTTCAACCGCAACGATAGTATCAATCTTCTGTCCAAGCTTACCCTCAGGAGGGCATGGAATGCTGCTAAAGTGCTCGGTAGTTATTATGCAAGCCGGATCACAAAAAAACCGGTGCAGTGGGGGTTTCCTGTATCCATTTCTTTTGAACCGACAACATCCTGCAATCTTCGCTGTCCTGAATGCCCGAGCGGGTTGCGTTCTTTTACAAGACCAACGGGTATGCTGAAAAAAGATTTTTTCAGTGAAACTATAGATCAGCTATCAAAGGATTTGTTTTATCTCATTTTCTATTTCCAGGGCGAGCCTTACCTGAATCCCGGTTTTTTGGATATGGTTCACTATGCTTCGTCTAAAAAAATATATACGGCTACATCTACCAACGCACATTATCTGAATGATGACAACGCAAAAAGAACTATTGAAAGCGGGCTGGACCGGTTGATCATTTCTATAGATGGCACAACGCAGGATGTATATAAGCAATATCGTATCGGTGGTCATCTTGACAAAGTAATAGAAGGCGCAAAGAATATTGTGAAATGGAAAAAGGAATTGAAAAGCAGAACGCCTTTTGTTGTATTCCAGTTTCTTGTGGTAAAACCCAACGAACATCAGGTAGAAGATGTAAAAAAACTGGCAAAAGAAATTGGTGTAGATGATGTATGGTTTAAAACAGCGCAGATCTATGATTTTGAGAAAGACCCGAATAATCTGATTCCAACAATTGATAAATACAGCCGCTATCGTAAGACGGACAATGGTTATGAGTTTAAGGGGAAATTGACGAATCATTGCTGGCGTTTATGGCATGATCCGGTGATAACATGGGATGGATTAGTAGCTCCCTGCTGTTTTGATAAAGATGCGCAGCATAAATTGGGCGACCTGAAGCAAAAATCATTCAAAGAAATATGGAAGAATGGGGAGTATAAAAAATTCCGTACAAAAATTTTGCAGGGAAGAAAAAATATAGATATCTGTTCTAACTGTTCCGAGGGTACGAAAGTGTGGAGCGACAGTTAATTAAGGCTGGACGTCTCTTGTTAAAAACGTGTTTTTAGAAGTTTTTGATGTAAGTGAAAATACTGATGTACCTGTTGAAAACCCCGAATTTTGCGATACGGATAGTAATTTTGATAATTCTATTTTATCTTTCGCTCAGAAAATTCATACAGTTAATTTGCCTTACCTATGCCACTTCCCTCATCGATTACCACCCGGTTACAATACCAGCATAAATCGTTACTTGACCTCATCGAAAATTTAACAGACGAACAAGTGCGAAAACAGATAATTACGGGCAAATGGACCATTTTTGAAAATATAGTTCATATGCAAACTTACCAGCATGTTTTTATTTTCAGGGCAAGAGAAATGCTGGAAGGAAATAATACTCAGGTTGATCGTTATTCCGCTGAAGCCGATCCTTATTTTCCAATTAATTGCGGCAAGTCCACACGCGAAGCGATACAGGATTTATTAACCGTGAGAAAAGACATGTGTGTTGAAATAAACAATATCAGCGATGAAGACCTGCTCAGAACAGGCACTCATCCTGTGTTTGGGCAAATGAATTTATTTCAATGGCTGAATTTTTTTCTGCTGCACGAAGCACACCATCTTTTTACCATCTTTAAGTTGGCGGCTGAATTAAAGAAAGAACAATAAAAAATTACCAGGTCCTCATTGCCTCATATAGAAATTTGTAAAAAGATACAAACCCTTCGCAAAAGTTTCTGATAGATTCGGATATTATTCTCATAACGGTAGACGTGCATGCAAATTATTTTATTTTCGGACATAAAAGGACAACGTTAAAAGATTTTACAAAATGTTCTTATTTGCCGCGAACATTATAATTTAGAAGAAACAACTGTCATGAGTATTGACAAGGATATACACCAGGGAAAATTCAAAAACCAGTATCACAAAGCAACGGTTAATATTTTGTACACCTATGGTTGGCTGATGGAGCAGATTAAACAGGTACTTGCCGATGCCGATATTACTCCTCAGCAGTTTAATATTCTTCGTATCCTGAGAGGTAGCTATCCCAATCCACTTTCCACCTTGCAAATCCGCGAAAGAATGCTGGATAAAATGAGTGATACCAGCCGCATAGTAGATCGCCTGATAGTAAAGGACCTTGTTAAAAAAACAATAAGCCAAACAGATCGTCGCCTTGTAGATGTTGTCATAAGTTTACGTGGAAGAAGATTGCTTGAAAAACTAGATGCAAGACAGGATGAATTGGATGGAATTCTCAAAAATCTTTCAGATAGCGAGGCCTCAGATCTGAGCAAATTATTAGATAAAATACGAAACGCGGATTAATACCTGAGTCCTAATTTGTACTTTCGCCTTTTAATTATTCTGTATTGGAAAATATGAAGTGTCTTTGCCTGTTGTCGTTTGTTCTTATCTTTCTTTCATTTACTACTCCCACCTTTTCTCAACCCGTGTATGAATTTCGCGGGGTATGGATCGCTACCGTGGATAATATAGACTGGCCCACAAGGGGAATGACGGATGTGGTCGCACAAAAAGCAGAATTCATTCGCCAATTGGATATGCACAAACGGAATGGAATGAACGCAGTGATCGTACAGGTACGTCCGGCTGCAGATGCATTTTATCCTTCTAAGTATGAACCGTGGAGCCAATGGCTTACAGGTGTACAGGGCAAGGCCCCATCCCCCTGGTATGATCCTTTAAAGTTTATGATCGAAGAGTCGCATAAACGCGGAATGGAATTTCACGCATGGCTGAATCCCTATCGTGCAAATTTCAGTATAAAGTCTGCTTCGATTGCGAAGGATCATATTACCCGAAAGCATCCTGAATGGTTTCTTACGTATGGCACTACAAAATATTTTGACCCTTCTAATAAACGGGCACAGCAATTTGTAGTGGATGTAGTTACCGATATTGTTAAGCGTTATGATATTGATGCAGTGCATATGGATGATTATTTTTATCCTTATCCCATAAGAGGAAAACAATTTCCCGATGCGAAAGCCTATGAGAAATCGGGAACTGATCTTACCAGGGGCGATTGGCGACGCAGCAATGTAGATTCGATCATTGTAAAAATCAGCCGTGCAATAAAAAAAGAAAAACCGTGGGTAAAATTTGGTGTATCCCCGTTCAGCGTATGGCGCAACCAGGACCAGGATTCAGAAGGAAGTGATAGCAAAGCTTCGATTACAAATTATGACGACCTGTATGCAAATATCTTATTGTGGTTGAAAGAAGGATGGGTGGATTATGTAACACCACAACTTTACCTGGAAATAGGCCATCCGAAAATCGCGTATGAAAAATTGCTGGATTGGTGGGCAAAACATTCTTATGGCAAACATCTTTATATAGGTATTGCAGCCTATAAAGCGGGAGTGAATGCGGCCTGGAAAAATCCAGATGAAATGCCAAACCAGATAAAACTGGCAAGACAAACAGAAAATGTGCAGGGAGCTATTTATTTTAGCAGTACTTCTTTTAACCGAAATCCAAATGGTTGGAACGACAGTCTTCAGAATAACTATTATAAAACGCCCGCATTGATACCACCGATGGATTGGTTGCCTGAAAATCCTGGTAAAATCGTGATGAGAAAACAGGTATCATCAGGTAAGAGTAAATAGTTTTTGATACCGGTTTAAATCTAATCACCGCAATACTGTTATTTTATAATTATCAGAACAGAATCATTGGAAAATAAAGAACCTGCTTCAATCAGAAGCAGGTTCTTTAAACTACTAATAAAATATTATTTATCCTCTTCTATGAATTCCACCGCTGCCGCCGGATGGCCTGCTGCCGCCACCGGATGGACGGCTAATAGCCCCACCACCGCCAGATGGTCTGTTGTATCCGCCATTTGATGGTCTTGAAAAACCACCACTGTTGCCCGGGTTACTTCTTACTCTCTCAAAACTTTGCGTACGCATTTCGCCACGGCTTCTTAATTGTTGCTGGCGGTTAAGGTTATTAATCGTGTTATCATTTCTTTGTACAGGGGTCCATTGCTGGTTCGGTTGTCTTTGCTGCCATTGATTATTTTGATTGCGCTGGAAAACATTCCCACTTCTATCGCTGAAAACATTGCTCGATCTGTTAGTATTAATTCTCTGCGGCGTTCTATCTTGCTGCTGCACACGCCCACCGGCAATATTATTATTGTTGTTAAAACCAGGGCGATTGTTTGCATTATTGTCAAATCTTCCGTTTCCTCTTCCTCCCCCACGATTAATAATTGTTGTGTTATTATTAATGATCGTTGTATTTCTTGTTACAATGCCTGTTCTGTTTCTGTAAATATTTCCGTTAGAGTACCTGTTGTTGTAAGAGATATTATTGTTCCGGTAAAAATTACCGCCATAGTATCCATATCGTCTGTAAGGGCTCCATGCATATGGGGGTTGATATATCCTTGGCCCCCACCAGCCACAACCACCACCACCCCAATAAGAATAGTATGGAGATCCATAACCATACCCATATCCAAATCCCCAATTGAACCAGCCATAACTATAATTGTATCCTATACTCCAGCCAGCCCATGGATTATAACCCATATTAAATCCCCATGTCCATGGACGTGGATAATAATAACCGGCATACCAGGGATCATAGTAGAAACCTGTTCCATAAACTACAGTTGGTCCATAGATATAAGTATTCAGGTATCCCGGTGTATATCCCATATAGATATAATCCGGAGTTACATCATAAACGTATACGTATTTAGTATTGTACAATGGTGAGCTCGGTGGTATGCGATCTACTTCATCAGGCCGTTCGGTAGCCACTTCCCATGGGCCTTGCGGATTGTCCGACTGGAACCATACGCCATTGTCAACAGCATAATAGACTCCACGGTATAGCATAACCGAAGAAGATGTATTTACCGCATATTGAAGATCAGTTCCAGGCACGGATTGAAACTGCGGAGTACCATTGTATCGCACATTTGTTGTTGCTGTTTTTCTGTCCACTTTCGCTGTTTGTGGAATCTGTGCATCCATTACTGCTTCGCGTGCGGCATCAGTGCCCGCCACGCTGGATAGTACATTGTCTTTGGGTGAGCCCTCTGGTATTTTTGTAAAATCAGCAGGCAATGAATTTGAAGTCACATATTGCCATTGGCTTCCTCTCAATGATGGTGATTTATACCATCTGCCTGAAATGAGAACATAATAATCGTTTGAAGCCTTATCCTGAAAAATATCATTCTGAGTATTGCTTACATATGCTAACGAAGTGCCATCGATGTTTTCAAATTTTGGCTGACCATCTGTTTGTATCATTTCAGCAGGTGTAGTGCTTACCACGATGTCTGAAACCACATTATCTTTTGTTGCTTCGGCTGAGTCAACGTATCCGGCATTGCTATTTTTTGCGTTATTAATTGCTGTCTCTACCTTATCAAGGTTTCGCGGTGCATTCTCTATGTAACTAAAAGGACCAGTTGCAGCAGGGCCAGTATACCAATGTTTACCCCCATACAAATAGAATTTATTATCGTCATTTTTTACGATAGTAAACGGGGTATTTGTTACCACATCCAGGTTCCAGTCTTTATTCTGTTCAACCTTTGGAGTTCCGTCAATTAAAACGAGTATGGACGGTTGTGAAGCAAAGAATATTTTTGGCGCCGATGTATTGAGATCTTTCGATAATTTTTTCTGGTCCTGGTTCAATTCAAGAGAACTAAGAACTTCGTCGAGCGAAATGTCGCCTACAGCTGATGGTAATTGTGTTTCAAGTGTCGCTTTCAAATCACTGATCATATCCTTATCCTGCTCACCGGGAAACTTTATGTTTGGAACCTTTACCGATTGGATATTAATTCTACGGTTATCTTTATCTGTGTCCACAGTAGCAATTGACCAGAAAGTACCAAAAACCGGATCAGATTTGCCTTGCTGTAAAACAGAAATCGCCGAACGGTATTTGAGAATATTACCCTGGAAGGATTCCGGCTCCGGTTCATACACTTTGATTACAGAACCATCGTTTCCGGTAAGAGTAAGTGGCCATTGCTCCTGGGCCGCATGGGATGTGAAGAACATAAACAATGTGCCGCACATCATAAAAAGCATACGGAAAACTTTCATATTAAATAGTTAGGTGTTTGAAAAAAGTGGTACAAGTCATTCATTCTCCTTATTAAGAACAAAATTTATCGGTTGAACAATTTTAAGACGATTCAGAACTTCGTATGTTTATCAACGAAATGTTAAGTATTAATTTTCAGTAAGCTTCAATGTCTTCAGCGGCAGGTTTTTACCGGATGGAAAGGGTTCAGTTAAATGGTGATTCCAACGCCTTCTTAAAGTTACACAAGGGAACAGAACTTTCTAAATTTTTCAGACGTATTAACAAAAGAAAAGGCTGCTTTAAAGGCAGCCTTTTCATGACTAAAATGCTTTTTTCCCGGAGCCGTCATCTTTAATCGTTGCATTTTCAGGGTATAGTACAACTTTTACATAATCGTTCAGGGTTAAGAATTTCTGAGCGGCTTTTTGTACACCCTCAACCGTCACTTCATTTACCTTTTGCTCATAGTCAAGAATATTTTCAGGATTATCCTGGTTAATCCATGCACTTGAAAGCCCGTTCAGCCAAAATTCATTGTTTTGAATGTTTGTTTCGTATTGTTTCTTCCAGGTCTCTTTTACTTTATCCAGGTCTTTCTGTTCTATTTTCGTTTGCGCATCTTTCATCAGGCCAATCAGTGCAGTTGTGAGTTTGTCAACATTTTCAGGCCCACATGGTACATTCGCGGTAATACTGTAGTGAACATAGGGACGGCGTTCAATAGAGCCTCTTAAACCAGCTCCATATACACCACTCATTTCTTCTCTTAATTTTTCAATGATTTTTATATTCAGTACTTCAACAAGAGCCTGAAGGTTTATTCTTTCTTCCCTTGAGTATTGTGCATCCCCCTGAAACATCAAGGTTATAAAACTTTGCTGTTCTTTTCCTTTTTTTACATTTACATCTACCGGCCCTTTTACTAATCGCACACCATTATCTTTAAATGCATTTTCTTTCTGACTTGAGGGTAATGAACCCAGGTATTTCTCAATTAGTGGTTTTGCTTTTGCAGGATCAATGTTTCCTACAAATGTAAAATGCATACCATAAGCATTATCAAAGATATCTTTATAAGCGGCGAGAGATTTGTTCAGGCTGATTTTATCAAAAGTTTCTGCTTTTGGAATACCGCCGGCCCAGGGGTTATTGTTATAGGCAACTTTTATCATTGTATCCTGGTAATAAGCGCGGGGATTTTGAGCAAGGAACTGGTACATCCCTTTTTGTTTATTTATAAACGAATTAAACAAGGCTTCATCTTTACGTGGCTGAGTAAAGTAGAGATTGGTTAATTGTAGAAAAGTTTCAAAGTCTTTTACATTGCTGTTTCCTTCAATACCTTCTTCGTTCTCGTTTATATATGGGCTTACCCCGACTGTTTTTCCGGATAAGAATTTTTCAAGATCGGTTGGGGAGAGATCTTTTACCCCCATTTGCTGTACCAGTATAGCCGCATATTGCGTATTATCTTTTTCGGCAAGACCGGCTTTGCTATAGCCGCCAAAACGCCATGCATCCATCATTATCTGGTCGTTCTTATATGTAGTGGGCTTAATCGTTACAGTAATGCCATTACTTAATGTATAATCTGTTGTTCCCAATTTTGTATTTGTTTTTTCTTCTGTTACTTTCCCGGCAGCAGGTTCCTGATCCATCAATGATTTTGCGACCGCCTTTTCTTCATAGGCAGAAACCGGGCTTTTAATGGCTGCAACTACTTCGCTCAATAACGTTTTGTTATCCGGTAATTTTTGTTTTTCGGTTGAAGGCGCAGTTACAAGTGTAAAAGCATTGTTGGGCGCGGGCATTTTTTTAGCGATCGCATTTACTTCATTTAAAGTAATTGTTGGTAGTACCTGTTTTATGAATTTGTAATCATTGGCCACACCGGGTACCGGAGTACCATCTAAAAAGTTGTTTACATATTCACCAACTATATTTCCAGATTCAGATTTATCTTTTTCATTAAAAGCTTGTTCCGCTTCATTCAGCATGTTTGCCTTTGCCCTGTCTAATTCAGATTGGAGGAAACCCAATTGCCTGGCCCTTTCAGTTTCACTTACGAGCGCATTTACTGCGTCTTCCACTTTACTCTGACCCAGAACTGCAAAAGAAGTAAAGGCTTTATATCCTCTTAAAAACTCGTTGAAGCCGGTGGAACCAAATAAAAAAGGTGGTTTTTCCTTTTGTGTCAGTTCATTCAATCGTTGATTAACTAACGACGAAAACAAACTTTGTACGATACTTTGCCGGTAATCACCCCATGTTTTTATTTTCTTATCCGGTTGCACAAAGTTGAATATCTGGACTACTGTATTGGTTGCTTCATCATCGGTTACAATCAGGGCATCGGGTTTTGTCCAGTTTTGTATTGGCGTTATTGCAGGTCTTATGCGCGGCGTTGCAGGGTTTTTAAACTTACTGAAATGAGCAATAATCTTTTTTTCTGCTGCAACCGGATCAATATCACCGACAACAATTACGGCCATCAGGTTTGGGCGATACCAATCTTTATAAAACTTCTTAAGTACACCTGGTTTAAACGATTTTAGAATGGAGTCTTTCCCGATAGGTAATCGGTTTGCATATTTTGAATCCCTGAATAAATGAGGGAAATACTGACGTCTCATTCGTTCACCGGAGCCTTTGCTTAACCGCGACTCTTCTAACACAACACCCCTTTCCTTTTCTATTTCATTTTCTTCAAAAAGATTATTGCCAGCCCAATCTTCCAATACGGTAAACCCTTTTTCAAGTATGTCAGCATTGTCACTTGGAATAGGAAGTATATAAACTGTTTCATCAAATCCTGTATAGGCATTTAAATCGGCACCGAATTTTACGCCCACTTTTTGCAGGTAATCCACTAATTGGTTTTCCCTGAAATTTTTAGTGCCGTTAAAATTCATATGTTCCATAAAATGAGCCAGCCCTTGTTGTTCATTGTCCTCAAGTATAGAACCTGCATTTACAGCAAGCCTCAGTTCCACTTTCTTTTCGGGCTTTACATTTTTGCGGATATAATAGGTTAGCCCATTCGGCAGCTTGCCTATTTTCACTGAGGGGTCTACCGGCAATGACTGTGTAAGGCTTATTTGTGCGTTTGTTGTTAACGCAAATGAGCTGAGTAAAAAAACAATTACACAGGAAACAGGAATTCTTTTCATAGTTTAAATAATTTATTTGGAAATAGAGTTTCTAATCAGAGGAATTTAATGCAGAAGGTGATGCGAATTTATTTCTTTTCCACAAATATCTCTTTTACATAGCTATTTATCAATTTCGGAAATGGATAATTTTTAAGATTCTCTTTCAAAACAAGAACATAGTTTTCTCTCATAACCGGTTTATTTGCCAATTGTATATGAAAAAATTGCCCTGTAATAAGCTGATGCGAAAGCAATTGTTTTACTATCTGCGGTTTACCAGTCATTGAATATCTCTTGTCTGTCAGTATTTTCTTTTCTACTGCGATAGCAATGATTTTTTCAGGTTTCAAATGTTTTTCAGTTTCGATCAGACAAAACTCAAACAAATGCTGCCATATATCTTTTCCCAACCGTTCGTGAATCAATATTTTATTTTTATACTCCAGCGCTAAATAGTTGAACCACCTTTTTTTAATTGTCAATTTTTTTTGTTTTACCGGCAGCTCATTTATCTTATTATGCGTATAGGCAAAACAGTCTTTTTTGAAAACACACTGACCGCAAAGCGGAGAAACAGGTTTGCAGATAACAGCGCCAAAATCCATCAGGGCCTGGTTATAAACTCCCGGTTGTTGTTTATCGAGCAATTGATTGGCGAGGTGTGTAAATAATTTTTTTCCCCCGGTAGTATCTGTTGCATTCTCAACTCCAAATACCCTGGCTATTACACGAAAAACATTTCCATCAACAACAGCATATGGCAGGTTGAATGCGAATGAAGAAATAGCGGCTGCCGTGTATGGACCGATTCCTTTTAGCTTAATTATCTCTTCATATGTATCCGGAAATTTCCCTTTTCTTTTTTTTGAAATATGCCTTGCCGTTAGAAGTAAATTTTTACACCGGCTGTAATACCCCAGGCCCTCCCATAATTTAAAAACTTTGCCGTCTTCCGCATGGGCAAGTTTGTGCACATCAGGAAAAGCAATAACAAAATTTTTATAGTAATTCAACCCCTGTTCAACCCTGGTTTGCTGCAAAATGATTTCACTGAGCCATATTTTATAGGGATCTTTTTCGCCTTTCCATGGCATTTGCCGGTCATTTTTCGACCAGTGCCATTTCAGCAATGCCGGCGCAAACTTTACCGGCTTGTTTTTATTAATTCCAACCTTCATAAACCTTCAAATACATTAGTTTTTTTATATATATGTAACAATCAGAGACGATTTTTTGTATTTTTTAAAAAAAAACACTGTATCATATTGACAATCACTTATTTTTGTTTTATATTGTCTTGGTAAAACCAACAAAAATTCTATAACAATGCGAAAAGCCGATCTTGTTAACCAGATTTCAGAAAAAACCGGCATCCCGAAAGTGGATGTTCTTGTAACGCTTGAAACCATGTTTAAAGAAGTAAAAGATTCTTTAGCGAATGGTGAAAATATTTATATCCGCGGATTTGGCAGCTTTATCACGAAAAAAAGAGCAGCCAAAATAGGAAGAAATATCAAGAAGAATATCGCAGTTCATATTCCTGAACATTATATCCCCGCATTTAAACCTGCAAAAGAGTTTGTTGCTGAAGTAAAAAAACTGGTTACTCCAAAAGCAGATCCAGGCCCCGGTGAAGAAGAAGATTAATTTACTCATCCGCATTAGTTAATGCTGTGAAGGTTAACTTCGCACCGAAATTTTTTGAGTAGTGAAGAAACCACAATGGATCACAGTCGCTATAGGAACGGCTCTTGTTATTTTCCTTTATTTTTTTGGAAGAATTGTTCCCGATAAAAAGCCAACACCGGTTGCTGATGGTGCGGCCACGACAGAACTTTCTGTAGACACAATATTGTTTCATGCAAAAGAGCGGCTTAGCGCTGAGCAGTCGCAAAGAATTACTGCGCTCGAAAATTCAGTGGTGCGGGGCGATGTAAAAGATCAACAGTTGAAAGTGTATCATCAACTGGCTCATTTCTGGAGCGATACGGCGAAAGTGTTTGAGCCATATGCGTGG
>Ga0207675_100005047_pt1 | contig 12708 bp, 9 predicted proteins | sample KBSSwiS42_FD_184305 | JGI IMG/M metagenome (GOLD analysis project Ga0207675, IMG submission 184305) | Switchgrass rhizosphere microbial communities from Kellogg Biological Station, Michigan, USA - KBS Switchgrass S4-2 (SPAdes) (version 2) | ecosystem: Host-associated > Plants > Roots >... | reverse complement strand
AGTGTAAGTAGTCTCTTTGCTTTCTACATCATAGATATTTTTTGCCTTTACTTTAAATGTGTAAGTGCCTGCAGCAAGGTTTCCAAAATCCCTGAATGTTTGTTTATTCCATTCACTCCATCCTTTATCACGACCTTCAAGATAGGTTGAGAAAAGAGTTTCATTTTCCTTTTTGAAGAAGGGAGCAGCATAATTAAATCGTATAGAGTTCCATTTGTGAGAAAATTCAGCTTTGCTTACTGTTAGATCAAAACCTGAATAAAAAACTGAGTCTTCGTTTAAATTTATTCCCCTGATGATTGTATTGAATGTGCCACCTGATGTTTCTTTAAGATCGCCATCATATCTTATTATTCCTTCTCTTCCACAAAGCCATGTCACTGGTTTTCCATTATCATCAGTCGATGTTGTAATTCCCCACACAGGATAATTTCTTCCTAATTCTCTGAATGGCGCATCGACGATCTTCACACTACCATCATTTGTTTTAAGTTGAACCATGACACCCTTTCCAAAATTTGCCCAAATGTTTCCATTAACATCAACAGGGCTTATGGAAGTTCCATCTGCATTATCAATTATAGCATTCTTAATAAAGGATGTGGTGTCTTTAATAAAGCGATCTGTTTTTTCATCATATGTAAAAAACAATTCCTTATTTGCATATACATAAGTCTTATTTCCATAATCAGAAAAAAACAAGTTAGTTTTTGGCAAACCTTGTTTTTCGTTATAAAGTTTATAAGACTTAGTTGTGACGATCACTTTACCCGAACTTCTGTCAGGAGTTACTAATTTTAATTCACCGGGATTATCTCCCACTATCCACAAATTACCGGATGGTGTTTCACTAAAGTATCCATTTGCGGATGACAATCCCTCGGCATAAGATTCAACTTCATATTTACCTGTCGATGGATGATATCTTACGATCGCTAATCCGTTTCTAAGATCAACGTAAATGACAGTTGTATCAATTTTTGATCGCAGGATCTGGGTAACATGAAAATCATAATTTACTCCCGGGATAATGGGGGTTACTTTATTCCCTTCGATCTTTAATAATCCTTTTTCAGCTCCTCCGGCAAGAAAATCTTTTCCGTTATGTAAAAAGCTACCACTTTGTCCACTGGTGCCCTGCAATTTTTCAAAACGATTGATGGATCTATTCAGCATATATATGCCATTGTTCGTACCCGCATATATGGTCCCATTATTATACCCGGTAGAAAAAACAGTTTTGGCAGGCAAACCCATTGATTCATTATAATAAGTAAGCGCAGAATGAAGATCGAATTTTGCAATACCATTGAATAATGGCAACCATACATTGCCACGGCTATCTTCATAAATCTGATCAACTGAATTATCCTGCAATCCAACAGATTTGTCAACTCTTTGAATGAGCTTACCTTGCTTGTCAATGATCACCATTCCGTCATTGAATGTATTGATCGCAATAAGACCATTACTAAGTACAAGTCCGCCATATAAACTGGTATTAAAAATATATGGATCTGCTTCTGTTTTAAAAGGAGTAAAATCTTTTCCATCATATAAAAACAATCCTTGTGTTCGTGTACCTATTAATATTCGTTTTTCATCATAAGGAAGCATTGCATAGATCCGTTCATTGGCAAATTTTTCACCATTGGGTACCACCTGGAAACTATCATTCTTTAATATTGACAAACCTTTTGTCCATATCCTGCAGTAATATTGACCATTGACGACACCTCCAACATGAAAACCCACTTTGCTTTCGATCGTTTTAAATTTTGTGTAGTCCCATATCAAGATCCTGTTATTTCCACGAAATAACATCTTGTCATCACTCAATCTTGAAACTTCCCAGATAATCCCAAAATCTCTTTTGTCTGTCGGTAATTTATCTTTTAAAGAAATGAATTCCAGTTTTCCTTTTTTGCCAGGAGACAAATAGCCAATATCTCCATTAGTACCCACATACATTTTTCCATCTTTTCCTTTTTCCAATGCCCGTGTTTCTGAAATACCTGGTGGTTTTATTAATTCCCAATGTTGACCATCATAAACAAGAGTACCTATTGAATTCGCGAAATACAAAACTCCTTTATCATCTTCTCTTACCCACCAATTCACGCCATCAGCATTATAATCCTGGTAGCGGTAGTTAGTAATGAATGGTAATCCTTTTTGATTATTCTGTGCCGACAATTTTGCTGAAAAAAAGTGGCTGATGCAGACTAATAAAAAATAGTTGCATATATAAAGCAGGGAAACGGCTTTAGTTTTTTGCATAACTGTAATTTATTGAAGCGATTTTTCAATGGAAGAAGGAAGCTGGTTTCGCAGGGATGGAAGGCTATTTCTTAGTCTCTAAATGTAGATAAAATTCTCTGAAACAAGAATGGAAATATTAATGCAGGAAATTGAGTTAGAACTTTATAGACCCAGGATCGACCGTAATTTTGGATAGCCGGTTCTGCTGACAGGGACTTTGGCTCCGGATTTTAAAACAGCAACATGACTATCCTTTTCATAAGGATCAATTCTTGTGATCTGCTGCAGGTTGATAATATATGAACGATGTGAGCGGACAAATTGCGAAGGATCGAGCACTTGCTCAAAATGATTCATCGTTTTATTCTTTAAAAAGTAACCTTCTTTGGTAAACACTTTTACAAAATCATCAGCCGCTTCCAAATAAAAAACATCTTGTATGGGAATTATTTTGATCTTGCTTCCATCTTTAATAACGATCCGCTGACTTTGAGGAGCGGTTAATGAAACTTCATCCAGTAGTTCTCTTGTGTTTTTTTCTGATGATTGATTCTTTTGTTCCTTCCATTTTTTGATCGCCTTCTCAAAACGTTCTTGTGTAAATGGTTTTAATAAATAATCAACAGCATGTGCTTCGAAAGCCTTGATAGCGTATTCATCAAATGCAGTTGCAAAGATCACAGCTGGTGGATTATCGATCAGCTCAAGCATTTCAAATCCATTGATCTTTGGCATTTGAATATCTAAAATAATAAGATCAGGTTTATATTGCTGAATAGCTTTTACTCCTTCAAAACCATTACTGCAAACCTGGGCTACAGTAAGATCAGAAAAGTTTTGAAGATATTCCACAACGATACTTCTTGCCAAGGGCTCATCATCGATAATAATTACTTTGTTCATGTCCTGCTGTTTTTATCAAGTATCAGACGCAGAAATCCGTCAGACACTATTCATATTGAGGAATTTTGATTGTCGTAATAAAGATATTGTCTTTTGACTCGGTTGTCATCAGGTCATTTCTTGCAAACAATAAGAATAATCTTCGCTTCACTGATTGTAAACCAAAGCCTGTTCCTTTCGGTGCGGCGGTTTCGGGGTCAAATGGATTTTTTACTGTTATTACTAACTGGCTATCTTCTTTAGCTGCTTGTAAGCTGATCTCTATCTCATCAATTGTATCATATAAACCAAACTTGATCGCATTTTCCATAATGGGTTGTAAAAGCAATGCCGGCAACTTCATGCCATCAAGACTTTCATCACATTCTATTTTAGTAGAAAGCCTGTGACCGAATCTTACTTTTTCAATGTCTAAATAAAGTTGGAGATATTGCATTTCCTCTTTTAATGTTACCCATTGGTGTTCTTCTTTTTTTATGGTACCCCGTAAAAAATCTGAAAGTTGCTGAACCATTTTCCTGGCTTCCTGCGGTCTTGCTCCTATTAATGCATTAATGCTATTTAAACTATTGAATAAAAAATGCGGTTGTAATTGCTGACGTAGTTTAAATAGTTCTGCTTCTTTAGCCAATTGTTCAGCAGCTTGTTTTCTTTCTTCCTGTTCTGTTTGCTCCTGCCAGTTATACCAGATCACACTTACTAAAACAAAACATCCCAATAAAAGAAGATCAAAGCTGCCTCTTATCCATAATGAACGGGTAAAGAAAACCTGGTAGTCAGCATTATTGATAAAAATATTTTTTAAAATGACCCTGGTGAGCAGTACTGCGATCAGGGTGATCAATAAACACCAGCTTACCAAATGAAAATATTTTTCACGTTGTGGTAAATAATAATGAAGCATCATTATAACGAGCATACAGCTCAATACCAACAGTCCATCATTTACCAGGCTATCGACAACAGCAACTGTCCAATTCATTCCAAACCACCGTAATAAAAAAATATGATCAGCAATAATGATGAGCCAGCAAACACTGAAGATAACTCTGAACCTTGTTACTGATAATGGTGAAGAAGCCATGCTTACACTAATTGTAATAATTCATGTGAGTCAGAATGTATGATCCCTTGTGCTTTCCTGTTTACAATTTCAGTATAAATATCGCCATTATCTTTCTCTTCAATGCGGGAATACAACTCGGCGCCATCTATCATTTCGCCAACTTTATATAGCTCACACACATTAATGAATTGCCATTGCACCAACTCTTCTTTCAGATTATAGAAGGTGTCCTGATCTTTTTTGCCAATAAGCTGGGCTTTATAAAATGCATCATCTTTATTAGTAGCATGGATCAATCTAAGTTGTTCATCAAATTGAGCTGTATGATCACCATTACCACAGACGATGCGATAAACGATTTTAGCTAAATACCAGTTCATATAAATAGATTGAGGTTAAGATTTAGATTTAGTGGAAAGAAGATCAAAAACTTTTTATATCGATGCCACCAAAGATCACAGTGCCTCTCAGTAATAATGTTTTTTGCGGAGCATCGATTATAGTCTGCATTCTTCTTTTATCTTCAATACCACCGAAAATTGTAACTGCTTCAGATTTTACTGACCAGTTGGACGGTACCAATAATTTAGTTCCACCGAAAATAGTGGTGAGATCAATTGCAGCCGTTCCATTAAAATCAGCTTGTGAAAGATCGAGTTCGGTACCGCCGAAAATATTTACCAGGTCACCACCTCTGAAATTCTTTGAGATGATTATTTTTTTTGCTCCGCCAAAAATAGATGTGCTTTCTACGAAATCGTCTTTGCTATGATCAGCATCCATCACTGTGTCCGAGTCTCCATTTTTTTTTTGATCTCCCCATCTGCTACGGGGACGAGTTAATATAAACAATCCAACTGCTATTAATGCAAAGGGCCACATGTAACGGCGAAGACTAAATTCCGGATAGATATCATTCAGTAAGAAAATTCCTCCAATTAACATTAATACGAACCATGCCACGCCACGGAAATTATGTCTCACTCCAATAAACATTCCCAACGCAATGAGCAACATTTGCCAGCTAAAAACCCAATCGGGGAAAAAAGGAATTGATGCCTTGAGTAAAGCGGCAAGACCGATAAGTAAAATAAAAATACCCGTCCAGATACGGCTATGCCTGCTGTGTACAACACCAAATTCATGGTTTTGTCTGTTCATCCAACGTTCTCTTCTTTCTTCTCTTCTGCGACGTCTTTCTTCTCTTCTTTGTTCGCGGGGATCAAGCATCTCTGTCATAGTTGTAAATTTTAATCAAATCTATGACGCTGATACTTACTGGTCAATGAGCAAGAGGCAATAAGGGGAGAGATGTCGGTGAATGACGGAAAATGGACGGTGAAAAAGCCTGGCTATTACAGATCAATTATTTTATGACATCGAAAGAGCCCATTCAAGGCTATAAGTATCTTCTGATTGCTTTACGCAAGTAAATAAAAAAGGCGTAATAAACGGCATGTTAATATGCTCTTCCTGGTCTTCAATTACCATAGTACCACTTACATATGTTTCAGTTGAGGAAGTTTCAACCAGGTCCAGGTTATTGTTATTTTTCGAATTATTATAACTAAAAGTATGGCGTAATGCTAATTTTTCAACGATATCCTCAAGAAAACCTGGATGATCAATTATTGCTGTAATGTGTAAAGACTTTTTCATAACCTATGACTTCGCGGATTTTCAATCATCTTTAAATCAAAGCCTCTTTATCAATACCACAGATGCTTGGTCCTTTCTGTCTAATATTATGATGCCTGGGAAATCAAAATGGTTATAAAAACTTTGTGAAAATTTAATTATAAAAAGAACTATTTATGATCGGTTTAAGACAAAGAATAGCTCCACGTAATTCTATAACTGTCCTCTTTTTCTTTAGTGCAAACAACACCAAAGTTTGTCTGAACCGGAATGCTTAAGTGTTTTACATCAGTTTCGGACGAGAATAAAAAATCGATCTCTATCGTTCCTTCAACCGGTGAATGTTCACAACACCAGCTCATGTTTTCAAAATTTTCCCATAATCTTTCTTCTATCAAATGTCGGTTACCGAGACATTTCTCAGCATGATGCATATTGTTTATGTGATCTTCGATCATGCTTTCAGCAAGTGTTGTATTCATCTCTACAGTTGTTATTGGTACATTTCTCATAAATAAACCATTTTGACTTTTAGGATCATTTCCATACTTAATATTTCAAGAGGAGTGCCAAAATTTTTCTTTACAAAAGAATTATTTTAAAATCGTGATGTTAAAGCAGCAGCATTTGAATTTGTCAGGTAGCTGACCTTTGAATGAGCAAAGTTTTTCCCACTATTTTGTAAGCAGGCACAGGATATTGGGAAATAAAAAAGGCCTGTAAAAGACAGGCCTTGCCGTAAACTAACGATAATGTATGAACGAAAACGTTTTATTTATTTACAAGAAAACTGATACTTTTTATCCTGCTATTTTTTTCATCATAAATACTGAGATAATAAATACCATTACTCAGCGATGAAGGTCTGATGATCGTTTCATTTTGAGTGTTCTGAACGATATTTACACGTTTACTGATTTGAGATTGACCTATGGCATTTGAAACCTCGATCCTGTATGCGCCTGCCGGTAAACCTTTCAATTGTAAATTGATATTAGAAGTAACAGGATTTGGTGCAATGATCGCCTGGATATTCTTTATTTCACCAAAATGTAATACAACAATATTTGAGTAATTATAAGTGCCATCTTTCTCGATCATTTTAAGACGATAAAAATTTGAACCATCATAAGGATGTATATCTGTATATGCATAATTATTCTTTGTTCCATTTTTTGCAAATGCGATAGCTATTGTTGTAAAGTTGGTGCCATCGGCACTACGTTGCAGTTCATAACTATTTAAATCGATCTCTGTTTCAGTTGTCCATTTTAATTCAGATGTTTTATTTACAGCTTTACCAGTAAATGATGTTAAAGTAACAGGTAAAGTAAAATTGCAGGTAGTAAATGAATATGAATAAGATTTACCAAGACCATTGTTGTCAAATACGAAATCGAAAGTAGTCCCTAAAGTATTTCCAAAGTTTAGCAAGCCAATCCCGAAATCAAGTGAATTGGAAGGAGCACCAATAAGCGATCTTACACCTTGTGAATTTCCATAAACATGTTTTGCCCCAGCAACACTATATCCAACTAATGCAGTTGTATTTACGCCTAATAAAGGAGATACTTCAGTTGTAAGATCCCAATAAGGAGTTGTTGAGAAAGTACCGTCAGGATTGCCAAGAAAAATAAATGCAGCGCCACCAACTACATCAGCACCGATCAAAGGAACTGTTGTCGATAATGGTTCACCGACTATAATATCACGATAACCATCACAATTCACATCAAGCATATTATCGATACTTGCACCAAACAATAATGATACATTAATGTTTTGACCAGTAAGAATACTTAATATTGAAGAAGAACGAGGTGATGAAATAACCTGATCAGAAGTAATAGGGCTTAAAGGGCTATATGTTTTTTTAAGAAATAAATGCACTTGTCCGGCTTTAAGACGAAGACCATTTACTACGTTACTTACAACACTACCAACTGGAGCACCAATAAGAATATCACCATCATATTGGTCATTTGTATTTCTTGTTCCTCTTACATCATATCCAAAAAGATTAGCAGCATTGCTTAATAAACCAGTAGGGTCAGCTTGCAGTCTTACTCCAATTGAAGAACCAACTCCTGAGCCATTACCATAATAAACATAAGCACTACCACCCAGGAATTGACCACTGAAGATCCCTCCTATAGATGAAAGATTGGCACCTGCTGGAGCTCCAACAACAAGATCAGGATAAAAGTCATTATTATAATCACCGATACCATCAACGCTGAAACCAAAAAGCAAACCCGAAGTATTTGCTAATGGTAGTGTTGGCAAACCAAGCAATGTTGGCGTTGGCGTAGACAATTGTACAGGTGAAGTAGTGGAAAGGTTATTTGAATAATAAACAAACGCAGCACCACTTTGTGCAGATAAAAGTTGAATTCCAAGATAAGCAGGAGATCCAATTACTATATCGGATTTATTATCACCATTCAGGTCTTTTGTAACTGCTACAGAAAAACCAAACAATGGATTTGTACTTAAATTGCTAAGCAACAAACCCGCAACACCAGTTGAAAAGAAATTAGTTCCTTGCAAACGAATTTCTAAAAAAGGTGAAGGATTGGCAGCACTGAACAGGTCTTCACTTCTATATAAATAAACTTTACCAGCAGTAACGTTTACAGTTGAAGGACCAAATAAACCTTGTGCGGTTGTTTGGTATCTGTCCATGGGAGCACCAACAATGATATCATTTTTACCATCACCGGTAACGTCGCCAGCATCTATACTAAAACCAAATAAGGCGCCTTCAACAGCAGTGGTTGGTTGTAATGTTTTGCTCGGATGCGCAGACAAACCTGTCGGCGAACCTAAATAAATAAACACTGCACCAACACCAGCAAGAGAGCCACTACCTGTAATTACATCCGCCATACCAGGAGCAGTGATCGCTACATCATCAAAACCGTCCCCATTTATATCACCAAGACCGGCAACGGTATAACCATATAATGTTTGTACCTGTAACTGCAGGTTATTAAGTAAGGATGGTAAAACGCCATCGGCTGATGTTGACCATTCTGCAGTGCGACTAAGCGGGTCTATAGTGATCGGGTAGATTGCTTCTTTATCATCAACAATAATAGTAAGAAGCTTTTCATTTTTGTCAAGCTGGAATTCGGCATTTAATATTGTACCATTTGCGTCCCATACTTTAAGATCATCATAAATAAGCTTAATGTCTTTTTTATTTTCCTTTGTATAAAATATAAGTTTACCAGAAGATAAACCGGCTTCAAGCTGGGTATTTAATCTCATTTGAAGATTAAGATTTTCTGACACTCCTGCTTTTTGCTTTATAATAAAATTCTGACGAAGACCATTTATATTATTTATATACTCCACATCTAAAACCTGGTTACTGTAAATGAGGGTATTATTTTTTTCAACTGGTATAAAATCTTCCTTCATGCCCTTAAGTTGAAAATCAACACTCCATTTATTTTCTGTTTGTTTAAGAGTATTTACCGAAAAACCATCCGGACTTATTAAAAAGCCCAGATAGTTTTTCGGGTTTACCGTCCTGTATACAGATGGTTTCGTTGTTTTTTCAAATTGATATTCTTGTTGAGTAAGATTTTCGGTAGCTGCTTTGTACCAATTATCTGTTGCCTGCTTTGGAAGTTCTCTGTTAATTTGAGAATAGACATTTTCACTAAACAAGGCAAGCAAACTTAAAATACTACAATAGATTGTTTTCGTTTTCATACTTTTCGGGTTTACGGTTTACACAATACGCTATCATTAAGCAGTTTTCCTGCTTTTAAAACATTTTAAATTTTACTTGAAAACAATTCCAGGAGGCGGTAAGTGATCTTCAAAGTGAGTGGCTGAACAGTTGTTGAAGATCTGTGAGATTATCCTTTCGTTGTTTTCATAGTGCTCGGATTTTTAAAACTTGATTGATCGTCCAATTATTTCTAGCAATTAATACGATGCTATTTCGTTTTCGTATATCAAAAGTACTCGTAGATATATCAGGGGATTTCCGTCGTAGAATCAAAAAATACCTTTTAAAGTTCAAAGATTTATAGAAATAATTCTACGAATATTCTACAAAAAATTACTTGATCTGTAATTGATATATGGAATTAATTGTTGTAACTTGATATACGTTGTTGATCATTTTAATGATCAATATGTTTTTTTTGGTAAACGGGCTTATTGATTAGTAGCATTAACCAATAACTATAGAAGCCCCGTGGATAAGCTGAATTACACCTTTCAAGAAATTGATTCTAACGAATCCATCTCCAGCCTAGCTGGAATATTTGATACTATTGCCGAAAACGGCAGAATTGAAATTCCCCCAGATTATGGTTCTGGTTACATCAAAAAAATAAAGATGGATCAGGATGTTGTTATGAGAGTTTGGGATTTTAATATCAAAAGACCACTATCTTTTCACAAGCTGGCCCATCGTTTTATCGAAAGTGAAAAATATTTCCATATAGGTTATCTTTTAAATACAGAAAGCCTTGGATTAACCAATGATGCTTTTCCAAAACTCATGCATTTGCCGCATGGAATGAACATAGTCTTTTTTTCAAGTGATGCTGAAATGAATTTTGAGGTTGAACGTGGCACCGGGTTACATGCTATAGATGTTTCTGTATCTTATTCCTGGTTAATGAATGCTTTTGATGAACATGATCAAAAGATCAGGGACTTTATCAAGGGATTAAATGAAAAGCCCTATCCTGCAATGCTGTTGGAATCTTCGTCTCCTTCGGAATATAGGATCATATCTGACATCTATACTGCTGTGGGATCTGATTTGAGGAGTCATCTTCACATTAAAGCCGAAGTTTTTCTGTTAATAGCAGAGTTTTTCAGAAAAATATCTTCACGATCAGCACAGGAAGTTTTAGAAAGTAAAGTACTTTATTACGATAAGATCATGATGGCTGAAAGCATCTTGAAAGAAAATCTCAACAGCATTTTTCCCGGCGTTGATACGATTGCTAAAAAAGTGGCATTAAGCGAATCGACTTTGAAAAGATATTTTAAAACTGTATTTAATAAGAGTTTGAATGAATATTACCTCGAAATAAAGATGGAGTACGCTAAAAGATTAATGTTGGAAAAAGCTATTACTGTAAATGAAGTTGCTGCAATTCTTAATTATGAAAAAGTTAGCAGCTTTATTGAAACGTTCAAAAAACATCATGGTTATTCACCAGGACATCTGAAACGCAAATCTGCATAAATCACTATTCATACCTTAACGCTTCTATAGGATCTAATCTTGATGCCTTTTGCGCAGGATAATAGCCAAAGAATATTCCTGTAATAGCACATACCACAAATGATAAAATGATTGATGATTGTGAGACTAATGTTGGCCATGATAATATTACCATGATAAGTTTTGAGGCAATAACACCTAATAAAACTCCCAGGATCCCTCCGGTTATACTTATTACTATTGCTTCTATCAGGAACTGAAGTAAAATATCAATACCTCTTGCACCAATTGACATTCTTAAACCAATTTCTTTTGTTCTCTCAGTAACCGAAACATACATAATATTCATTATTCCAATTCCACCTACCAATAATGAAATACCAGCAATTGCAGCTAGAAGTACCGTTAATAGCTGACTGGTACTGCTAAATGTACTGATCAATTCAGCCTGCGTACGAACAGTAAAGTCGTCCTGTTGGTTATTATTTAATTTATGTGTTGTTCTTAATATCTGACTTAACTCCTGCGTAGCTGCAGCAGAACTTTGTTCATTTACTGCAGAAGCATAGATTGTTTGAATGTAAGTAATAGCGAGAATTCTTTTCTGAACAGTTGTATAAGGCGCAATAACGATATCATCCTGGTCTTGCCCAAATGCATTTTCCCCTTTTGTTGATAACACACCGATAACTTTAAAAGGAATTTTATTGTAACGAATGATCTTTCCAACCGGATCATCTCCCTGCTCAAAAATATTATCAACAACAGTTTGTCCAAGCAAACAAACTTTAGCTGAACCATTTACATCTTCCTGGGTGAATGATGTTCCTGATTTTACCGGCCAATTCCTGATCGTAAGATAATCCGGGCTCACACCTTGAATTGTAGTAGGCCAGTTAAGAGATCCATTTATCACTTGTCCGCGGCTCTGTACAGCGGGTGATACTGCATTTATATTTTGCGCTTCATTCTGTATTACTTTTACATCGTCCAATGTCAACGATTGTACACTGCTTGCATCAATCCTTGCTCCACCACCCGGTGTTTGATTACTATTAGGTCGAATAGTAAGCATATTTGATCCCATTGTTGATAATTGATCTTGTATGCTTTTTTTAGAACCTTGTCCTATTGCAACCATCGCTATTACTGCTCCCACACCAATGATGATCCCAAGCATGGTAAGAAATGCACGAAGTTTATTGCGTTGCAATGCTCTTAATGCGATCCGTATAAGATTAAATATTTTCATTGTTATCAATCTGTCGTTACAGGTAATGCAGCCAGCATCTCTTTTGCTGAACGAACATTTTCATTCTTTATATCTTTTATCACCTTGCCATCTTTTAATGTTATCGTTCGGCTGCTGAACGCAGCTATGTCCGGTTCATGAGTTACAAACACAATTGTTTTGCCTTCTTTATTCAATTCCTGGAAAAGAGACATGATCTCATAAGATGTTTTTGTATCAAGATTTCCCGTGGCTTCATCCGCAAGTATCATTACTGGAGTATTCACTAAAGCTCTCGCAATAGCCACTCTTTGTTGTTGCCCGCCTGATAATTGATTGGGTAAGTGATCTTGTCTTTCAGATAGCTTAACTGCTTCTAAAGCTTGTGTTGCCATCTGATGCCTT
>Ga0207675_100005046_pt1 | contig 12709 bp, 7 predicted proteins | sample KBSSwiS42_FD_184305 | JGI IMG/M metagenome (GOLD analysis project Ga0207675, IMG submission 184305) | Switchgrass rhizosphere microbial communities from Kellogg Biological Station, Michigan, USA - KBS Switchgrass S4-2 (SPAdes) (version 2) | ecosystem: Host-associated > Plants > Roots >... | reverse complement strand
CCCGAAACACGGCGCCACGCCAGCCTTGCTCCGTCTCACGTCGATGCGGAGTCACATCACGCCGCGCGTGCAAGCTGATGCGCAGTGCGGGCCGCCCTGCGCAGCGTGGTACGCCACTTGCTCTTCGAGCTCTGCAGCGACGGCGCTCGGGGTCGGTGCAGGTCACCGACACTTTCCCGAAGTCGAGCCGGGCGGCGCGCTCTCGCCGACCGTTGGAGAACGACCATTTAGCCTGAAGAGAGGACAAACCATGACTTCCACTCCGACCCATCACACACGCCTGCTCGCCTGGGTGAAGGAGGTGGCCGCATTGTGTAAGCCCGATTCGGTTTACTTTTGCGACGGCTCCGAGACCGAGAACGAGCGCTTGATCGCTGGCATGGTCGCCAGCGGAACGCTGCTTCCACTCAACCCGGAGCTGAGACCGAACAGCTTTCTTTGTCGCTCCGATCCGCGCGATGTGGCTCGCGTCGAGTCCCGCACGTTCATCTGCTCGCTCAGTCCCAACGACGCCGGACCTACCAACAATTGGATGGCGCCCGAGGAGATGAAGGCGAACCTCAACGCGCTCTACGCTGGCTGCATGCGCGGGCGAATCATGTATGTCGTGCCGTTCAGCATGGGGCCGCTCGGGTCCAAGATCTCCCATGTCGGGGTGCAAATCACCGACTCGCCCTACGTCGTGGTGAGCATGCGCATCATGACGCGCATGGGGCGCCGCGCGCTCGATGTGCTGGGGGATGACGGCGCATTTGTGAAGTGTCTGCACTCGGTCGGAGTGCCTCTGGCGCCGGGTGCCAAGGACGTGGCGTGGCCCTGCAATCCCGAGAACACCTACGTCACGCACTTTCCCGAAGAGCGCTCGATCATGTCGTTCGGCAGCGGCTATGGCGGCAATGCGTTGCTCGGCAAGAAGTGCTTCGCACTGCGCATCGCCTCCGCGATGGGTCGAGACGACGGCTGGCTCGCCGAGCACATGCTCATCATGGGCGTCGAGGCTCCCGGTGGAAAGAAGACCTACGTCTGCGCTGCTTTCCCCAGCGCCTGCGGCAAGACGAACTTTGCGATGCTCGTCCCGCCGAAAGAGCTAGAGGGTCACAAGATCTGGACCGTGGGCGATGACATCGCCTGGCTCAAGCCCGGGAGCGACGGGCGCGTCTACGCGATCAACCCCGAAGCTGGCTTCTTTGGCGTGGCACCGGGCACGAATGCCGAGACCAATCCCAATGCCATGGCAGCCATCGCGAAGAATACCATCTTCACGAACGTGGCGCTCACCGACAATGGCGACGTGTGGTGGGAGGGTTTGACGAAGCTGCTCCCCGCGCACCTGATCGATTGGCGTGGTCAGGACTGGACACCGGCCTCGGGCCGCCCCGCCGCGCACCCGAACTCGCGCTTCACGGCGCCCCTGGCCCAGTGCCCATCGGTCGATCCGAAGTGGGATGACCCCGAGGGCGTGCCCGTCAGCGCTTTCATCTTCGGAGGTCGAATGAGCCGCGAGATGCCTTTGGTGTTTCAGGCGTTCAACTGGAGCCACGGCGTCTACTTGGCCGCGACGATGGGCTCGGAAGCAACGGCCGCCGCCGAGGGGCAGGCCGCCATGCGGCGCGACCCCATGGCCATGCTTCCGTTCTGCGGCTACAATATGGCCGACTACTTTGCCCACTGGCTCGACTTCGGACGCAAGCTGCCGAATCCGCCGCGCATCTTCCGCGTCAACTGGTTTCGCAAAGACGCAAACGGCAAGTTCATTTGGCCCGGGTTCGGGCAGAACATGCGCGTTCTGTCCTGGATCTTGGAGCGCGTGGAAGGCCGGGGCTACGGCGTGGAGAGTCCGCTCGGCTGGATGCCTCGCCATCAGGACATCCCGTGGCAGGGAGTCGACTTTCCGGAAAGAGCTTTCTACGACCTGATGAGTATCTCGCGAGACGCGGCGGCCGCCGAGGTCCGACTGCACGAAGAGCTCTTCGATCTCTTCCTCGATCGACTTCCGAAGGAGTTCGTGTTCGAACGCGAGTTGCTCAAATCACGACTCTGGCGCAGTCCGACACGCTGGGAGCTCGCGCACGATCCGACCTGACGGATCGCCCCGCGCAATCGACGTCCGCGCGGCAGGTCCATGGCCGCCGCGCGCCCACGCTTGCTCCTGGCTTTTCCCCCGAGTGCTGCCCGGCGCGAGGGGCTCACGGCCCAGCGGGGCTTGGGACCGCGCGAGCGCGGCGGAGATCCAGGCAGAATGGACTGAGCGCGCCGGGTGGCGGAGATCGAGGTGCCAGTGCCGGCGTCGGCGAGGAGTACTCGGCGACGAAGCGTTCGGCTCGCCGTTGTGCGGCGTCCTCGGCGCTCGCCGGCAGCCCGGGATAGGCGCCGCCGCCCGGCCTCCAATCGTACAGGCTGGCCCGGGCTCTGGCTCCGGAGACTCGGTTGGCGAGCTCGATGACGATGTGCGTCTCCGCTGCCATGCCGGGGTGGAGCCCCAGCTTGGGCACGAAGTTCAGGTAGCGAACACCGCACAACCACACTTCACGTTCGGCCTCCGCAATGCGCACGAGCGGCAGGCTATATCCGTTCACAGAGAGCTGCCAGTCAGCCAAGGCGCCCGCCAGCTCCCGGCTGCTGGACATGCGCACTTCGATGCGCGACGTGCTGGCGTCGACGAGGCGCGATCCGCCTGCGTCCTGCGATGCGACATCACCGATCAGTGGCCAAAACTCGAGCGCCTGCTCCACGTCGAGCTGACAATCCGCGAGTTGCAACGTGCCCAGGTGACGCTGCCCACTCTCCAGCAAGCAGGCCTCCACTGCCTCACCGAGCCCCAGACCCGAGCGCGACAGATCGCGCAGCACTTCGCTCAAGTCGAGCCGCAACAGGGAAGGCAACGCGAACCGATCGTGCAGCGAGCTGCCCCAGGACGTCACGTCTGGCACGATATCGTGCCGGGCCAGCATGGCGCTCGCTGCGCGGAGCAACATCGCGATCGCTGCCAGCCGCTCGGCAGTCGCAGGCATGGCGAAGGCCCTGAATTCGACCAATCCCAGGCAACCACGACCGGGCAGCCAGGGGTTGTGCAGCTTTTCCACGTTCAGCTCGCTGCGATGTGGATTGCCGGAGAAATCCGTCAGAAAGTGGCGGAGCGTCAGCCAAAGCTCGGCGGGGCTCGGGGCCGCGACGCGCCCGAGTTGCTCGAGCGCAACGCCGAGCTCGTAGAAAGAATCGGGCAGCCGCTCGTCGGGGCGCGGTGATTGACTGCTGCTGCCCACGTGCGCCGCGGCAAACCAGTACGAGAGCGACGGATGCCGGAGCAGATAACGGACGAGCCTCGGCAGCAGCTGGGGGGCGACAAAAAATGGACTCTCGCTCGCCGTCGGTCCGCCCAGCGTGATCTGCCCCCCGCCGCCGGAGTCGCTGATACGCCCGTTGTACTGTATCCGCTCCGGCACCAGGCCCACGTTCGCGGCCAGCACGAACAGCTCCCGGTTCTGACGCAGGAACGTCTTCAGATCCGGTGCTGGCGCTTGGTTCACCTCCAGCACGGCGGGATCGGGCGTCAATGTGACGTGAGCCACGCTGGCATCGACGGGGGGCGGATAGCCGCAGCAGGCCAGTGCTGGCACGCCCGCTTCATTGGCCGACGCGCCCAGGATGCCCAGAAACTGTACAAACTCCGGTACGCTGGCAAATGCGGGGAGCTCGATCGAGAGCTGGGCAAGCGGCGCCCCGGCGCAGCCGGCGCAGCTCATCACGAGCAGGTAGTTGCCGGCAGCCGCCAGGTCGTCGTGCAGGCCCGACGCGGGAATCGGCTGATCGTGCAGCGAGACCCGCGCTAGCCGAGGCTCGGCCTGTACGGCCGAGGGCGGGCTGAGCCCATCGCAACGGAAGACGACTCGCGCGCGCAGCTCGTCCTCCAGGTCCACCAAGCTGGCGCTCCAGCCGTGGGCGCGCAGGCCGTGCAAGAGCCTGCGCTCGAGCCGTCGCAGCAGGGCAACCGAGGGAGCAAGCACCCGGTCCTCATCCAGCAATCGGTCGGGAGGGCCCAGCCAAACGGGCTCGCCGTCTCTGCGAGCATACAGCCCGTAGCACCAGCGAGGGCGCCCCTCACCCGAGTATTGACGGCCGAGCGAGCGCAGCACGACCCCGCCAGGGAAGCGCTCGCGCAATTGCATCATCAATTGCCGGGCACGGTTCTCCTTGTCGCTGCCGAGCGCCTCGCACAGCCACTCGGGCGCCTCCGAGAAACGATCGGTGAAGGTCGGTTCGGCGCCCACCCAGACGTTCAACCCCGCTCGTGCCATGTTCCGGTCATGCGCGGCGACGCAGCGCTCGAAGTCCGACTCCGAGCCGCCACTGGGCTCGCGGCGCGCGCCGTCAGAACGCCTCTGCTCAACCACGGGTCGCCTGCCACCCTGCGTCGTCGGGCTGGATCCTGTCAGGGTCTCGGGTGCAGCGATAGGCTCGCGTCAACATGTCCTTCCTTGCCAGCAAGGGATTCCGCTGGCGCCGCCGCGATCACGGGCCGGATGTTCCAGATCTGGGACGCATACTCCCGGACGGTGTTGTCGATTGAGAAGCGCCTGGCTCCGGCGATGTTCAACAGCGCCCGGCGCGACCACTGCTCGGGGTCTCGATAGGCAACCGCAGCTCGGGCTTCACACGCGACGTAGCTATCGAAATCTGCACACACCATGAAGGGATCCTGGTTGCGCAGCGTGTCGATGATCGGCCGGTAACGATCGCGGTCGCCCATGCTGAAGAAGCCTGATCCGATCAGCTCCAGTGCCTCCGATAACGCGGGGCTCCGGGCGATGCAGTTCGTTGGATGATAGCCGGCCCTGAGCTGGGCGGCGATCTCCTGCGTATCGAGCCCGCACAGGAAGAAGTTCTCGGGGCCCACCGCATCGCGCAGCTCGATGTTCGCACCATCCAGGGTGCCGATCGTGAGCGCGCCGTTCAAGGCGAACTTCATGTTGCTGGTGCCCGACGCCTCCGTGCCTGCCATCGAAATTTGCACGGACAGGTCGGCGGCCGGAATGATGGTTTGGGCCAGCGAGACGCCGTAATTGGGAATGAAGGCCATGGCCAGCCGACCGCGAGTGACGGGGTCGGAGTTCACGACGGCTGCCACATCGTTCAGAAGCTTGATATGGAGCTTCGCCATCGAGTACCCGGGCGCGGCCTTGCCGGCAAAGATGTAAGAACGAGGGAGCTCATCCTCCGTGGGGCGGCGCTTCAATTGAAGATAGTGAGCCACGATCTGCAGGCAGGCGAGCAGCTGGCGCTTGTATTCGTGGATGCGCTTGACCTGAACGACGAACATGCTGTCCGGCGCGATCCCGACGCCGGTGAGCTTACCGACCAGGCGAGCCAGATCGTCCTTGTTCGCTCCCTTGATGCGCCGCAGCTCGGCCAGAAGCTCGGGATCGTCCGCGAACCCCTCCAGCGCCTCGAGACCTGACAGATCGCGATCGATCCAGGCGTTGCCAATCCGCGCGCTGATGGCCTGGCTCAGGCGTGGATTCGCGCTCAGCAGCCAGCGGCGCGGCGTGACTCCGTTGGTCTTGTTGTTGAACCGCTCCGGCCACAATTCGTGGAAGTCGCGCAGCAGTTGCGACTTTAGTAGCTCCGTATGAAGCTTCGCGACGCCGTTGATGCTGTGTGCGCCCACGGTTGCCAGGTGCGCCATGCGCACGTGCTTGACCGGGCCTTCCTCGATGATCGACATGCGAGCCAGGCGGCTCGCCTCGAGCGGCCATTGCGTCTGAACGCTCCGCAGAAAGCGGCGGTTGATCTCGTGGATAATCTGCAAGTGCCGCGGCAGCAGCCGCTCGAACAGTGGCACCGGCCAGCGCTCGAGGGCCTCGGGCAGCAGGGTGTGATTGGTGTAGCCAATGGTGCGCCAGGTGATGGACCAAGCGGGCTCCCAGTCGAGCAGCTCTTCATCGACCAGGATGCGCATCAGTTCCGCGACGGCGATGGCCGGGTGCGTGTCATTCAGCTGAATGGCCACCTTGTCGGGGAATTCCTGAAAGCTCGCGTGGCGGCGCTTGTAGCGCTTGACGATGTCGGCGAGCGAGCAGGCCACGAAGAAATACTGCTGCTTCAGGCGCAGCTCCTTGCCTCGCTCGCTCTGATCGTTTGGATACAGCACCTTCGAGATGTTCTCCGTCTCGAACTTTTCCTCGACGGCTCTGCGGTAGTCCCCCTCGTTGAAGAACTTGAAGTCGAAATCGCGAGTCGCGCGAGCTGCCCACAGGCGCAACGTGTTGACGGTGTCGGTGCGGTGGCCAATGATGAACGAATCAAAAGGCACGCCGGTCACCGAACGAGCATCCGCCCAGCTGGCGCGCGTGCGCCCGAGCTCATCCTGGTAGAATTGAACGCGGCCATACAGGCGCACGATCTGGGTATCCTCATAGCGGGGCAGCTCCCAGGCGTTGCCGAAATGCAGCCAATTGTCGTTCCGCTCGACTTGCCAACCGTCGTCGAGCCGTTGCTCGAACATACCAAAGTCGTAGCGGATGCCGTAACCGAACCCGGGCAGATTCAGCGTGGCCAGAGAATCCATGACACAAGCCGCCAAGCGCCCCAGGCCTCCGTTCCCGAGGCCCGGGTCGTCTTCGCGCTCGAGCACATCGGCCAGATCGAAGCCTTGCCGCGAGGCCAGTGCCTCCGCGGTCTGGTAGAGGCCCAGGTTCATCAGGCACAGCCCCAGGCTGCGCCCGGTGAGAAATTCCGACGACAGGTAACATACGGCCTTGGCGTCGTGCTGGGCGTAGGACCGCTGAGTCGAAAGCCAGCGCTGCACCAAGCGGTCCCTCACGGCATGAGCGAATGCCTGATACAGATGAACCGGCGAAGCTTCGCTGGGCTCCTTGGCACAGCTGTGGATCAAATGCCCCACCACCGAGGTTTCGAACTCTGATGCAGACTGGTCGGCGGCCGTCGCCCCTGCGAGGGGCGACGCTTCCGGCGAGCCGTTGCTGACGGGAGTCAGCTTGCGATCGGAACTGTTCAGCATGGCATTTCTCGTCGTCTGGCGGTGGGGCCGGCAGCCCTTGCGTTGCGAGCCGGCTCTCACTCCGCGGCACTGGCCCCGGGCAGAGAATCGGTCAATGAGTCCGAGAGCGCACGTAGCGCGTCCGTGGTCGTGAAGACCCCCCGTGGAAAGCCGGACTCGACGACCACCGCGGCGTGGTACTTGTGCCTGGCCATTTGTCGGGCCGCTACGTCGACCGGCTCGTCGGGGCCCACGGCGTAGAAGTCTCGGGTCATGAGCGCGCCGACGGTCAGCGTATCGAACGCATGCCCCGGCAAGTGCTCCGCGAGCGCCAGGTCGTTGAGAGAGATGATGCCGACGAGCTTGCCCGTTTCGAGCACCGGCAGCTGACCGACGCCGCTCTTGCTCAAGCGCTCATAGGCGGAACAAACGCCTTCGCACAGGTCGGCGGTCAAGAGCGAACGCGTCATGTATTCGGCAACTGAAACTCTGCGAGCATGGGTCATGATGGGCCTCCTTGATTGGGAACAGACAGTTGCATGACACCATTGCAACTGCCGTACCCCGCCCTATCGGACCTGTCGTACCCCGAACGTGACAGGCCGCGGCGGGGCGCGGCCGAGGCGGCAGCATCGGCGCGCGCCTCTCTGCAGGGCAGTGTTGACGCGATTTGTTTCGCTGGCATGGCATGACGGTTGCAGCTCGATGCGCTGCCGCACGGCTCCTCGCGCGGCTCGCAAGCGAGGGGAGCCTGGAGCTCGAAGCGCGAGTTGTTGGCGCTGGACGGACCGCGCCCACGACTCGCGCAAGGCCTGCGCTGCTACGGCGGCTCGCGCAAAATTCAACGCTGCCAGCGCGGCGCGTGAGCGGCGATCGCGTCGCCGGCGGGTCGGCACAATCGATGCAGCCGCGCCTCGACTCGTTGCCTGGCGCGGCCGCAGGAGCCGTCGCTGCAGCTGGCGTCAAGGAGGACGTAAAAGATGAAGAACGCTGAAGCCCTCGTCATCGGTGCAGGCGCAGTCGGCCTGCTCGCAGCGCTCTGCCTGGCTGAGCACGACGTGCAGGTGCACGTCCTCGACGCCGCAGGGCGCCATCCCGTACGCGGCTACGCGTGCGGTCTACACGCCGGAACACTCACGCTCTTGCGCGAAGTGGGCTTGTTGTCGCAGGCGCTGGGCCTGGGCCACCGGGTCGACCGGATCGCCGTGTATCGGGGCCCCGAACGGATCGGCACCGTAGACCTCGGGCGCCTCGCTGGGCCCCATCGGTACGCCCTCTCGCTGCGCCAGTCCGATCTGGAGGACCTCCTCATCGAGGCTCTGGAGCAGCGGGGCGTGCAGGTCTCATGGCACCACGAAGTGACGCAACTGACGCTGGCCGAAGCCTCGGTGAATGTAACGGCGATCTCGAGACGAAAGCGCGCTGGCGGCGAAGCAGCGCCGGCGCGAGAGATGGTAGCGAGGCAACTCGACACGCAAAACGTCGACTATGTGATCGGGGCCGACGGCTACCACTCGGTCTGTCGCCGGGCGCTCGGCATCGACCTGCTCGGCGCACAGCGACCGGAGGTATTTGCCGTGTGCGAGTTTCTGGCGGACCTCTCGGGCTGGGAACACGAAGCACGCCTCGTGCTCAGCGACGACTCCGTGAATGCCTTCTGGCCCCTCGGCCCCCGGCTGGGGCGCTGGACGTTTCAGGTGCAGGACCGGCTGCACGAAGATCCATCCCTGACCAGCTTGCGCGAATGGATTCGCGAGCGTGCGCGCTGGTTTGCGCCCAACCCGGAGCAACTGTGCTGGGGCGCGCTCGCGGAGTTTCCAAAGCGCGTTGCCCGGCGTTTTGGCAGTGGCCGGATTTGGCTGGCGGGCGACTCGGCACATTCCACCGGCCCCTTGGGCTTTCAGAGCTTGAATCGCGGCCTGTGCGAAGCGCGCGAGTTGGCAGCGGTCATCAGAGACAGTTGCCAGGGCCGGGGTCGGCGTGTGCGCCGCTTCGAACAGTTCGACCGGCAACAGCAGAGCGAGTGGCGGCGCCTCTTCGACAGCTCGACTCGCCTCGGCAGCGGGGCCCTCCTTGCGAGCGACGAAGCAGCCCGGATCGTGCCTTGCCTGCCCGCCTCCGGCAGCGACCTCGATGCGCTGCTGGCCCAGCTCGGCTCGGCTCGAGTTTCGCCGCAGCCTAGCTCGACGATGAAGCAACGGCACGCTCGTTGCTAACAGCTAGCTGCAGTCACCAGCTAGCTGCAGTCACCAGCTAGCTGCAGTCACCAGCTAGCTGCAGTCACCAGCTAGCTGCAGCTACCAGCTAGCTGCAGCCACCAGCTAGCTGCAGTCACCAGAACACGACTTACCCGTTCCAGAGAGAAGGACCCCATGTCAAAGCATTCCCAGACTCTGGCCCAGATCATGGGCCCGTCCCTCATCACGATCGGTGATGACGCCAGCGTCGCCCAAGCGTTGCAGCTCGCGCGCGCCCATCAGGTGCATCACTTGCCCGTGCTACACGGCTCCGACCTGGCCGGGCTGATGTGCACGTGCGACGTGCACGATGCACCGCCCGACAGTCTCGTCGCTCAATGGATGAGCCGCCCGCCGGTCACGCTCGAGGCGAGCGCGCCGCTGCAGGCAGCGGCGCAGACCATGAAAGACAAGCAGGTGGGTTCGGTGATTGTGCTGCTCGATGGCCAACCGCGGGGCATCGTCACGCGCGGTGATCTGCTGCAAGCAGAGCCGCGTAGCGAGCAGATCCTGGTGAACGCCCGCTGCGAGTGCTGTGGCCTGACGCGACATCTCAGCACCGATGCACAGGGTCACACGTTCTGCGTCTATTGCAAGGATGAGCCTGCCGACACGCAACGATCGTTCAGGATGCCAGCGTCCGACGTCCGTGTTCAGGCGCAGCCGGCCAGAGCGGCCGAGCCCCATCCGCTGGCCTCTCTGATTCGAGATCATGAATTGATCGGCCAGCTCGCGGCGGCACTCATGAGCTTTTCCGCATGCGTCGAAGGTCAGCCCAGCGAGCATGATCGGGCCGACCTGGCCAGCTTCGCGCGCATCTTTCGCGAGCTGGGGGACTGCCTGCACCACGAGAAGGAAGAGACGGTCCTATTGCCTCTGTTGGCGCAGCTCGGGTTTGACTGGGACGACGGTCCACTGGCGGAGGTCCGCCTGGAGCACTGCCAGGAGCGATACTTGATCGATGTCCTGTGCCAGGCTGCCGATCGCGAGGGCGCCTGGGACGACGACGAGCGCCGGCGGATCGCCGCGACCGCCTCGAGCATGGCGGACTTTCAGCGAGCACACTTGTTGAAAGAAAATACCGTGCTCTTTCCCGTCGTCATGCAGCGGATGAGCCCGGCGGAGCTCAGGCTCCTTTCGGGCGAGCTCCGTATCTTTGACGTGCGGATCGAGCGGCGCATTCCACGCGCCGAGCTCACTGCGCTCGCTCAGGACCTGATTGGACGTTACTTGCCGTCAAGGCTCGCCGGCGCGGCGGTTCAGTGCAGCGTCTTCACGCTCACGCCCCCTTGATCCTGGCAGAGCGAGGAGCGAGTGATGGAACGCCTCGGCGCGTGGCTGACCGGGCAGGAGCTGCTGCTGCTCTTTGCGCTGATCCTGCTCGGCTTGCTGCTGGGCCGCGTGCAATACCGCGGGCTTCACCTGGGCATGGCCGGCGTGTTGTTCGCCGGGCTGTGGCTGAGCGCTTTGCTTCAGCCGCCCACTGGCAAGCTGGTGCTCGCGCCTCAGCTGAAAGAGCTGGGCCTGGTCCTGTTCGTGTATTGCGTCGGGTTGACGAGCGGACCCGGCTTCTTCTCCGCCTGGCGCAGCCGCGGCCTGCGACTCAATCTGGCGACCCTGGCAGCACTGCTGGCCGGAGCGCTGATCGCTTGTCTCGGCGGCAAGCTCATGGGCCTGGATCGCGGGCAAATTGCCGGGGTCTTTTGCGGAGCGCTGACCAACACTCCCGCCCTTGGTGCCGCCAGTGATCGGCTCCTCGGAACGGAGCTGGAGTCACATCCCGCCTTGGCCTACTCGATCTGCTACCCATTTGGGGTTCTGGGCGCACTCTTGCTCTCCCGCTGGTTTGCACGGGTTCGACGCGGGGAGCTCGCGCGCGAGCTGGAAAGCCGGGTCGCGGCGCAGACCTGCATCGAGTCGGCGAATCTCGAAGTGACGAAGGCCGAGGTCATTGGGCGCTCGATCGGTGAGCTGCAGGTTCGCGAGGTCGTTGGTGTCGTCATTTCGCGGCTGCGGCGCGCGAACGAGCAGCTGGTACCCACGAAATACACCGTGCTCGGCCAGGGCGACATCGTCACCGTGGTCGGCACGAGCTCGGCCATTCAGGCAGCCGTCGAGCTGTTGGGTCCGCTGTCGACGGAGCGGCTGGAGACGCATCGCGATCGGGTCGACATGCGGCGCGTGTTGGTTTCGAGGCACGAGCTTCTCGGCCTCAAGCTCTCGGACCTCGACTTGGAGCGCCGGTTCAACGCTCAGGTCACTCGGCTGCGGCGCGCGGACGTCGACCTGGTGCCCTCGGGCGACATCCGCTTGGAGCTCGGCGATCGTCTGCGCGTGGTGGCGCCGACCGCGCGGCTGCGCGAGGTCGGTGTTTTCTTGGGTGACTCCGAGCGGGAGCTGGCCGAGATCGACTACGTTGCATTGGCATTGGGTCTGTGCGCAGGCCTGTCGCTGGCTCGGCTGCCGCTGCCACTGTTCGGCACCAGCTTGACGCTCGGGACCGCCGGCGGACCTCTGCTCGTCGCGCTGGTGCTGGGCCGCCTGGGTCGAACGGGATCGCTCGTGTGGGCGATGCCGTTCGAGGCCAACCATACGTTGCGCGATCTCGGCTTGCTGCTGTTTCTGGCCGGAGTCGGCATCGGCGCCGGGGGGCAGCTGGGCGGAGTGCTGAACTATCGAGGCCTGCTCATGCTCGCTCTGGGCGCCGCGGTGACGCTGGGCACCTCCGGCGTCGGTCTCGTGCTACTACAGCGCTGGGCCCGCTCCAGCGTGATTTCCAGCCTCGGCGCCGCCAGCGGGCTGCAGACGCAGCCCGCCACGCTGGCGGCAGCGTTCGAGCTCGCCCAGGGTTCGGAGGAGACCTACGTCGCCTACGCTCTCGTCTACCCCCTGGCGATGATCGGTAAGATTCTGCTGGCGCAGCTCATCGTCTTGCTCAGCTGAGGCCGCAGGGAGGGCCCGAAGCGCGAGGCGAGGGCGAGCGCAGTAACCTCGAGGCCCGGCCACCCTCACGGAGAAAGACGCGCTTGTCCGTCCGCGCAGCGCGCACGGACCTGGTTCCAGGCGTCGCGCACCGGCTCTCCGCACGACACGGGCTCGCTCTGCCCGGGGACTCGCGTGCGGTGTGCGCGCGCGCCAGCGCCGCCTGGCGCGCGTCACCGGGCGGCTGCGCGCGCGCGGCGAGCAGCCAGGCTTCGACGTCCTCGGGATGCACTCGAGTCGCCTGGCGCGCGATCTCCTGTCGGCCGCGCTCGGCGTCGGCGGGCAGCGCACGAGATTGCACGACGAGCGCGTTGAGCTCGTTCGCATCCAGACGCAGGGCGGCCTGCATTTCCAGCTCCGCCATGGGCAAGCCCAGCGAGCTCGACAGGCGCGCCAGGACGCCGTGCGCTTCGGCCGCCGACAACCGGCGCTGACGAACTTCGAACGCGGGCATGGTCAGGGTCGCGCCGAACGTCTTGGCGAGGCCCTCGGC
>Ga0207675_100005044_pt1 | contig 12711 bp, 8 predicted proteins | sample KBSSwiS42_FD_184305 | JGI IMG/M metagenome (GOLD analysis project Ga0207675, IMG submission 184305) | Switchgrass rhizosphere microbial communities from Kellogg Biological Station, Michigan, USA - KBS Switchgrass S4-2 (SPAdes) (version 2) | ecosystem: Host-associated > Plants > Roots >... | reverse complement strand
TGATCGCCTATCAAATGCTTGCGGGCGACCCGCCGTTCTCGGGCAACACGTCAGCGGTGATGCGCGCACATCGCGAGCAGTCGCCGCCGAATCTACGCGAACGAGCGTCAAAGATTCCGAAGCGGGTCGCCGGTGTGGTCATGTCGGCGTTGGCAAAGGATCCGGCTGAGCGGCCCGCAACAGCTTTTGCGTTTGGAAGTGTTTTGCGGGGCCAGAGTGAAGGTATCAGCGCGCTCTATCGTCGCGCGTTCTCACTGTACAGCGAGTACTTTCCAAAGTTTCTCAAGCTTAGTGTCATCGCGCACATACCAGTGTTCATCACGACGATTCTGATGTGCGGAGTACTCATCGCCGATCATTTTGTCCATGGCGGCGGACGAGCGATGAAGATCGCATTCTTCGTATGCGTCGCGATTATTGCCCTGGCCCATATTCTCGCTTACATGGTTTCGAGCGCAGTGATCTCTGGTGTGACTGGAATAATTGTCACGCAATTGACAGCCGCGCCTTTGCGCCCGGTAGAACTTCGGGTTGCATTTCGCGTCTTGAAAAAGCGCTGGCGTCCGTTTGTGAAGACAGTCATTCGCGTCACACTACGAATTCTTCTCGCGTCGTTGCTGCTGATCGTTCCCGGAATAATCGTCTGGATAAGATATTCATTGTACGCGCCGGTCGTGCTCATCGAAGGGCTGGAGAAGAAGGCAGCGATGAAACGTGCGCGGGAACTGGCGTCGCGTTCGTGGCGCACGATCATTACGGTTTCAGTGCTCCAGATCGTTATTCCGATGACGGTCAGTCTTATCGTCGGAAGATTCAGGATAGGAATCAACGCTCCGCCACGGTCGTTGACAGCGCAGCTTTATCAACAGGTACTGGGGCTGGCGAATATCTTCGTCGTTCCGTTAATCGCGATTGTGCCCGCGTTGCTGTATATCAAAATGCGGCAGTTGGGTGGTGAACCGTTGAGTGCGCTGCTGCCGCAGATTGAAGAGGACGAAGGCACGCGAAGTGCTTGGCAGCAGCGCATGCGCACGCGGCTGAGTTTGCACACTCCCACCAGCCACAAGAGCGTGACGGGATGAACTTCCTCGGACTGCGAGTCACTCGATCGCGCAGCTCGGATCGCGCTAGGCCGGCTGTTCTAAAAAACCTAACGCGCGAAGCTGTCGTCTGGGCTTATCGTCTGTTTCTCGATCGTGAACCTGAAAGCGAACAGGTGATCGAAGAGCACCTGCGAAAGTGTTCCTCAACACGTGAATTACGAGACAACTTCATCTACTCGACCGAGTTCAGAGTAAATAATCCTGCCTTACATGTTCCGGTACTGATTGGCGACGAACCTGCAATGTCGATCGAAGACAGGTGCAGCGACGACAGACTGCAAAAATTATTCGATCACGTTCAATCGACATGGCAGGAGCTTGGTGAAATAGAGCCGCACTGGTCGGTGGTGATAGCGGATCAATACCGGCAATCGAACATAGAAGACAATAAAGACGAGTTCTACCGCACCGGCGCACAGCACGTTGCGGAACTGTTTGCCAGTCTGGATAGAAACGGTATTGACTACCGTCAGTTCAAGAGCTGTTTGGATTATGGTTGCGGCGTCGGTCGCATCACGCGCCATCTCGCAGAGCGGTTTGAAAAGGTAAACGCTTACGACATCTCGCCATCGCACCTCCGACATGCCGAGGACTATCTCAAGACACAAAAGATTTCAAACGTTACGTTTGGCCAGATGAAGCGGGTGCGAGACATTGAGGAGCTTGCGAAAGTAGACGTTGCGTTTTCGATGCTGGTGTTGCAACACAATCCGCCGCCGGTGATCGCCTTTCTTATCGAAGGACTGATCAAGTCGCTGAATCCGGGCGGCATCGCTTTCTTCCAGGTGCCGACCTACCGTCTTGGCTACAGTTTCTCAGTGACAGACTACCTCACGCACGAAGCGCCCAGACGCGAGATGGAGATGCACGTTTTGTCTCAAAGAAGAATTTTTGAGATCGCCGAATGCGCCGGCGCCCACGTCCTCGAAGTGATCGACGACGGTTGGACCGGCATTCGTCTCAGGGAAGTGTCGAACACTTTTGTAATTCAGAAAACTCGCTAGGCTTGGCGGAACCTTTCGCTGCGCGTGTTGTCTAAGCAATCATGACAACGGCGTGGGAAAGGTTGTTGCGGTGCTATTCGAGAGCTGATTGGCTTGCGCACGTAATCCTCGCGACGTGGTTGCTGTGCCTTCTTAACTTTCACCAAGTTCTTGCTGAAACAATAGCTGCTGCTGAAAGCGCCGCAGTCTACGGGGTTTGTTATTCTGGTCCACCTCGCGAGTTTTATCCGAGACTCATAGCCGCGGTCACATTATCAGTTTCGCTCGCGGCATTCGCACGAACCATTTCTTGCAGGCTGATCACAAGCATTGGGTTGGCGTCCGCGCTGGGCGTTCACGTTCTTTGGTGGTTAAGTTCGTACCGCACATTTCGAAACTTTGAAGAGGCTGAGATCCCGTTCTTGTCGCATCCTGAGATCCGGCAGACCGCTTATCTTTACGGCGGAACACCGGAAGATCTCATCGTCGTTTTGTCGATCGTCGTGTGTTTGGTGCTCGCGCTGGAGCGTCTGTTCGAGCGGCGCAGTGCGCACCCTGAACTGTGATAAACAGCGCCGGAATTTTAATCAACATCTCCCCTCTGGCGGGCTGATTGTTCCCACCACATCGTTTCTCATACCTCCAACTTCATTTTGCGTTTGGAGCTGGGCAAGACACACCTCTATGCTATTCTCTGCCTCGCCCAACAGACTCAAATGCCAGTTAACTCCGATAAGCCGCAAAACTGGAAGAAGGATATCGTTCGTTCAGTTGATCTTTACAATGACTGGTTTATCAAATTCGCGCCGCAGGCATATCGAGCGGCCCGAGCAGACGCGACGTTAGCGGTTGAGAGCGCATTGAAACTAACTAGGAATCTCACTGATCTTAGTCTGCCAATTCTTAAAGCGAATCCATCCGTTCTTCCGATGCTTCGCATGTCAACCGCACCTCCGATCGCGCGCGACAGGCTCATTGGCTTGGCGGGAATACCCGCCGGTTTAGTTTTCAGCATGGAGATCAACAAGCGAGTTCCAAAGAAAGCGAGCGATCTCGATTCGAATCTGAAGAGAATCAGTGCCACGATTCTCACCCTCTGCGATCGAGACATCTTCACTTGGCTCGACAGCGGATCGACACCAAAACGATCTGAAATTCACCGAGCTGCGACCATTGTTGCCGATAGGCTTTGTGGCGCTGTCAGCGATCCAATCATTCGCAACGCCCAAGAGAAGAGGCAGCTCTCGGCGATTAGGGCGTGGCTAGAGTCGCGGGGGTACGAGTATGGAGGAACGGGTCTAACTTTCGAGCAACTAGCTCCAGCGACATTCTCATTTCGCATGAACGCGCCAGTTAAGCTTGAGGATGGCATCAAACAAATCAATATCCCGATTGATGTAGTGATCATGCCAAAGAAGTCGAGGGCAGGAACGTTTCCGCTCTTGGTTGAAGCGAAGTCAGCTGGGGACTTTACAAATACGAACAAGCGCAGGAAAGAGGAAGCCGTCAAGATCGCACAACTCCGACGGACTTACGGCCCGCAGGTGCAGTTCATCCTTTTTCTTTGCGGCTACTTTGACAGCGGCTATCTTGGCTACGAAGCCGCAGAAGGAATAGACTGGGTTTGGGAACATCGCATCGATGACCTGAAGAAGTTTGGATTGTAAGAATGCAACACGTCGAACACATTGAAGCCTCACGTCTTAAGGTTCAAGAACAGCTCGATTCCCATAAGACACAAGCGGAACGAAACAAGCTGGGCCAATTTGCGACTCCCGGCGCCCTGGCTACTGAGATTCTGGAAGTTGCACGGAAGCTTCTTCCAGCAAACGCCAGGGTCCGTTTTCTTGATCCGGCATTTGGAACCGGGTCGTTCTATTCCGCATTGCTTAAAACGTTTTCGCGCTCCCGAATCAAATCCGCAGCGGGGTACGAAATCGACGAGCACTTTGCGGCGAGTGCCGCTGCACTGTGGAATGATGAATTGCTGCTGCTAAAGAATGCGGATTTTACCAAGCAGCCAGAGCCCTCCTACCGAGACCGAGCAAATCTATTGATCTGTAATCCACCTTATGTTCGTCATCATCACCTCTCGAACAGTGACAAGAGCCGATTGAACGTTGCCGTTCGCCAAACCCTGGGCATTAGTCTAAGCGGACTCTCAGGGTTGTATTGCTATTTCATGTGCCTGTCACACTCATGGTTGGCGGACAAAGGACTAGCCGCTTGGTTGGTTCCGAGTGAGTTCATGGATGTGAACTACGGGCGCGGTATCAAAGATTACTTGCTCAATCATGTGACGCTTCTTCGCATTCATCGTTTTGACCCCGCCGATGTTCAGTTCGGCGACGCTTTGGTTTCTTCGGCAGTTGTATGGTTTAAGAAGGAGAAACCTGTAGCAGATCACACAGTGGACTTCACCTTTGGCGGAAGTCTCTTAAAGCCCGCAGCGTCTTCCCCCTTCTCCTTGACCGTCTTGCGTGAAGCGGGTAAGTGGACCCGGTTTCCTCAAAATGGAAGCGACGGTGAAAGAACTCGAGATGGGATTAAGTTGGCGGACTTATTCACGATCAAAAGAGGGATCGCCACAGGTGCGAACAAGTTCTTTATCTTGTCACCGGAGAGAGTTGAGGAATTACACCTGCCAAAGAGATTCCTAATTCCTATTCTGCCGAGTGCCAGATATCTACTTTCGGACGAGATTCTCTCCGACCCTTACGGCGAGCCAATAATTGAACGGAAGCAGTACTTGTTGTCATGCAAGTTGCCGGAAGCAGAGGTTGAAGCAAAGTACCCGTCGGTCTGGAAGTATCTTCAGACTGGAAAGCGCGAAGGCATTCACGAAAAGTATTTGTCGCAACATCGCTTTCCCTGGTACTCGCAGGAAGAGCGAGAGCCGCCATTATTCCTCTGCACGTACATCAATCGCAAAAGCAAGACAAACGGTGAAACCTTTCGCTTTATTCTTAACCATTCAAAAGCGATCGCCGCCAATGTATATCTCTTGCTTTATCCAAAGAAGGAACTTGCCGCAGCAATTAAGACAGAACCCGAGTTGGTTAAATCACTGTGGAAAATGCTCAAATCAATTAAGCCCGAAGCTCTCAGAGGCGAAGGTCGAGTTTATGGAGGCGAACTTTACAAAATGGAGCCGAGGGAACTAGGCAATGTCTCCGCCGAGGAGATTCTCAGAAAGATTCCAGGCCTTTTAGGAAAGGCGGCGGTTCAAAAAGCATTTTGGTGATTTCCATCTACATTTGGCAAAGGCTCTCGTCCATCTCACCGTACAGCGCGAACGAACTCTCGTTAATACCTATCTCGAAAGTGGGATCGTTCAATCCCGCTAGCGAAACGTCAAAGGCACCTCAAAACCCGCCGCTAGCGCGTTTTTGCCAACAAAAACTGCATAATCCAACTTGGCACGGGGGTTGTTTATCTCCGCGGCGGAGAACTGTATAGTTGTGCGTGAAGTTTTGCTAGCTAAGAAGTCGGCTCCGTCACTTCGCGCGCGAATCGCCGCTCTCTCAACTGGCTATTACAGCTCTCCACAATTTTTGAAATAACGACGTCATGGACATCAAGAAAGCCCCAAAATCGAAGCTCAAAAAGAAGATTCGCACCGGCATCATGATTGTGATCGGTGTCGCGGCCATCGGTGGCATCACTTTTGGCCTCACGAAACTCAAGCCCGCCGCCCCGGCAGTCGATCGCTCAACCACAGTGATCGATACCGTCAAGCGCGGCGAGATGGTGCGTGATGTGCGAGGTAATGGAACCTTGGTGCCCCAGGTGACGCGCTGGGTGCCGGCCCCCGCGGAAGGACGCGTGGAAACGATCCCCATCCAGGCCGGCGCGGAAGTCGATCCGTCTACCATCATCGTCGAACTTTCCAATCCGCAATTGGAACAACAAGCCATCGACTCAGAGTTCCAGGTAAAAGCAGGGGAAGCCGATGAAGAGAACCTGCGCGTTAAGCTCGAAAGCGACGCGATGACGCAGAAGGCAAATATAGCCACCATCAACTCGCAATACAGCCAGGCAAAACTGCAGCTCGACACCGACGAAGTGCTCGGCAAACAGCAACTCGTCGCCGAACTACAGTTGAAGATCTCGCGCGTCGCGGTTCAAGATCTCGCCAATCGTTTGAAGGTTGAACAAGAACGCCTGGCCGTTAATTCGAGATCAGCGAAAGCGCAACTCAACGCAGCTTCTTCTCGGTTACAGCAGCTGCGCGCGATGTCAAGACTAAGACGCGAACAGGTTGACGCGCTGAAGGTGAGAGCAGGCACCGCCGGCGTGCTGCAACAAGTGTCAGTGCAGGTTGGCCAACAGGTCACACCCGGACTGAACATCGCGCGCGTTGCTGATCCCGCTTCGTTGAAAGCCGTGTTGAGAATTGCTGAAACGACGATCAAAGACGTTCGCATCGGCCAGACAGTGCTCGTCGATACACGTAACGGCATCATCCAGGGAACCGTTTCACGCATCGACCCTGCGGCACGCGAGGGCACGTTTGAAGTAGACGCTTCGCTGATCGGCCCATTGCCGCCAAGCGCGAGACCTGATCTCAGCGTTGACGGAACGATTGAACTCGAGCGGCTGAAAGACGTCCTAAAGCTCGGTAGGCCCGCTTTTGGTCAGGCAAATCAGACCATCGGCATGTTTGTGTTGACACCTGACGGAAGTGAGGCTGTGCGTACAAGCGTTAAGCTCGGCCGCAACTCGGTCAGCACCGTCGAAGTGCTCGAAGGACTGCGCGAAGGCGATCAGGTAATCATCTCCGACACTACAGCGCAGGACAGTTATAACCGGATCCGCCTCCGCTGACGGGCTGTCATAGAAACCCGTCTTGCGGTGTTCAGTTTATAAGATCGTTGTACATAACCATTTAAGGAGCGAATGATGAGTTCGAACGGGCCCCTAATTCACCTCGCCGACGTCAAGAAAGTGTTTGAGACAGACGAGGTTGAGACCCACGCGCTTACGGGTATTCACCTCGACATTAAGCAAGGTGAATACGTTTCCATCGCAGGCCCTTCCGGCTGCGGCAAATCTACACTTCTTTCGATCCTGGGCCTGCTGGATACGCCGACCGCCGGCGAGTACGTCCTGAACCAGCACCCGGTCGAAAACCTTTCTCTCTCCGAGCGGGCGCGCATTCGGAACCGCGAGGTGGGTTTCATCTTCCAGAGTTTTAACCTGATCGGCGATCTCACTGTTTACGAGAACGTCGAACTACCGTTGACGTATCGCGGCATGAGCTCGGCCGATCGAAAGAAACGCACGACCGAAGCTCTCGAGCGCGTCGGCATGGCTCATCGTGCGAAGCACTTGCCGAGTCAACTCTCCGGCGGTCAACAGCAACGCGTCGCCGTGGCCCGCGCAGTCGGCGGTGCACCGAGCATCCTGCTCGCAGACGAGCCTACCGGAAACCTCGACTCGACGAACGGTGAAGCCGTGATGGAATTGTTGCGCGAACTGCATCGCGGCGGCGCTACGATTTGCATGGTGACGCACGACCCTCGTTACGCACAGCACGCCGATCGCATTGTTCATCTCTTCGACGGACAGATCGTGGAAGAAGAACAAGGCACCGAGCGACGTGAGATCATGGAACGCGAGCTGAAAGAGAGCGGATTCGGAGCGATTTCATGATTAGTCTGCGGGGCGTCGAAAAGGCCTTCCCCCATGGTCCGGCGAAGACTTACGTGCTGCGCCGGATCAGTCTCGACATCAAGCCGGGTGAGTTTGTTTCGATCATGGGTCCCTCGGGAGCAGGGAAGTCAACTCTGCTTCACATCCTGGGAATGCACGACCACTCGTGGACCGGCGAGTATTACTTTGACGACACCGCGGTCCACCAGCTCGACGCGAAAAAGCGCGCGACACTGCGCAATCGAAACATCGGCTTCGTCTTTCAGAGTTATCACCTGCTGGACGATCAAACCGTATTCGAGAACCTCGAGTTGCCGCTTTCCTATCGCGACGTAAGCAAGAAGGACCGGCAATCGATCGTTTGCGACACACTCGATCGGTTCCAGATGGTCGGAAAAAAGGACCTGTTTCCGACGCAGCTTTCCGGCGGTCAACAACAACTCGTAGGTATCGCGCGCGCGGTTGTTGCGAATCCGCGAGTGATATTGGCCGACGAACCAACCGGAAATCTGCACTCGGCGCAGGGCAAAGAGATCATGGACATGTTCAAGCGCCTGAATGACGAGGGCACGACGATCATTCAGGTGACGCACTCAGAAACGAATGCCGCTTACGGCAATCGAATCGTGCGGCTTGAAGATGGCTGGATCGTAAACGGCGAATCCGCGGCCACCGTCTAAACCGCGGATTTACACAAGTAAACCCAGTTTCCCTGTAGTTGCTCGGAATAGGTAGGAGCGAGCGAACATCGCGAAATGAGCGGTGTACGTTGACGTCACTCGTGTGCCCGCGTGGTCCACAACTCGTAATGGAGAAACTATGGACAACTTCCTGAACGACATCCGTTACGCATTTCGCAACCTCATCAAACGTCCCTCGTTCACGATCGTCGCAGCCATCACACTCGCCCTCGGCATTGGCGCCAACAGCGCGATCTTCAGCTCCGTCTATTCGCTCCTGCTCAAGCCGTTTCCATTTCCCGAGCTCGATCGCGTGATCGCGATCTGGGACACGGATCCGCCGCACGGCTATACCCATAACGAAGTGGCGATGGCCAACTTTCTCGATTGGCGAGCCCAGAATCAGTCGTTCGAAAAGCTCGCGCTCTACCGTTGGTGGAGTACAAACCTGACCGGCATCGATCCTCCCGAACGGCTTCAGGGTTTTCTCGGTACCGCAGACTTCTTCGACGTAACGGGCATCAAGCCCATCCTGGGCCGCACCTTTACGGAAGAAGAATACCAGCCCGGCAAAAACAACGTCGTGATCATCACTCAACGTTTGTGGCAACGGCGCTTCGGTGGCGATCCAAACATTCTCAACAAGAACATCACTCTCAACAATATCTCGCACACAATCGTGGGAGTTATGCCGGAAGGTTTCAACTTTCCGAACGACGCCGACCTTTACGGGCCATTCGCTCCCGCGCCCGAACTCGCTCAGAATCGCCGGTTCCATTCTTTCTACGTTATCGGCCGTTTGAAACCCGGCGTGTCGATCCAGAGCGCACAGGCTGACATCAACAACATCACCGCGCGACTCGAACAGCAGTATCCGGAAACGAACACCGGACTCGGCGCGACAGTCTATCCAATCGTTGCCGACGCTGTGCGCAAGTACGACACCGGCGTTTGGGTCGGCATGGGCGCCGTAAGTTTTGTTTTGCTGATTGCTTGCGCGAACGTCGCGAACCTGATGCTTGCGCGCGCGAGCTGCCGGCAAAGAGAGATCGCGTTGCGCGCGGCTTTGGGTGCGAGTCGCTGGCGCATCATTCGGCAACTGCTGACCGAAAGCGTGATGGTTGCCTTGCTCGGTGGCGGGCTTGGAGTTCTCGTTGCGGTCTGGGGCATCGATGCCTTGCGCGCGGCCAATCCCGGCGACGCAGTAAAGTTTGCTCCCGGATGGAACCAGCTCGGAATGAACATTCCGGTGCTCGCTTTTACGCTCGGTCTCTCAGTTCTAAGTGGACTCGTGTTTGGCCTCGCGCCGGCGTTGCAAGCTTCAAAACCCAATCTCAACGAATCGTTGAAGGAAGGCAGCCGGCAAACTTCGGGTCGTTCACATCGACTGCGAAGTTCACTTGTCGTGTTTGAAGTTGCCCTGTCGCTGGTTCTGCTCGTCGGCGCAGGCCTGTTCTTCCGTAGCTTTCTCAACCTGTTCAAAACGGATCCCGGATTCAATCCCGACAACATGTTGACCATGAACATGATCTTGCCGGTGGCGAAATACAAAGAGGAACCGCAAGCTGCGGCGTTTTTTGAGGACTTGGTCCAGCGTGTCAAAGCGAAGCCAGGTGTCGAATCGGCAGCGGCAGTGAACTTCCTTCCGCTCGGCGGATCGAACGCATCAGATGCCTATTTAGTTGAAGGTGAACCGGAGCCTCGACCCGGTGATGAGCACATCGGCCGCTATCGTGTTTGTACACCTGGTTACTTCAGCACGATGCGTATTCCCATATTGAAAGGACGAGAATTCACAGAGCAGGACAAACGGGGCGCGTCTCCGGTCGTGATCGTGAATGAAACACTCGCGCGAAAGCATTGGCCAAACCAGGACGCAATCGGCAAACGCATACGTCTTGAAGGCCCAATCGATAAAGCGCCGTGGATGGAGATCGTTGGCGTTATTAAAGACGTGAAGCACGAGCTCAACATCGAGGTTAAGCCTGAATACTACTTGCCTCACGCGCAAGATTCATGGTCGTCAATGGTGCTCGTCGCAAGAACGAACTCTGATCCGGCGTCATTCGCGGGTTCGATCAGACAAGACGTTTGGGCCGTCGACAAAGACCAGCCGGTGTTTGCCGTGCGCACGATGCAGGAAGTGCGTTCGATTTCCGTGGGACTGCAAACATTCTCATCGCAGATGATTGGAATTTTTGCGGGCGTGGCACTGTTGCTCGCGTCAGTGGGAATTTACGGCGTGATGGCTTTTATGGTGGCGCAACGCACACAGGAAATCGGCATACGTATGGCGCTTGGAGCCCAAGCAACGGATGTGTTGAAGCTGGTCGTGACGAACGGAATGAGGTTGGCAGTTATCGGGTTGCTGATCGGGTTAGCTGCGGCGTTCGGACTAACGCGTTTTCTCGCGTCGCTACTGGTCGGAGTGCAACCGACCGATCTACTTACTTTCAGCGTGATGTCGGTTTGTTTGTTGGCCGCGGCGTTTCTCGCTTGTTATCTCCCGGCACGCCGCGCAACGAAGATCGATCCATTGAAAGCATTACGGTACGAGTAAGGTTTGGAGGTTGAAAGTGAATTCCTTGTGGCGCGACATTCGTTACGGCGTTCGGCTGTTGATAAGAAGACCAACGTTCACGGTTGTCGCCGTGATGACATTGGCGCTCGGCATTGCGTCTACGACCGCGACGTTCACGGTCGTTGACGCCGTCCTGTTGCGCAAATTGCCCGTTGCTGATCCCGATCGCGTAGTTGTAATTCATAATCAACTTCCAAAAATAAACCTGCCGCGCACTGCGGTTTCTGCACTGCAGTTCCTGGATTACACCCACCAGACTGATGCGTTTGAATCAACCGCAGCTTTCTCGATGCGAAATTTCAATCTTACGGGCGTGAGCGTCCCCGAACGTTTACAAGCCGGCAGAGTTACCGCCACGTTTTTCCCGACGTTGGGAATAAATCCCGTCGCTGGTCGCTTCTTCGCCGCAGACGAAGACACATTTGGTAATGAGCGCGTCGCTGTTTTGAGCACAGCATTGTGGAAACGGCTGCATGCGTCGAATCCCTCTGCGATCGAGGGCTCGCTCCAGCTCAACGCGGACAGGTACAGGATTGTCGGCGTTGCGCCCGAGCAGATCGAAGAGATCTACCCCAACGTTGATCTTTGGATTCCGATGGCCTTTTCGCCAAGGGAACTTTCTGAAGAACGCCGCTTGAGTCTTGCTTACATGATGTTCGCTCGCTTGAAACCGGGGACGAGCATTCAGCAGGCGCAGACAAGCATGACGGCTGTCGCTCGAAACACGCCCGGAAAAGATCCCGAGAGCTTCAATATCGAGGTTCGTTCGCTGAACGATGAATACCTGGGCGACGTGAGACGGCCGCTATTTGTTCTGTTGTGTGCTGTCGTTGCGGTGCTTTTGATTTCGTGCGCGAACGTCGCAAATCTCCTCTTGGCACGAGCGACCGCGCGCGCTCACGAGATGGCTGTGCGTGCAGCTTTGGGCGCAGGCCGGAGTCGTATCATTCGCCAACTCCTGACCGAAAGTTTGCTCATCGCTTTCATTGGTGGTGTATGTGGTGTCCTGTTTGCTTTCTGGGGCACGAAGGCTTTACTGGCTCTTGCTCCAACCAATCTGCCGCGCCTCAGCGGAGTTCAACTTGATCTTAAAATTCTCTTACTCAGCATCGGAGTGTCACTTGTTTGCGGTGTGATCTTCGGGTTGGCACCCGCGCTGACCGCATCGAAGACAAACCTCGTCAGCTCGCTGAAGGAATCTGAACGCACCGATTCAACTGGCGCCACTCGACAGTGGTTACGAAGAATCTTTGTAGTTACGGAAGTCGCAGTGGCTTTCGTGCTGCTGGTTTCCGCGGGACTGCTCGTACGCAGTTTTGCAAAGGTGCTCGACGTGCAGCCTGGATTTGATCCCCACAACGTCGTGACATTGCGTCTATCGCTTCCCAGTGCCCAGTACAACAACTCAACGAAGGTTGCTACGTTTTACGACGACGTGTTGTCGCGAGTGTCTGGTTTGCCGGGTGTGGTACATGCCGGCGCCGCATTTCAAACTCCGTTTACGCCAGGTGCTGACAACTCGATATTCCACATACGCGATCGTCAGGCCGGCCCTGACGATCCGCCGCCCCACGCCGATTACGCTTACGTCTCCGCCAGTTATTTCAAGACTATCGGACTCCGGATTCTCAAAGGCCGCGATTTCGAACCGGCGGACATGCGCGCCGGTAACTATTTTGCGCCGAACTCGGTGGCGATCGTCGATGAGG
>Ga0207675_100005043_pt1 | contig 12711 bp, 11 predicted proteins | sample KBSSwiS42_FD_184305 | JGI IMG/M metagenome (GOLD analysis project Ga0207675, IMG submission 184305) | Switchgrass rhizosphere microbial communities from Kellogg Biological Station, Michigan, USA - KBS Switchgrass S4-2 (SPAdes) (version 2) | ecosystem: Host-associated > Plants > Roots >... | reverse complement strand
GCGTCACGCAGGACGTCGATGGGTACCGATCCGAGCGCAATTCGGATCGCATGTGGACTGTCCTTGGATGTCGCGAACGCCTCGGCGGTGGATACCGAGATGCCTTCACGCAGGAGGGCTGCGGCCACCTGATCGGCACGTGTTTCCTCCGGCATCGGCAGCCACAGGAAATACGCGGATGGATGGCCGATGATTTCCAATCCGCTGAGAACGCCGCGGGCGACGACTTGGCGCTCGCGGGCGTCGGCCCGCTTGCGCTTCTCCAAGCGATCGACGGTGCCATCGTCGAGCCACTGGGTGGCGATCGCCGTCATGACAGCGGGCGTGTTCCACGTCGTAGCGCGGATCGCACGTTCGATGGAGGCTACGAATTCGCCTGGGGCGGCGACGAAGCCGAAGCGAAGACCGGTCGCCACGCTCTTCGACAGTCCCGAGACGTAGATCGTCGACTCCGGAAGCATGGCCGCCAACGGCGCGGGTGGCTGCTCGGCCAGAAATGCGTACGCAGCGTCTTCGATGATGAGCAACCCATGGTCGCGTGCAATCTCGACGAGCTGAGTGCGCGATTGCATGGGGGTGACCCACCCGAGCGGGTTGTGCAGAGTCGGCATCGTGTAGACAGCGCGCACCCGCCGCCTCCTGCACAACTGGTCGAGAGCCTCCAGATCGGGCCCATCACCCTTCGCGGGTAGCGGCACCAGCTCCAGGTGGTGCGCCTGGGCTGCCAGCTTGAAGCCCGGATAACTCAGTGCGTCGACGGCGACGACTTCCCCTGGCTTCAGCAGCGCCAGCACGGTGACGGCCAATCCGTGCTGGGCACCGTTGACAATCAGGACTTGGTCACCGCCGACAGTGAGCCCCTTGCGGCGAAGGTGACGGGCCACCGCTGCCCGCTCATGCCGGCGACCGCCGTGGGGTTGATAACGCAGCAGCGCCTCGAGGTCACCAGTTGTTGCCAACGTCCGCAAAGCATTTCGCAACAGATCGGCTTGTCCAGGCAACGACGGGAGGTTGAAACTCAGATCGGTGACATCGGCGGCCGACACATACTGGTCGACACCGTGACCGAGTGGCAGAGCAGTCTCACGGACGAACGTGCCCCGCCCTGTTTCCCCGGTAACCAGTCCCATCGCCGCCAGCTCGGCATAGACCCTCGAAGCGGTCACCAAGGCCAGACCCTCGCGGGTCGCCAGTTCGCGATGTGTCGGCAACCTCGTTCCGGGTGCGAGAGTCCCATCACGGATATCGCGAGCCATCATGTCGACCACGTTCTTGAAGCGGGCGCGCACCATCGCCGCATTGTATGCATGACAATAGTTTGATTGTATTGAATCAGCGGCTCTACGCTCGACTACATGCATATCGCCATCCTGACCTTCGAGGGCTATAACGAACTCGACTCGCTCATCGCCCTTGGCGTGCTCAACCGGGTTCGAAAGACCGACTGGCGCGTGTCAATCGCCAGCCCCAGCCCGCGAGTCCGATCGATGAACGGTGTGGTCATCGAAGCTCATGTCTCGCTGGCGGAAGCGGCCGCCGCGGACGCCGTCATCGTGGGCAGCGGCAGGCAGACCCGAGAGGTTGTAGCCGACAAGTCGCTTATGTCGCTGCTGCAACTGAACCCGTCTCGGCAAGTGCTCGGCGCGCAGTGCTCCGGCACGCTCGTGCTGGCCAAGCTCGGTCTCCTCGACGGGGTCCCGGCGTGTACTGATCTGACGACCAAGCCATGGGTCCAGGAAGCCGGCGTCGAGGTGCTCAATCAACCGCTCTACGCCAAGGGCGACATCGCCACGGCGGGCGGATGCCTCTCATCCGCTTACCTAGCCGGCTGGCTGATCGCCCGCCTCGAAGGAGTGCAAGCCGCGGAAGAGGCTCTTCACTACGTCGCCCCGGTTGGCGAGAAGGACGAATATGTGGCCCGGGCGATGGGCAACATCACGCCGTACCTGGCCGACGCGATGATCACCACCTGATCGGCGGGTCGTTTGCGTGAACCGTTGACACTAGGCTTGTTTCACCATGTACATCCCGCGCCAGTTCGCTCTCTCCGATCAGGAGACCGAGGCCGCGCTCGCCCTGGCCGGCTTCGCGCATCTGGTCACCCATGACCCGTCGGGGCTGATGGTGACGCCGCTGCCGCTCCTCTACGACAAGGCCCGGCACTCGCTCATCGGTCACGTGTCGCGGGCCAACCCCCATTGGCACTCCGACGGCGGTGAATCGGTGGCTATCTTCTCCGGTCCGCAGGCCTATATCTCGCCCGGCTTCTATGCGACGAAAGCCGAAACCGGCAAGGTGGTGCCGACCTGGAACTACGAGGTCGTCAACGTCTACGGCAGGCTCGTCGTGCACGACGACGCTGACTGGGTGCTCAACCTCGTCACAATGCTGACGAATCGACACGAGCAGTACCGCGCAGAGCCGTGGCAGGTCACCGATGCGCCCGAGAGCTACACGCGCGCACAGCTACGCGCGATCGTCGGTGTGGAGGTTGTCATCTCGAAAGTCGAAGGCAAGGCGAAGATGTCGCAGAACCAACCCGAACGCAACCGGGCGGGTGTGGTCGCAGGCCTCAAGGAATCCCACGCGCCGACCGATCAGCTCGTCGCCGACCGCGTCGACTCTCTCGGGAGTACGAACGCGAACGGCCGCGGATAGCCCAACCCGCTCAGTCGCGACCGCCGCACCGCATCGACCTCCACCGAGCGCACCTCCCCCGACGACGGCTCATAGCACCGCCACCGGCGTCGGTCGGCCTCGACGACGAGCACCCAGTGCCGGGGAAGGAACCGGCCGGTCAACATCGCGACGGGCCGGCCCGCTTCGGCCGAATGCTGCACATCGGACAAGCTGTCGCGGCGGCCATGAAACAGCCGCCACCGATAGCGAACGCCCGCAGGGGAACTGCGTGCGGTGAGCGCGCGCGCCATCCCCGTCGGCGTGGTGCCCAATCGGCGCGGCCAGAGCCGGTTCACTTCGCGGTGCACCCTCGCCTGTTCGCCGGCGAACCAGGCCGGGTCGGACAGCTTGGCCTGCCTGCCCGGGTCCAGCAGCGCACCCGCCACTACCGCAACGGTCGGTCCACACGTGACGCCGTCGCGCTGCCGGAGATGAAGGGCGGCAAGTTTCATCAGGCATCACGCTAGGCGCATAAGCTGCACACCATGCGGCTATCGATCCGAAACCAGCTGACCGGAGTCATCACCGAAGTCAACCTCGGCGCCGTGATGGCGACCGTGAAGGTCCGCCTCGACGGCGGCGAGCAGGTCATCACGTCCTCGATCACCAAGGACGCCGCGGAGGATCTCGGGTTGCAGCCCGGCATGCCCGCGACGGTGTTCGTGAAGTCCACCGAGGTCGCCATCGGCGTCGACTAGCGCTCGGCGCTTCGCAAGCGCCCCGGCGGGGTACTCGACGCTCGATGAGTTTCGATATCACGCCGACGGCGGCGCAGCACGACCTCGCCCGCCGCACGCACGAATTCGCCGAGCAGGTGATCCGGCCGGTCGCGCTCGACTACGACCAGCGCCAGGAGTTTCCCTGGCCCGTCCTGGAGGAAGCGGCATCCCGACGGTTCTATAGCCCGCTGTTCTACCGCGACCTGATCGGCGACCCGACGGGACTGTCCCTGCCGATGTTCATGGAGGAGCTGTTCTGGGGCTGTGCGGGTATCGGCCTCGCGATAGTGATGCCGGCTCTCGCGCTCTCCGCGATCGGCCAGGCGGCGTCGCCCGAGCAGATGCTGCAGTGGGCGCCCGAATGTTTCGGCACGCCGGGGGATCTCAAGCTCGCCGCGCTGGCGATCTCCGAGCCCGAGGGCGGCAGCGATGTTCGCAACCTGCGGACCCGGGCGCGCCACGACGGTGACGACTGGATCATCGATGGCCACAAGATGTGGATCGGCAACGGCGGCATCGCCAACGTGCATGTCGTCAACGCCGTTGTCGACGAGGAACTCGGCCACCGGGGCCAGGCGCTGTTCATCGTGCCTGGAGGTACCCCGGGGCTGGACCTCGTCCGCAAGCTCGACAAGCTCGGCTGCCGGGCGTCGCACACCGCCGAACTGAAATTCAACGGCGTTCGGATACCGGGAGACAACCTGCTCGGCGGGCAGGACAAGCTCGAGCACAAGCTGGCCAAGGCCCGTGAGGCGATCGAGGGCGGCAAGCCTTCCGGCTCGGCGACCATGGGCACCTTCGAGCAGACCCGACCGATGGTCGCCGCTCAGGCACTCGGAATCGCAAGGGCCGCATTGGAGTACGCCACCGAGTACGCCAACCGGCGGGAGGCGTTCGGTGTGCCGATCATCGACAATCAGGGCATCGCATTCCCGCTCGCCGACCTCGCCACCGCGATCGACGCCGCGCGCCTGCTCACCTGGCGGGCCTCGTGGATGGCCGCGTCCGGGGTGCCCTTCGAGCGGGGCGAGGGCTCGATGGCAAAGCTGGCCGCCAGTGAGGTCGCCGTCCGAACCACCGAGCGAGCCATCCAGACGATGGGCGGCTGGGGCTACATCAAGGACCATCCGGTCGAGAAGTGGTACCGAGACGCCAAGCTGTACACCATTTTTGAGGGCACAAGCGAGATCCAGCGGGTCGTCATCTCCAACGCGCTCGGCGCCGCCGACGGCAAGCCACCCCCGCACGTCGACCTGGAACCAACCGGCGGCCCGCTGAACCGGTGGTTCGGCCGCGGCACCCCCCTGCGTGGAAGTGTGTCGGATGCGGCGCTTTCCGCCAAGGATCACATTCCCAGTCCGATAATGCGCTTGGCAATGAACGTGTTGCGTCCACCCCGCAAGTGAAAGGGGTCCGCGATGGGCGTCAGGATGATGGATCTGCTCAGCCGCAATCTCGACACGCTGCGGTACCAGCCCACCGCGAAACGGGTGCGGGCGCGCATGGGCGGTGACCCGGTCGCCGACACCTGCGAAGCCCTGCTGGTTTGGGAGCCGCGCCGCGTCGTCCCTACGTATGCGGTCCCGCTCGCCGCGCTCACCGCGCAGCTGGTGCCCGCCGGTGCCGAATCCGGAGCCGACGAAGAGGTCGGCGTGCGCCTACCGGCGATCAGCTCGCGGCCGATTCTGGACCCGAGCGTGCCCTTCGACGCCCACTCATGCGCGGGTACCGCATTCGACGTGATCGCAGGCGAGGAGACCGGCGCTGCGGCCGCGTTCCGGCCCGCCGATCCTGATCTCGCCGATTACGTCATCCTCGAGTTCGCCGCGTTCGAATGGCGCGAGGAGGACGAACCGGTGGTCAGCCACCCGCATGACCCGTTCAGCCGCATCGATGTCCTGCGTAGCAGCCGCCACGTCCGCATCGAACTGGACGGCCGCCTGCTGGCTGAGTCGAACCAGCCCATGCTGCTGTTCGAAACCCTGCTGCCGGTCCGGTTCTATCTGCCTCGCGAGGACGTGACCTTCCGGCTCCAACCCAGCAACACGGCGACCTACTGTGCGTACAAAGGCCGGGCGTCCTACTACTCGGTGCCCGACGGGCCGCGCAATGTGGCGTGGGCGTATCACAATCCGCTGCACGACGCCGAACCCGTGCGCGACCGCATATGTTTCTTCGACGAACGTGTCGACGTGATCGTGGACGGCAAGCACCGCGACCGCCCGGTCACGCCCTGGAGTGACGAATGACGTTCAAAGACATGCACTATGGCCGGCTGCCGCTGCTGTTGCCCAACGCGTGGGATGTGGCGTCGGCGCTGGCGCTGCTGGAGTGCGGGTTCGCCGCGATCGGCACGACGAGCTTCGGGGTCGCGTCCAGCCTTGGCAGGCCCGACGGCGGCCGGTCGACCGGCGAGGCCAACCTCGGCCTGGCCGCCGCGCTGCAACCGCTTGACTGCTACGTCAGCGTCGACATCGAGGACGGCTATGCCGATGACCCGGACGAGGTCGCCGACTACGTCGCCCGGCTTCCCGTCGACGGCATCAACATCGAGGACAGCACCGCCGAAGAGCTGATCGACCCGCAACGGCATGCGGCGAAAGTGCAAGCCATCAAACAACGTTCACCCGAGGTGTTCGTCAACGCCCGCGTCGACACCTACTGGCTGGGCCAGGACGCTACCGTCACTGCGACGCTGAACCGGGCCGCACGTTACGTCGAGGCAGGCGCGGATGGCGTATTCGTTCCCGGTGCGGCCGAGCCCGACGTGCTGAGTGAACTCACTGCGGCCATCCCGCTACCCGTCAATGTCCTTGCCATTCCCGGACTCTCGCTGCGGGACCTGGCGGCGCTCGGCGTGCGCCGGGTGTCGACGGGCTCGCTGCCGTACCGAGCCGCTATCCACGCCGCGGCACAGGCTGCGGTTGCCGTCCGCGACGCGACCGAGCTGCCTGCCGCCGATGCATACCCCGAGATGCAACGACGCCTGGTGCGCTATGCCAATCAAAAGTTCAGCGGGTAGCCGCCACTGACCTTGATCGTCTCACCGGTGATGAAGGACGCCTCGTCGGAACACAGGAACAGCATCGCAGAGACGATGTCGTCCATCGTGCCGAGCCGGTGCACGAGTTGGAGGCGCTGGACGAACTCGTCGATCAACGGCTTCGGCAGATCGGCCAGCGCGTTCTCGGTGTTCATCAGGCCCGGCGCGATCGCGTTGACGCGGATGCGATCCGGCGCCAGTTCGGTCGCGAACGCGACGGTCAGACCACGCACGGTCAGCTTGGACACCGCGTACGGGGTCGCGCTCATATAGCCGGCCATCGACGAGATGTTGAGCACCACGCCGCCACCACGGTCGCGCATCGAGTCCCTGCAGGCCAGCGTCACGTTGATCACGCCCATCACGTTCACGTCGAACAGGCTGCGGATCTCCTTGCGCGACAACACGCCGAACGGTTGGTTGTACTTCATCAGATGCAGGCCCGCATTGTTGATCGCGATGTCGATACCGCCGAACCGGTCGATCGTCGTCGCGATCGTCGCGTCCACCTGCTCGGCGTCGGCAACGTCGCAGTCCACCGCGATCGCCCGGCGGCCTGCGTCGACAAGTGAGGCTGCCGTGCGTTCAGCCATGTCGACGTCGATGTCGGCGATCACCACAGTGGCGCCCTCGGCGGCCAGTGCCCGCGCGAACGCACGACCGAAGCCGATCGCACCGCCGGTGATCACCGCGGTACGGCCTTCGAATCTCATAGCAGCTCTTTCGTCGGGCAGGCCGCCTCGCTGGTATCGGCCACGGAGCCTGCGGGCAGCATGGTTGATTCCAGCAGGGTCAAAGCCTCACGGTACTCAGGACGCGTCCAGAAGCCTGAGTGGCCGCAGATCGGTGGATACACGCCGTCCGCGCGCGGTGTCAGGCTCTCCACATCGGGCAGCCGGTAGTCAACCGCCTCCAGCGCTTCCTTCATGCTGCGGTCACGGTCGTCGTTGATCCACGACCCGATCGGATCTGTGCGAGCCCAGAGATTGATCCACCGTAGGTGCTGCCGTTGACGCAACCGGGGCAGCGCACCAGTCCCGAAGTAGGCCGGGAAGTTTCGTGCATACAGGCGGCGCAGGGGTGATCCGAATGTCAACAGCGCAACCCGATCCCCCGTGCGCGCGTCGTCCTGCAACAACGTCGCCGCGGCGATCACCGTGCCCTGACTGTGCGCCACCAGCGCCACCCGCGTGTCGGCCGCGGCCGTCAACACCCGCAGCCGGTCGAGTAGTTCGGGTACCGTGCGCTCCGCGTAGCACGGCGGGGTCAGCGGGTGGTTCGCGCGCGGCCAGAAGGTGATCACATCCCACAGCACCGCAACCACCCGCCGCAGTTGGCGATCCCGAAAAGCCTGTACGGCCAACAGAACCAGACCCGTCACCAGTGAGATCGTGATGAACACGCTGGCGTTGGTGAGGGCGGGCGAGTATGCGGGCAATGAGCCGAAGCCGCCGCTGCCCGACAGGTACCAGGCCGCCAACGCCAGCATCACCGCCACCGTGAACAGCGCGAGCCCCGCCACGATCGGCGCGGCCAGATCGGTCAGCGACGCCCAGGCCCGCGACGACGCAACCTGCTTCGCCCTGACGTTGGTGTCTGCCGTGCCGGGGTAGTCGGCCAGCACAGACCGCAGTTCGGCCTTGGCCCGCCTGCGGGTGATCCCCCACCACACGCATAGTCCGGTGATGATCGCGGCGATGATCAGCACGACAACCGCCACCGCCGCCCAGAAGTACGGCGGCGGCACGATCAGGGGCGCATCGGCATTCAGCGCGGCGGCCTTGTCGGAGAACGACGCCGTATCACTGGCGAGTGTCGCCGTCCTGCGGGCGATTTCGCTGTGGGCCGCCCCCGTCGACAGCACCGCCTTGCCGAGAGCCTGTGCGGTCCACAGGCCGACCCCGACGCTGAACCCGCCACCGATGAGCCAGGCGAGCAACGCGACGACGGGTGCGGTGAATCCCCGAAGCGAGGGCGGGTAGCCGTCGCCCTGGTCACCGGCACGACCTCGCATCGACAGTGCGGTGAAGAGGAACAGCCCGACCAGCAGGACGACCTGTATCACGAGCAGAACGTAGATCGCTTCGCGCAGACCTGGAAAGTGCATCGGCGCAGCCGGATACGCCACGTCCGCCGTCGCGACCCATACCAAGGAGGCGACCAGCAGGCCCAACGAGACCCACCGCAGCAGAAGCAGGGGCCGCGTCAGCCAGTCGGCGCCGACGCCGCCGCGCGCGGTGGCCCGATTCCACATGGTTGTCAGCACCGCGATCCCGAGGACGACGCCGTTGGCCGCCAGCAGCGCGGTGCCGACCGTGTGTACTGCGGGCGTTGCGGCGTAGCGCACCGGTACGGCCAGGGCGAGCGCACCGAGCCCTGCCGTCCATGCCATCACGTGGCAGGCGCGCAACCGCAGCACCGACGGATCGGTGCACCAGAAGGTGTCGGATTCCAGGGGAACCTCGTCCGCCATCACGGCGGGGTTGGGCGGCCTGCCGACGACGCGGGTGCTCTCCTTCCCGAGCCGCCACAACACCGCGATCACGACCACCAGAGGAACGGCGCTGAGCGCCACTTGCACGCCGCGCGGAGCCGACGCCATCGCCGACAGCGGACCCAACCCGGACCCGCAGTAGTCCAAACCCATGCACTGCCAGACCATTACGTCCATCACCGCCACCGCGGCGGCGAGCATCAAGGTCAGCGTGAGCGAGAGCGCCAACAGCCGCAGCAGGCCCACCGAGACCGCCGCGGCGAAACGCTGCTTGGTGGCGGGCGGCAACATCCAGTGCGCGAGGTTGATGAAGATGAACGGCAAGAACAGCAGCCACACCGCACGGCTGGCCGGGCCGGACGTCAACCCGCCCCACGAGTAGGCCTCGACGATCCGGCGCCACGTACCCGGCGACCCGTTCGTGATGTCGTCGAGCCAAGGTTGTCGTCGATAGAAGCCCGCGGACTTGTCACCCGCGACTTCCTCCAGGAATTCAGTGGGGCAACTGAGAAGCGCTTCGGGCGGCGTGCCGGACACCCCGTGCACGCGCAGCTCCACGACCGTTCCGCTGGCGGCCATGCACCCATCCTGGCGCGAGGTTTGGCGATCGGGTGGGTGGGCACGCCAGCAGAGTGGCTCCCAGCGGCCGCTATCCGATACCCCTGGTTTCAGCTGCGGGCATTCTGGCAACATTACTCACGAGTCAGTTCGGTTCCGACGACACTCCGCGGGTGGGATGACAATGGGGTTTTCACACAGGTCAGAGTCGGTTTCGTTGGTCGCACAGGGCAGCGAGGGCGGTGGCGCCGCGCTCGACCAGGTAATCGGAATGTCGGCGGTGGCCTTCGTCGTCACCGTGGGGCTCCTGTGGATCGGCTATCTGCATCGGCAGCGCCGCATCACCTGGCTGAACGACCTCGCCGAGTGGGCCGGACGCAAGTTCAAGCGGCCACCGTGGGTGGCGCTGCCGCTGGCATTGTTCATCGCGACCCTCATCTGCGCGCTGTTCGGGTTCATCTGGGACGTCAGCCTGCACATCGGCAAGGGCCGTGACCCGGGACCGCTGGCCAACCCCGCGCACTACTTCATCCTGTTCGGACTGTTCCTTCTCTTCATCGCCGGCTGCCTGGCCTGCGTGCTGCCGTACGACAAGCCGGGGCCGTCGGCCGTGCGGATCACCCGCACCTGGTACGCACCCGTCGGCGGCATCCTGATGGCCGGATGCGGCCTCTACGCACTCACGGGCTTCCCACTCGACGACATCTGGCACCGCATCTTCGGCCAGGACGTCACGCTGTGGGGGCCGACCCATCTGATGATGATCGGCGGCGCCGGCTTCTCCACGCTGTCAGCGATCATGCTCAACCACGAGGGCCTCAAGGCGATGGGCGATGACGCTCCGACCGACGGCATCGGCATCAAGTTCATTCAGTACCTCGGCTTCGGCGGCATCCTCATCGGCCTGTCGGTGTTCCAGATCGAATTCGACTTCGGCGTACCGCAATTCCGCCAGGTGTTCCAGCCCATGCTGATCGCCGCCGCGGCGGCTTTCGGTCTCGTCGCGGCCCGCATCTTGCTGGGCCGGGGCGCGGCCGTCATCGCGGCGTTGTTGGCGATCGTGCTGCGCGGCCTGGTAGCGCTCATCGTCGGCCCGATCCTCGGGGCACCGATCAACTGGTTCGCGCTGTATCTCGGGCCCGCGATCGTCGTCGAATTGGTCGCCCTGACGCCACTTTTCAAACGGCCCATCATCTTCGGTGCCGTCAGCGGCCTGGGGGTGGCGACGATCGGACTCTGGTTGGAGTCGTTGTGGATCGCCGCGGTCTACCACTATCCATGGCCGACCAGCATGTGGCCGGAAGCGCTCGCGATGGCCATTCCCGTCGCCGTCCTCACCGGTGCCTGCGGCGCGATGTTCGGCCTGGTCCTCACCTCACAGTGGCTGCCGTCCCGTGCGATCAGCATCGGCCTTGTGGTGCTGACGGTGCTGGCCATCAGTGGCGCGACGGCCAACGGACTGCGCTACCACGTGCCGCAGAACGTCACGGCCACAATCACTCTCGCCGATGTGCCCGCCGAGGGCCCGGGTCAGCGGATGGTGGATGCCGATGTGCGGATCAACCCGCCGGACGTTGTCAGCGACAACCCCAACTGGGTGTCGATCCTCGCGTGGCAGGGACATCTGGAGAATCAGCGCGGGGAGGTGGTCACCAATCTCGACAAGGTCGGACCTGGGCACTACCGCACCACCGAAGCCGTCCCGGTGTGGGGCACCTGGAAAACGCTGTTGCGGGTGCACGACGGAAAGACGTTGACCGCGGTGCCGATCTATCTCGCCGCCGACCCCGGAATCGGCGCGAAGGAAGTTCCGGCCGAGGCCTTGGTCACCCGTCCGTTCGTTGCCGAGATCACGATCCTGCAGCGGGAGCGCAACCCCGAGACGCCTGCGCTGCTGTGGATGGTCGGCTGCCTGGTGGTTCTGGTTTGCACGCTGGTTCTCATCAGTGGCCTCAGTTGGGGCGCGGGCCGGATCAACCGCAGCGAGGCCTCTGGCAAGGCCGAACTTCAGCCCACGGCGCAGGCGTGACCGGTCAGCCCGACATCGAGATACTGGCCCACCATGGCCTGCTTCTCGCGATACCGGCATTCGCGCCTGCGATAGCCGTCGCCGGTGTGGTGATCTACGTCGCGCTGCGGGACCGTCGTCGCGAGGGCGAGGCGCCCCAAGGTGAAAACTCGGATTCACCCCGCCAAGATGGTTCCCCGTGACAACTTCCAGGACTCTTGCGATTGTGATGGCCGCCGCCCTTATCACCGCTGGATGCGGCGGGTCGAACAGCTCCGACAACGCATCGGGGAACACCTCGAGCAGTCAGCCGTCGAGCGTCGGCCCGTCGGACATGCCGAACGAACAGGCACCACCGACGCGGCTGCTCGTCGACGTCACGATCAAGGACGGCAAGGTCACCCCCACCAACGAACAGTTGAAGGCGGGCGTCAAGCAGCAGATCGTCATCCGGGTCAACAGCGACGCCGCCGACGAGCTACACGTGCACTCGACGCCGGAACACAGCTTCAACGTCGAGGCCAAGCCGATGCAGTCCTTCCAGTTCACCGTCGACGTGCCCGGGAAGGTCGATGTGGAGCTGCACAAGCTGAACCAGACCATCGCGACCATTCAGGTGCAGTGATCGCGGATCGGTCCACCGCAGTCCTGGCCCACGGCCTTGGCGGTTCGACCGATCTGCCGATCCCGCTGAGCTATGCGCTCATCGGCGCGGCGTGGGCGTTGACGTTCACGTTCGCTATCGTGGCGCTCGCCTGGCGGCGGCCGCGGTTCGATTCCGACAAACCGGGCCGTCCGCTGCCGCGCCGGGTGACGACACTGGTCGACGCCCCGGCGACGCGTTGGGCCGTCGCGATCGCGGCGCTGATGTTCGCGGTCTGGGTGGCGATCACTGCGGTGTTCGGCCCGCAGGACGCCTACAACCCGCTGCCCGGCGTGCTCTACGTGTTGTTGTGGGTCGGGTTGGTAGCACTGTCACTTGTCGTCGGGCCCGTGTGGCGCGTGATCTCCCCCGTGCGCACGGTGCACCGACTGCTTGGCGGCCGATCGCTCGGCCTGCGCTATCAGGAGCGGGCGGGTTATTGGCCCGCCGCGGCCGGCCTGTTCGCTTTCGTCTGGCTCGAGCTCGCCAGCCCCGACCCCGGATCCCTTGGCGCGATCAAGACCTGGCTGCTCGTCTACCTCGCCGTGACGATGGCCGGAGCACTGT
>Ga0207675_100005042_pt1 | contig 12711 bp, 9 predicted proteins | sample KBSSwiS42_FD_184305 | JGI IMG/M metagenome (GOLD analysis project Ga0207675, IMG submission 184305) | Switchgrass rhizosphere microbial communities from Kellogg Biological Station, Michigan, USA - KBS Switchgrass S4-2 (SPAdes) (version 2) | ecosystem: Host-associated > Plants > Roots >... | reverse complement strand
CAGGCGAACCTCGCGCGCGGGAAGTTCCGAGTCCAGGGCGACGTCCTCGAGGTCCATCCCTCGTACGAGGAGACCGCGGTCCGGATCGAATGGTGGGGCGACACGATCGAGCGGATCACCCGGTTCGACCCCATCACCGGCGAGATGCTCGGCGACCTCAGTGAGATCACGGTCTTCCCGGCCTCCCATTACGTGGCGTCGGACCAACGGATGAAGCGGGCCGTCGTCTCGATCGAGGACGAGCTGCGGGATCGGCTGACGCTGCTCGAGAGCCAGAGCAAGCTCCTGGAGGCCGAGCGCTTGCGGATGCGCACCACCTACGACCTCGAGATGCTCCGCGAGGTCGGGTTCTGCTCCGGCATCGAGAACTACTCGCGCCACATCGACGGTCGCGCTCCGGGGGAGGCGCCCTACACGTTGCTGGACTACTTCCCGGACGACTGGCTCTGCGTGATCGACGAGTCCCACGTCACGGTCCCGCAGATCCACGGGATGTACGAGGGCGACAAGACGCGGAAGGAGACCCTGGTCGAGTTCGGGTTCCGCTTGCCGAGCGCGCTGGACAACCGGCCGCTGCGGTTCGAGGAGTTCGTGAAGAAGGTCAACCAGACCGTCTACATGTCCGCCACGCCCGGTCCGTACGAGCTCCGGACCTCGACCCGCATCGCGGAGCAGATCGTCCGCCCGACCGGCCTCGTCGATCCCGAGGTCCAGGTCCGGCCCACCCGCGGCCAGGTCGACGACCTGATCGAGGAGATCCGCAAGCGCGCGGACGCCGGCCAGCGCGTGCTCGTCACCACGCTCACCAAGAAGATGGCCGAGGACCTGACGGACTACCTGCTCGAGATGGGGATCCGGGTCCGGTACCTGCACTCGGAGGTCGACACGATCCAACGGATCGAGATCGTCCGCGACCTGCGGCTGGGCGAGTTCGACGTGTTGGTCGGCATCAACCTGCTGCGGGAGGGGCTCGACCTGCCCGAGGTCTCGCTCGTCGCGATCCTCGACGCCGACAAAGAGGGCTTCCTGCGTTCGGACACGTCGCTGATTCAGACGATCGGCCGGGCCGCGCGCAACGTGGACGGGACCGTGATCATGTACGCGGACCAGGTCACCGACTCCATGAAGCAGGCGATCGGCGAGACGCAGCGGCGTCGCAAGATCCAGATCGACTTCAACCGCGAACACGGGATCGATCCCCAGTCGATCCGCAAGAAGGTCTCGGACATCCTGCTCACGATGGCCGTCGACACGAGGGCTGCCACCCCCGAGAAGCGCCGCCGCAAGCGCGAGCACCCCGAGATGCCGACCGAGGAGCTCGAGCGGCTGATCCAGCAGCTCGAGGAGGAGATGCACGAGGCCGCCAAGGACCTGCGGTTCGAATACGCGGCCCGCCTGCGCGACGAGGTCGTCGACCTCCGCAAGGAGCTGAAGGCCCTGCGCGGCGCCGGCGTCGGCGGCTGACCCACCCGATGTCGCTGAAGATCAAGGTCCCGATCGCCTGGTTCGGGCCCGGCACGCTCGTCCATCACGCGTCCGTCGTCTGCGAGGGTGGTCGCGTCACGTACGCCGGACCGAGCGCGGCGGCGCCGCCGGGGGACGAGTTCCTGGAGGTCGACGGGTTCCTGATGCCCGGCGTCGCCGACCGGCACGTGCACATCCGTCTCGCGGATCCAGGAGCCGTGCTGCTCGGCGGGGTGACGGCGGTGCGGGATCTTGGGTGGGTGCCGGAGGAGATCCTCGCGCTCGCGAACGCCTCCGAGCTGCCCTCCTTCACCGGTCCGGTGATCCGGGCCGCCGGGCCGATGCTCACCGCGCCGAGCGGGTATCCGACGCAGGCCTCGTGGGCTCCGGCAGGCATGGGTCGCGAGCTCGAGGGTCCCGAGGATGCGGCCGCGGTCGTGGCCGAGCTCGCGGACGCCGGCGTCGCGTCGGTCAAGGTGGCGTTGAACGCGGAGGCCGGCCCCACGCCGTCGGATGCCGAGCTCGCCGCGATCGTGCAGGCGGCCCACGAGCGAGCGCTCCCGGTCACCGCGCACGTCCAGGGCCCGGGACAGGCGGAGCGTGCGGTCGGTGCCGGCATGGACGAGTTCGCGCACACGCCGTGGACGGAGCGGCTGTCGAACCCGTTGCTCGAGTCCGCGGCCCGGACGATGCGGATCGTCTCGACGCTCGACATCTTCTCGTTCGGAAGGGTCACGCCCGAGCTCCGGACGGCGTGCGACAACCTGGTGCGGTTCCGGTCTGCGGGGGGGACGGTGGTCTACGGGACCGACCTCGGGAATGGCGCGATCCCGGCCGGGATCCATCTTCGCGAGGCGCTGCTCCTGTACGAGGCCGTTCGGATGACGCCCGAGGAGGTGCTGGGCGCCATGACGGCGGGGCCGATCGCGGTCGACGGGCCCGCCGACCTGATCGTGCTGGGTTCGGATCCCCTCATGCGGCTCGAGGCGCTCGGTGACCTCCGCGTGGTGGTTCGCGCGGGTCGGGTCGTCTCCGGCTGAGTCCTCATCGGGCGGCCGGGGTGATCGGCTCGCGGCCGGTCAGCAGCTCATAGAGGCCGGCGAGGGTCCGAACGTCAACGGCCTCGGGAAGCAGCGGCACGATCTCGCCCTCGCCGAGGCCCCAGGTGATATCTCTGCGGCCTGCTCGGTGCCTCGGTCCTTCCAGTCCTCGCTCCGATCGTTCCAGTGGGCGATCCCGCGGATCTCCATGAACCGGTTGAGGATGGCGCCCTTGATCTGGGCCTCGGTCCAGGCGTGGGCCATCTCGTGGAGCGCGAACTTTCGCTGGTACGGCTCGCTCGAGGTCTTGGTGCACAGATCGATGCGGCCCGCGTGGTAGAGCCCGATACCCTCGCTGCACGCCTCGTGCGAGCGGTGGAGGTACACGTCCAGGGACGGCATGTCCTCGAGGCCTGCAAGGCGGTAGCGGTGCAGCGCCAGTCGACCGCCAGCTCCTCGGCGGCGTTGGCCCCGTGGATCGCCAAGGGGCGGGCGTCCGCGGGGGCGGGGCGCTGGTTCCCGAGGATGACCGTTGTGAAGGCCAGGCACAGGACGAGGGCGATCCGGCTGCTTCGGGTGCTGGTGGCGGTGTCCATGACCGCACCCTCGGCCCGTGCCTTGGCAGCCGGACCGCAGCCCGGTCGCAGTTCGCTGGAACGTGACGTAGGTCACCTGGGTGGATGCGCCGGCGCATGGCGTTCGCGGGGCGCCCGTCGTACGGTTCGCGGCGATGGAATTCCGGATCCTGGGACCGCTGCAGGTGTTCGACGACGCCCGGCCGCTCGCGCTGGGGGGGCCGAAGCAGTGCGCCGTGCTCGCCCACCTGATCCTGCGCGTCAACCACACGGTGGGCGCCGACCGGCGGCCAACGGCGACATGAGTGACGCGGTCACGTCTCCTCAGCTTCCCGATGGTGTCTCGGGGTCTCCAGAGGTGTCCATCAACGAGCTGCAGCTGTCGCAGCGGAACCATGGGATGCAGCTCGAGGGGCTCCGCTACGACATCACGCCCCCGGGGATGCACTACCTGCTGATCCACTTCGACGTGCCCGAAGGCGACGACGCCAACTGGTCGTTGTCGATCGAGGGCCTCGTGGACAGGCCCACGACGCTGTCAATGTCAGACCTCCGGGCGCGGCCGAGGGTCACGTTGCCGGTGACGATGGAATGTGCCGGCAACGGCCGGGCGCGGCTCGCGCCGAGGCCGATCTCCCAGCCGTGGCTGACCGAGGCAATCGGCACGGCGGCATGGACCGGCACGTCGCTGCGGAGCCTCCTCGAGGAGGCCGGCATCGGGGACGAGGCCGTCGAGCTGGTATTCCGCGGCGCCGATCACGGGATCCAGGGCGACGTCGAACAGGACTACGAGCGCAGCCTGTCGATCGGGGACGCGATGCGGGAGGAGGTCCTGCTCGCGTTCGAGATGAACGGCGCGCCGCTGCCACCCCAGCACGGGTTCCCCCTCCGGCTGATCGTGCCCGGCTGGTACGGCATGGCGAGCGTGAAGTGGCTGACCTCGATCACGGCGGTGGCCGAACCGTTCGAGGGGTACCAGCAGGTCGCCTACCGCTTCCGGCAGCGGCCCGAGGACGAGGGCGAGCCGGTCACGCGGATGAGCCCGCGTTCTCTCCTGGTCCCGCCCGGGTTCCCGGACTTCATGACCCGACGTCGCTTCGTCGACGTCGGCGACCACGTCCTGCGCGGCCGCGCCTGGTCGGGGTGGGGTCCGATTGACCGCGTCGAGGTCAGCACGGACGGCGGCGACACATGGAAGGACGCCGCCCTCGGCGAACCCGCGTCGGCGTACGCGTGGACGCCGTTCGACTTCGTGTGGAAGGCCACCCATCCGGGGGAGTTCGAGCTCTGTTGCCGGGCCACGGACGCGCGTGGCACCACGCAGCCGCTCGACCAACCGTGGAACCTCCATGGGTTCTCGAACAACATGGTCCAGCGGGTCCCCGTGGAGGTTCGGGCGCCGGCCTAGGGTTCACAGCAGCGAGCGAAGCTCCTCGAAGCAGCGGTCGATGTCGTCCTCCGTGTTGAAGAAGTGCGGGCTGATCCGCAGGCCGTCGCCGCGGTAGTCCGTGCACACGTCGCGTTCGAGCAGCGCGTGGCAGATCTTCCCGGCCTCCGGCCCGACGCCGACGTTGACCACGCCGCCTCGCGAAACACGGCCACGCGGGGTTCGGACCGGCAACCCCAACGCGTCGGCGCGGGCGATCACATGGTCGCCGAGCTCGCCCTGGCGTTCGCGGATCCGTTCGGGCGTGACCTCGGCGATCACGTCGAGGCCGCCCTGGGCGATGAAGAAGACCGGCGCGGGGGGCGTGCCCTGCTCGAAGCGACGCGCGGTCGGGTGGTACTCGAGGTGCTTGGTGTCGAACGAGAACGGCTCGTTCGTCCCGAACCATCCGGTCACCATCGGCTCGAGCGATCGGACCAGCTGTCGCCGAACGTAGAGGAACGCCAGACCCGGTCCGCCGCACAACCACTTGAGGACCCCCGCGGCGTACGCGTCGCACCCCACGTCGTGCACGTCGAGCGGCACGATCCCGATCCCGTGGTAGTCGTCCAGGAACGACAGCGCACCGCGCTCGCGCGCGATCCGGCACACCTCCTTCGCGTCGACGATCGCGCTCGAGCGGTAGAGCACGCGGTTCACCATGACGACCGCGGTGCGCTCGTCGATCGCTCGGTCGTACTCCTCGAGCGGGATCGTCAGGCCGTCGGGGGAGCGGAGCCACTCGATCTCGACGCCGCGCCTGGCGTGCGCGAGCCAGACGTGCCCGTCGGTGGGGAAGTCGAGCTCGGACATCACGACCTTGTTCCGGTCGCCGAACTCGAGCGCGGAAGCGAACGTCGACATCGCGATCGAGATGTTCGTGGTGATCGCCAGCTCGTCCGGCTCGCACCCGGCGAGACGCGCGAACGTCGCCTTCAGCGCGCGCATCCGGGGGAAGATGTCCTCGAACCAGACGTGGTCGGGTGCGCCCTTGGTCGCCCACGCTTCCAGGTACCCGTCGAGGTATCGCCGGGAGCGATCCGAGACCGGCCCGAGGGACGCGCTGATCAGGTACGCCTTGCGTTCGAGCACCGGGAACTCGGATCGGTACGACCCGAGGTCGCGGTCAGTCGTCGGGGTCCTCCTCGGGGCCGTCGCCCGCGCCGAGGTCGGGGCGGTCGGACGCCTCGAGGTCCTCGGCCTTCTCGTGCTCCACGAGGTAGTCCAGGTACAGCGGCCGGAGACCCTCGGCGAGCTCGCCCCGGTCCGCGTCCACGAGATCGTTGAGTAGTGCGAGCGGGCGCAGGATGTCGATCTCGCTCCGGTCCTCGTCGCCCACCGCGGCCCGGGCCTCCGGGATCGCGCTGAGCAGGTGCCACAGGAACCCGACGTCGAGTCGTCGCCACGCCAGCCTGGTCGCGCGATCGTGCAGCTCCGGCGCGCTCAAGCCCTCGAGGGCCTCGCGATCGGTCACGGCCCGAGCCTACTCCACCCGCGGCGCCGGAACGCCGCCCGAGACCGTCACGCGAGCAGGGCGTCGACCAGCCCGACGAGACCCGCGGCCGCGATGACCCACACGACATTGACGCGGTATCGCCAGATCGCGACGAACGAACCGATGGCCACGGCGAGCGCCAACGGGTCGGCCGAACCGAGGACGGGGATCGCAACTTCGTGGCCGAACGGCGTCCGAACGTCCACGTCGTCGAACAGCACACTGGTCGCGAAGACGACGGCAAGGTTGGCGATCACGCCGACCACCGCGGCCGTGATCGCCGTGAGGGCTCCCGAGAGCCGCTCGTTGCCCCGGAGGCGCTCCACGGACGGGGCGCCGAGGAAGATCCACAGGAAGCTCGGAACGAACGTCGCCCACGCGACGACCAGGGCACCGGCGACCCCGGCCGCGACCGGCGGGAACGATGCCGGCTCCCGGTAGGCGGCGAGGAACCCGACGAACACCACCACCATGATCAGGGGACCCGGCGTGGTCTCGGCGAGGCTGAGGCCGACCGCCATCTCCGACGCGCTCAGCCAGCCGAACCGGACCACCGCCGCTTGGTTCACGTAGGCGAGCACCGCGTACGCGCCGCCGAACGTGACCAGCGACGCGAACGTGAAGAAGACGACCTCGTTCGCGAGGACGCTGCCCGAACCCGCCGCGAGCGCGACCGCGGCGAGCGGGATGAGCCAGACCGAGAGCCCGATCGCGAGGACGCGTGCGGTCCGGCCCAACGAGGGCGGCACACGTTCGGCCTGGCGGAGGTCGGTGGCGCCCGGCCTCGAGCCCGGGAGCCGGGTCCCGGCGAACAGGCCCACCGCGCCCGCCCCGAGCACCACGAGCGGGAACGGGACCCCGAACACGAACAAGGCGAGGAACGCCGCGACGGCGAGGGCCACCAGGATGGCGTGGCCGAGCGCCCTGCCGGAGATCCGGAGCAGGGCGGCCGCCACGATCCCCACCACCGCCCATGAGAGGCCGTCGAACACGCCCGAGATCCACGTGACATCGCCGTGCACGGCGAAGACCCAGGAGAGGGCCACCATCAGCGCGAACGCCGGAAGGAGGAAGAAGATGCCCGCCGCGAGGGCGCCGGGCGAACCGTTCAGGAGCCAGCCCACGTAGATCGCCAGCTGGTGGGCCTCGGGACCCGGAAGCAGCATGGCGAAGTTCAGCGCGTGGAGGTAGCTGCCCTCGTCGATCCACCGGCGCCGCTCGACGAGCTCGGTGTGCATGAGCGCGATCTGGCCGGTCGGGCCCCCGAAGTTCACGAATCCCAGCCATACCCAGAAGCGGAACGCCTCGCCCAAGGGGACCCGAGGGGAGCCGGGGGGGTCGCGGGGCGCCGGGCGTGGCTCGGTCACCCGCGCACCATATCCTCGCGCGGAAGCCCGCCCGAAGCCTTGTCGGCGCCTTCGGTACGATGCCTGCGTGGGAACCGACACGCTTGTCATTCACGGGGCTCGGGAGCACAACCTCAAGAACATCACCCTGGAGCTGCCGCGGAACGCGCTGATCGTGTTCACCGGGCTCTCGGGTTCGGGGAAGAGCTCCCTCGCCTTCGACACGATCTACGCGGAGGGCCAGCGCCGCTACGTCGAGTCGCTGTCCTCCTACGCGCGGCAGTTCCTCGGCCAGATGGAGAAGCCCGACGTCGACTTCATCGAGGGGCTGTCCCCCGCGATCTCGATCGACCAGAAGGGGACGTCGAAGAACCCGCGTTCGACGGTCGGGACGATCACGGAGATCTACGACTACCTCCGGGTACTGTACGCCCGGATCGGGCACCCGCACTGCCCGAAGTGCGGCCGCCCGATCGGCCGGCAGACGCCGGAGCAGATCGTCGACCAGGTGATGCAGCTGCCCGAGGGGACGAGGTTCCAGGTCCTCGCGCCGGTCGTCCGCGGGCGCAAGGGCGAGTACGAGAAGCTGCTGAAGGACCTCGCGGGTCAGGGATTCGTCCGCGCGAGGATCGACGGGGAGGTCCGCGAGCTCGCCGAGCCGATCCGGCTGCCCCGCAACTACAAGCACACGATCGAGGTCGTCGTCGACCGGCTCGTGGCCAAGCCGGACATCCGGCGCCGGGTGGCGGACTCGGTCGAGTCGGCGCTTCAGCTCACGGAGGGGCTCGTCGCGATCGCCGTGCAGACCCACGAGGGCGAGGACGTCCAGAACTACAGCCAGGCGCTCGCGTGCACGTTCGACGGGCTCTCGTTCGACGAGTTGCAACCGCGGAACTTCTCGTTCAACTCGCCGTACGGCGCATGCCCGACCTGCGACGGCCTCGGCGTCCGCCTCGAGGTCGACGCGGCGCTCGTCGTGCCCGACCCCGACCTGTCGATCGCCGATGGAGCGCTCGCGCCGTGGTCGAGCGGCCGGATCGAGTACTGGGACCGGGTGCTGGATGCCGTCGCGGACTCCCACGGCTTCTCGACGAGCACCCCGTGGAAGAAGCTCCCCAAGAAGGTCCGTGACGTCGTGCTGTACGGCTCGGACGAGGAGATCTATGTCAAGTACAAGAATCGGTACGGACGGACCCGCTCCTACTGGACCACGTATGAGGGCGTGGTGCCGGTGGTGGAGCGGAGGCACGTCGAGACCGACTCGGAGAGCCAGCGCGAACGGCTCGAGGAGTTCATGCGGGAGGTCCCGTGCCGCTCGTGCGGCGGCGCCCGGCTTCGCCCTGAGACGTTGGCGGTCACCGTCGGCGACCTCAATATCTCCCAGCTCACGAGCCTGTCGATCCGCGACACGCTGTCCTTCACGCGCGAGGCCCGGCTGAGCGAGCGCGAGCAGATGATCGCCGAGCGCTTGATGAAGGAGATCCGCGAGCGGCTGCAGTTCCTCGTCGACGTGGGGCTCGACTACCTGACGCTCTCGCGGGCGTCGGCGACGCTCGCCGGGGGGGAGGCGCAGCGGATCCGCCTGGCCACGCAGATCGGGAGCGGGCTGGTCGGCGTGCTCTACATCCTGGACGAGCCCTCGATCGGCCTGCACCAGCGAGACAACCGACGCCTGATCGACACGCTCGCCCGGCTACGGGATCTCGGGAACACGCTCGTCGTGGTCGAGCACGACGAGGCCACGATCGCCGCCGCCGACCACGTCGTCGACATCGGACCCGGCGCGGGCAACGCCGGTGGCGAGATCGTGTACACGGGAGACCTGAAGGGGCTGCTCGAGTGTGACGCGTCGCTGACCGGCGCGTTCCTCTCGGGCCGCAGGGTGATCCCCACGCCGCAGGTCCGGCGAGCGCCGGGGAGCCGACGGCTGAGGCTGCTCGGTGCGCGCGAGCACAACCTCAAGGACATCGACCTCGAGATCCCGCTCGGGCTCCTCGTTTGCGTGACGGGGGTGAGCGGCTCGGGCAAATCCACGCTCGTGCAGGAGGTCCTGCTCCGAGCGCTGATGCAGAAGGTCTACCGCTCGCGAGCCCTTCCCGGAAAGCACCGGCGGCTCGTGGGGTGGGAGCAGATCGACAAGGTGATCGACATCGACCAGTCGCCGATCGGACGCACGCCGCGCTCGAATCCCGCGACCTACACCGGGATGTTCGACCAGATCCGCAAGCTGTTCAGCCAGGTGCCGGAGGCGCGGGTCCGCGGTTACCAGCCCGGCCGTTTCTCGTTCAACGTGCGGGGCGGGCGCTGCGAGAACTGCGCGGGTGACGGCCAGATCAAGATCGAGATGCACTTCCTGCCGGACGTCTACGTCACGTGCGAGGTGTGCAAGGGCCACCGGTACAACCGGGAGACGCTCGAGGTTCGGTACAAGCATCGGTCGATCGCGGACGTGCTCGAGATGAGCGTCGACGAGGCGCTCGAGTTCTTCCAGAACATACCGGTCATCAAGCGTCACCTCCAGACGCTGTCGGACGTCGGGCTGGGCTACGTGAAGCTCGGGCAGCCGGCGCCCACGCTCTCGGGCGGCGAGGCGCAGCGGATCAAACTCTCGTCCGAGCTTCAGAAGCGCGCGACGGGGAGCACCCTGTACATCCTGGACGAACCGACGACGGGTCTGCACTTCGAGGACATCCGCAAGCTCCTGTCCGTGCTTCAGCGGCTGGTCGCCCAGGGCAACACGGTGATCGTGATCGAGCACAACCTGGACGTCGTGAAGACGGCCGACTGGATCGTCGATCTCGGTCCCGAGGGTGGCGACGCGGGTGGCGAGGTCGTTGTGACCGGCACCCCCGAGACGGTTGCGGCGCACCCGGCCTCGCACACGGGGCGGTTCCTCGCGGAGGTTCTGGGCACGCTCCCGCTCGAAGCGGTGGGCGCGTCGCGAGAGGCCTGACGCCGTCGGGCGATGTTCCGCTCCGCCCCCGTCACCTTGCTACGATTGCGCCCGCTCATGCCCCAGGCCCTCCGATGGAAGTTGCTGCCGCTGGCCTTCGTGCTCGCCCTGGGCGCCGCGGCCTGCGCCGAACCTCCGACCGCGACCGTGAACCTCGGGTCCGGGGTCCGATTCCTCCCCGAGGTCGCCGACTCGCTGAACGACGCCGGCCTCTACCCCTCGATCGTGACGAACCCGGACGGCCTCCCCGTCGTCGCGTATTTCGGGTTCGAGGAGAAGCTCGAGCCGGGCGAGGTGCCGATCACCCGACCCGTGGGTTCCCCGTCGATCCCGGGGATCCTCCTCGCGACGGTGAGCGAGCAGGGGTTCTGGACGCGGGGCGCCATCGCGATGGCGCAGGAGATCCCCAACGTGCCGATCGCGTTCGACCCCGCGTTCGAGCCGTCGGTCGCCAACCTGACCCCCGACAAGGTCACCGGGCTCGCGATGGTCGCCGACGGCGACACGTACCACGCGGTCTGGGGTTCGGACGGGGGGGTGTTCTACGCGACCGGCTCGCTGGACTCCGCCACCACGACCCAGGCGGTCGTCACGCAGGTGACGAAGACGCCGGGCTACGGCCTGTCGATCGGCCTCGCCGGCGGCAACCCGGCGATCGCCTACTACACGTCGACCTCCTCCAACGCGAAGGTGCAGCTCGCGACGACGAACGGCGACACGTGGTCGGACGACACGATCGCCGAAGGCGCGGGATGCGAGGCGTGCCGGACCGCGGTGATCGGGGGGGACCGGCCGACGGTGGCGTATTCGAAGGGCGGCACCGGCGTCGAGGTGGCGTCCAACGACGGTGAGAACGGGTTCGTGAGCTTCGAGGTCTCGGGCACCGGCGGCCAGGGGCTGTCGGGGGTCGCGATGGACGGGGGCCTCGCGCTGTCGTACTACGACGCCGCCAACGCGCAGGTAACGATCGCGACGCGCAGCGGCGACGGATCGGTCGACACGGCGGTTGCGGCCCAGGTCGCGGAGGGCAGCGCGGAGGGACCCTGGGCGGCGACCGGGATCGCGCTCGGCTCTGATGGCTCCGTCGATGTGACCTGGTGGGACTCCGAAGCGGGCGTCCGGCTCGCGACGGGCGACCCTGGTTCGCTGAAGCCGGTCGACACCGGGACCTCGGCGGTGGACGGAGCCTTGCCGTCGATCGCCGTGAACGGTGACGGCTCGGTGACGTACCTCGCCTGGTATGCGACCACGGAGGCGGACCTGCTCGTCGGCGGGTACGGAGCCTTCGAGGACGTGCCGTTCGCCGAGCCCAGCCCCACGCCGACCGGCCCGATCACGACGCCTCCGCCGAGTGGCGGAGGCGGATGCACCCAGGTGCAGAACGGCTCGGTCGCGGTGGTGGCGCAGGGCATCGCGTTCACCGAGGGCGACTGCATCCAGGCCCCCGCCGGCGAGCCGTTCAAGATCGAGTTCGACAACCGGGACGAGGCGACGCAACACAACATCGAGATCTTCGCCGGCGAGGAGCCGACGGGCGACACCGTCTTCTCCGGCGATCTCGTGACCGGTCCGAACCAGGCGACCTACGACGTGCCGGCGTTGGACGCGGGCACCCACGCGTTCAACTGTGTGGTCCACCCGACGACGATGATCGGCTCGATCGAGGTCGCCGCGGGTGGCGGCGGCGGTGGAAGCCAGGGCGGCGGCGGTGGCGGCCAGGGCGGCGGTGGCGGCCAGGGCGGCGGTGGCGGCCAGGGCGGCGGTGGCGGTGGCCAGGGGGGCGGGGGCGCGACCGTGACCGTGACGGCCTCGGGCATCGCGTTCGACACCTCCACGATCGACCTGCCGGCGAACCAACCGAGCACGATCCACTTCGTCAACGAGGACAACGCCACCCAGCACAACATCGCGATCTACCCGAGCGCGGACGACCTCGCGAACCCGCTGTTCCGCGGCGAGCTGCTGACCGGCCCGGGTGAGATCGACTACGCGGTGGACCCGCTCGAGGCCGGGAAGTACTACTTCCACTGTGACGTCCATCCGACGATGAACGGAACCGTGAACGTCTCCTAAGCAACCGTCGAGCGTCCAACCGGGTTCCCGCAGGTTGCCGCGCTACGATGGGTCGTGTGAGCGTTCCGCGACCCGATGCCTCGTCGATCCCCGACGCCCCGGGCGCGTACCTGTTCCGAGACGACGACGGGCGGGTCGTCTACGTCGGCAAGGCCAGGTCCCTGCGCAAGCGGCTGGCCAACTACTGGGCACGGGACCTCCATCCCCGGACCGAGGCGATGGTGGCCGCCGCCGCCTCGGTCGAGTGGATCATGGCCTCAACCGAGGTGGACGCGCTCCTGCTCGAGTACAACCTGATCCAGGAGCACCGGCCCCGCTTCAACGTCCGCTACCGAGATG
>Ga0207675_100005039_pt1 | contig 12713 bp, 8 predicted proteins | sample KBSSwiS42_FD_184305 | JGI IMG/M metagenome (GOLD analysis project Ga0207675, IMG submission 184305) | Switchgrass rhizosphere microbial communities from Kellogg Biological Station, Michigan, USA - KBS Switchgrass S4-2 (SPAdes) (version 2) | ecosystem: Host-associated > Plants > Roots >... | reverse complement strand
TCCGCGAGGCGCGTGACGCGAACGCCGAGCTCGCCGTCGATGTCGACGATTTCGCCGTCGGCCCAGACCTCGCCGCCGACGCGCAACGCGACGCGCGCCCGTTCTTTCCCCATCGCCAGCACGGCGCCCGGCGCGAGGCCAAGCAGCTCGTCGCCGCGCAACGTGATTCGCCCGACCTCTGCGACGACTTCGATCGATGCAGCGGCCAGGACGGTGGTCGCATCCGTGTTCGATCCCGAATTGCCCGAAACGCTCATGTTCCCCTCCTCGTGTGGCAGCGGCGAGAATCCGCCGCCGATCGCAAGCTTGCCGTCGACGTCGATCGTGACGTCCGCGGCGTGAGGCCCGACGCGAAACCGGCCGTTCCACGGCGCGCCCGCCGCGAAGGCCGATGCGTGCGCGCCGTCGAAGACGACCGCATCACCAACCGCGACGCCTGCGAACGCGGCCGCCGGCACGCGAGTCACCGCGATCTCGACGTGTCCCGTGACCGGGATGCGACCCGCCCGCGCCCGCCAGGCGTCGATGCCATCGGCGGCGGGCAGACCGCCCGCCGGCGGCGTCAACCGCAGCCAACCTGACGCCACGATCGTTTCCACGCGGAACGCGATGGCCACCGGCTCGCTCCGGCGATCCGCCGGCGGCAACGGTCCCAGGTGAAGGCTACCGCCGATGCGGTCGAACACCGGCGCCAGCACGCCGGCGAGGACACCGCGCTCCGCCGGGCCCGCCGCACGAACAGCCGAGAAGACCGCGCCGCCGCCCAGTACCGCGTCGACGAGGCGCACGGCGACGGACGTTTCAATGCTGACCCGCCCGCGCGCGGCGCCGAAGTTGACCGGAAACTCGACGCCCGCGATGCGATCGCCGCCGCCGTCGAACCCGGCGAATACCACTGTCGCTGTTCCGAGCGGCGGCAGGGCGACCTCCCAGGTCTGCGGCAGGCGGGCGCACGCTCCGAGCAGCGCACGCGTCGCGTGCGCCTGGCGAGCGCGCACACGTGGACAGTCGGCGAGATCGACCAGCTTTGCGTTCACGCGGATGACCCCGGCGGCGCGTCCCGATCATCTTTCGTGGCGTCGGCGCCGCTCGTCGCGCTCGCCGGACGCCCAGCGGGCACCTTCGTCGACAGGACGATGCCTCGATCCCGCAGCCGCAACCTGATCTCGTCCATCACCAAGGACAGCGTCTGCCGCGAACTGGCCGCGTGTGTCAAGAGCCGCGCCTCGACCGCGTTGCCCGCGGCCCGGCTCGAAAGCTGGATCTCGCTGCCCGCCAGCGCGCCCGCGCCGATGCGAATCCGTGCCTCCGCACCGTCGGGTCCAGAGCCGATGAGGACGCGATCGATCGGCCGCGGCGCCGACGCGGCAGAGACGCGCGCGGCCCCAGTCGGCGACGCCGCGCCCGATTCGGAGCGAAACCAGCCGGCCATCGCCGCGGCGGAGGCGCCATCATGGGGGACCGCGCCTGGGTCGTGGCGCTTGCGCTCGAGCGCGTTGCGAAATTTCCGGCCCGTCCGCGTCGGCGTGCCGGCATCCCCGGCGTCACCAGCGTCGCGAACCTCGTCCTTGGCGCCGGCGCTCGGCGGCGCATCGTTGTTGACCTGCATGCAACCTCATCGGCTGCCGGCGCGATCGAGTTTCCTTACATGTGTTGCCGTAACGCCCCTGCTTTGCGTATGATTCTGCGAAACCGCCGCCCGGGGCGGCCATCGAAAAGCTGGGAAGCCGGCAAGGCGCACGAGGGCAACTTGAGGGACGGTACACCGTGATCAACTGTCACGAGCTCATCGAGTTCTGTCTCGACTACCTCGAGGGCGAGTTGCCGCACGACGAAGAGGTCGGTTTTCGTCGACACCTCGCCCAGTGCACTGACTGCGTGAACTTCTTCGAAACTTACCGAAAAACGCCGGAGATATCGCGCGAGGCCCTTTCCGCCGAGATCCCCGTGTCGGTCAAGGAATCCGTCCGCAGTTTCCTCGCGTCGCGCCGCTAGCCGCCGTCGCCGCCCCGACCCGGAGGTCGCTGTTGGCTGGCCGTGTTTGGACGTGTTTTTGACAGGGTACGCTTTTATGCTACTGTGTCCTACATGTATGACGCCATCTCACTCCATCCCGACGATCGCCGCATCACCCCTCGCCTCCCGCTTCGCACGTACATGAACCAGTACGTGCGCGACGAGGCCTATCGGGCCCTCGCCCTCGACGTCAGCGAAACCGGCCTCGCGATCCGCAAGCCGACCGACCGTATCCCGCACGCGCGGGTCGTCGGCGTGGAGCTGGAGCTCCCCGGAACCAGCGAGGTGATCTGGGCGAGTGCCGAGCCGCGCTTCCACTCGGTCAACGCCCAGACGCACTTCTCGGGGCTGCATTTTCTCGGGATGGCGACGAAGCACGAACGCCTGATTCGAGATTACGTCCGCGAACGACGTGAGCGCCTGCAGCGTCTGTTCGCGCCGCGCCCGGTCTACATCAGCCGTTTCGGCTGCCGTTTCTCGTAGATCGCGAAGCTTTCAAAGATCCTCGGTCGGCCCCCGACGCCCGCAATGGTGCGAGCTCGGGGGCCGGTTTTTTTTGGGGCCTGCGAACCCGGCGCGCCCCGACAGTCCAGCCGCCCTGCGGTGCTATCTTTCTCCTGTGCGGCGTCTGGCGCTCGTCACGGCCTTGCTCGTACCCGTCGCCGCCGCTTCACCGGTGCGCGCGGACTGGGAGGTGCACCGCACCGATTCGACCGCGCTCGTCGAACGGGCCGAACGGGCGTTGCTGGAACGCCCGGACGACGACGAGCTCGCGCGCCGCCTGGTCAAGCTGGCGGGCAAAGACGGGCGTACCCGACTGCGCGAAAAGTTCCGCGCGCGCGCCGAGCGCGCCTCGGCGGAAGGTGGGCGCGCCGCATACGGGCCGCTGTCCGCGTACGCGCACCTGTTGCAAGCGCTGGGCGACGCGAAGGCGGCCAGCGCCGCGTTCGATCAGGTGCTGCGCGTGGCGCCGCAATCAGTCCCTGCCCTCACGGGCCGCGCCCGCGCCCTCGCGGATACCGGTGACAGCGCGGGAGCGCTCGCGGCATATGACGAGGCGCTGAAGCTCGAGCACCGCGCCCCTGCGCGCCGCCGGCTGATCGATGCGGCGCTGGCGATCCTCGCGCGTTCCGGGGACGCCCTGGACAAGGCCGCGCAGGAGAAGACCGTCGCGCTCTTGCGCGAGCTGGCGCGCGCCGAACCGGACAGCGACGAGATCGCCGGACGCCTCGCCGACGCGCTGGAACGCGCCGGCCAGCCAATCGCGGCCGCCGAGGTGCTGGAAGCACGGCTTCGGCCCGGACACACCGCTACAAAGCTGGAGATGGCGCTGCGTGCCGCTCGGTTGCGCCTCGCGAGCCGAGACGCGAAAGACGCCGCGCGCGCCGCGAACGCGCTGACCGCGTTGCTTCGCGAGCTGCCGCCCGGCGACGCCGAACGCCGCCGCGCCGTCTGGACGGTCGCGTTCGCGGTGGCCCGCAGCCGCGGCACCCTCCCCGAGCTGGCCCGCGATCTGGAACGCGCGCCCGGTCCGGTCGAATGGGACGTGCTGGGACGCGTGCGCGACGCGCTCGGCGACATCGAGGGCGCGCTGGCGGCGACGCGCGCCGCGCTGGCAGCCGCCCCGCGTGACGTCGAGATCGGCCGCCGTTTGATCGCGTTACACGATCAACTGGGCAACGAGAACGACGGGACCGCCGTGCTCGAGGACCTGGTACGGCGCCTGCCCGACGATTCGCAGCTGGTGGTCGATCTGATCGAACGCCAGACGCGCCACGGCCACCGCGCCGAGGCCGCGGCGGCGTTCGACAAGGCGATCGTCCACTTCGGCGGGAACCGGAGCGCGCTGCAGCAACTGGCGACGCTGGCGTCGCGTTCGGGGGAGGATCGCCGCGCGCTGAAGACCTGGCAACGCCTGCACAAGCTGGATCCCGGCAACGAGGTCGTGATCATCGGCCTGGGCGAGTCGCAGTTCCAGGCGGGCATGAAGGCCGAGGCGCGCGCCACCTGGGCCGCGTTGCGGGAGCGCGTCCGCCCACCCGTGCACGGCCACCTGCGGCTCGCCGAGGTGCTGCTGGAGCACGACCTAGGTGCCGACGCAGTGGCCGAGGCAAAGCGCGCGCAAGCTCTCGAACCCAAGAACATCGAGCCGCATCGGCTGCTGGCCCAGATCTTCGAACACACCCGGAAGCTCAATGAGGCTGTCGCCGAGTGGAACACGGTGCTCGCGCTGGCGGATCGGAAGCTCCCCGGCAGCGACCAGCACGCGGCGCTGCGGCGCGAGGCGCGGGTCCGGCTGCTCGGGTTGCTCGCTCGTCAGGGACGCAGCCGCATGGACGCGCAGATCCGGCAGCTGCGCGAGGAAGCGCGGCTTCATCCCGACGACCTGGAAGTTGCGCTCTTCCTCGCGGAGGCGCAGCAGCGGATCGGCGATTCGAACAGCGCGATCGCGACGCTGAAGGACGTGCTGACGCGCGCGAACAGCGCCGCGCCCAGCGCCGCCACGCGCGACGTCGCCGTCGAGGCGGGCTTCGCGCTGGTCCAGCTCCTGAAACGAACCGGCCAGCTCGACGAGGCGGTGGCTCGGCTCGACGAAATCGCGAAGCTCGCGCCGGGCCGCGCGCGCGAGGCGCACCTGCAGATCGCCGACATCGCGCTCACGCGCCACGACGTCACGCGCGCGCTTTCGCACGCGACCGCTGCCGCGGCCGCCGCCGATCCGCAGACGCTCGCCCGGATCGGCGATCTGCAGGCGCGCGCCGGCGCCGACGACCAGGCGATCGCGACGTACCGCGCCGCGGTCGCGCACGACACGAACCCGGCCGCGACGCTCGCGCTGGCGCGGTTGCTCGTCCGGCGAGGCGACGAACAGGAGGCGGCGGACGCGCTGGGGAGCCTGGTGCGCGCGTCGCATGACGACGAGGCGATCACCGAAGCGGGACGGCTGGCGCTGGATCTCGCCGACCTGCGCGGACGCTTGCCCGAGCTCGAGGTGGAGCTCGCCGACGCGGTCGCGGTGGGGCAAGACACGCCCGCGCGGCGCAAGTTGCTGGCAGCGCTGCTCAAGCGATTGTTGCCGCCGATGTACGGCGACGCGACCGCGGACGAAGCGCGCGCGGCGCTTGGCCGCAGCGTCTTGCGCCCGTTGCTGGAGATCATCACCGAGACCGACCAGCCGCCGGACCGGGCGGTCATCGATCTGATCGGCATGCTCGGCAACGGCGATGCCGCGCCCGCGCTGGTGCGGCTGGCGATCCGCGAGAAGGAAGCGCCGCTGGTCGCACGGACGGCGCGCGTGACCGGGGCGTCCGGCGCGGAGATGGAGGCGGAGATGCTGCGCGCCGCGCGTTCCGTCAGCAACGCGGCGGCGACCGTGGACGTGCAACTGGCCGCGCTGGCGGCGCTGGCGCGGCTCGGCGATGCACGCGGACGCCCCGCTTTCGTTCGATTCGCACCCGCGAATACCGACCGTCGCTTTCGAGCGCTCGCGATCTGGGGTCTTGGCCGCCTGCCCGAAAACGCCGCTGCACCCGAGCTGCTCAAGGCGCTCGACGATCGCCAGTCCGACGTCGTGGCGGCCGCCTGCCTCGGGCTGGGCCGCCATCCGAACGGCGGGTCGTTGCAGCCGCTGTTCGCGCTTGCGGCGGACGCGCGGCGGCCGACGGAAATGCGGCGCGCCGCCATCATCGGGTTGGGCCATGCGGCCACGCGCAGCGGCGCCGTCCGCGGCAGCGTTTCACCGGTGCTCATCGAGCTGCTCGATTCGGGCGATCCCGAGCTCGCGCAAGCCGCCGCGCAGGCGCTCGCGTGGTCGCGCGACCCGCGCGCGCTGTTTCCTTTGCTCGCGCGTGCCTTGCTGCCCCATCGCTTCGCATTCGCCGATGCAAGCGTGCCGCTGGAAGCGCTGGCGGCGTGGCACGCGACCGCGACGCCCCCCGACGAAGCCCGGCGGCTCGCCGGAACGGTGATCGATGTCGACGTGCTGCTGACATTGCCCGCTTCGCCGACGGCGCCCGATCTGACCGCGCTTTGGCGCGGCCATACGCGCGAGCTGCAGGAACTGCTGGCCGATGCGCTGGCGCGCGGTGGCGAGACGCGGCGCGAAGCGCTGGCTGCGCTCGATGGGCGGCCGGACGCTCCCGCGCTGGGCGCGCTCACGCCCGACGCGGATATCGCGCTCGGTGCGGAGACCGTCGCCGCCACACGCGAGGTGGTGCACCCGCTCGGGGATAAGCTGGCGGCGCTCCTGGACGACGCCGATGCGGAGACGCGCGCGACCGCGTTGCGTGTGCTGGCGAAGCTCGGGGACGAACGAGTGACGGCCGCGCGCATCGCCGCCGCGGCCTTCGATGCGTCAGCGCCGCTGGCCAACGCCGCCGCGTTCGCCGCGGCGCGCGTGACTGCGACGCGACCGGCTCAGGCGCCTGCAATCGCGGCCGCGCTGGCTCCCGTGCTGGGCGACGAATCGTGGCGGCGGCGGATCGCCGCGGTCGATGCGCTGGCGGGGTTGGGACCGGCCGGCGCGGCGCTGCTCGAACGCACCCGCGCCGACAAGCACGCGGTCGTCCGCGCCGCGGCTGTCGACGCGCTGGCCAAGAAGTCGTTCTGACCCGGCGGCACGCCCGGGAATGAAGGGCATTTTGACCCGAGCGCCCGGACATCGAGTATGCTGCGCGCCATGGCCATGCGAGATTGCCCCAACTGTGGCGCCCAGATTCCCGCAGACAACCGGTTTTGCGGCAGCTGTGGCGCCAAGATCGACATCGCCGCCGCTCCGGCTGGTGGTGGTCCCGCGAAGACGATGTTCTTTGGCGCCAGCCAGCCTGCTGGAAAAGCCAAACTGACCGTCATCAAGGGCGAGGGCATGGACGGGGTGACCTACCTCCTCAACGCGACCGAGCACCTCGCCGGACGCACCGAGGGCGCCATTATGTTTCCGGACGACCCTCTGCTATCGCCGCGCCACGCGAACTTCATCTACCGCGACGGCCACCTGCACGTCCTCGATGAGGGGTCGGTCAACGGCGTCTTCATCCGCATCAAAGCGCCGGTCATCCTTGGCCCCGGCGCGCTGTTCCTCATCGGCGAGCAGTTGCTGCAGGTCGAGCCCTCGCCGCCCGACCTCGGTCCTCAGCCGGACGCGGAAGGAACCTACTTCTACGCGAGCCCCAAGCGCCCGTCGAAGATGAAACTGATCCAACGTCTGCGCGGCGGTGAGATCGGCATGATCTACCGTTCGCGCAGCGACACCATCTCCATCGGGCGCGAAGGCAACGACGTCAACTTCCTGGATGACCCGTTCATTTCAGGACGCCATGCGCAGATCGCCATCAGCCCCGAGGGGCAGGTCACGCTGTCGGATCTGGGGTCGAAGAACGGAACCTTCGTCCGTATCAACGACGAGATCGCCCTCGACCACGGCGACCACGTTTTCGTCGGTCAGCAGCTCCTGCGCGTCGAAATAACCTGACTGCGCCAGGCCGCGCGGGCAGCTCGACCAAGCCACCCGATACGTTGACGCTGCGGCGTCGGCGTGTTAGTTGCGTTAGGTTCCACCGGGGGTCCATTTGATCACCTGTAACCGCTGCGGCAAAGAAAATCAGGACCACTACAAGTTCTGTCTCGGCTGCGGAAACGAGCTTGCCCGACCGGCCCCGGCGCCCTCCCCCAGCGCCGGCGTGGGCAGCGACGGACCGCTCGAGACGGCGCGCACCGTGCTTCCGCCCGCGCCGCTGGGCGGAATGCCGGCCGCGATGGCGGCGACTGTCAGCGCCGGTGAGCTGAGGAACTCGGCCGGCGCGGCCAAGCCCAAGGGCGGTATCCCCTGGAACGATTCGCCCAAGATGCCCGCCCCGGTGCCTTTCCAACTCCCGCCCAACCCGCTGGCCGGGCCGGGGGCCGCGCCGCGCTCCACGGGCGCCGGAATCCACCCGTCCACCACGCCTGCGCCGCTCAGGCCGACGGGCGGCCCTGGCGGCGAGATCGCCTGCCCGAACTGCGGCCGGAGCGTCCAGGTCGGTTTTGCGTTCTGCGGTGCTTGCGGCACGCGTATGGGCGCCGCGGCGTCCGGTCCTCAGGCGACCGTCGGCCAGCCGCGCACGATGTTCATGGCCGGCGCTTCGGCGGCCGCCGCACCAGCTGCGGCACCGCGCGGGCGCCTGATCTTGATTCGCCCCGACGGCTCCGAAGGCGGTTCGCATCCGATCCATGATGGGGACAACCTGATCGGTCGAGGGCAGGCGCCCTTGTTCGACGCGGACGCATACCTGTCGCCGCGCCACGCCGAACTTTCGATCGGCCCGAACGGCGTCACGATTCGCGACCTCCAGAGCCTCAACGGCGTGTTCCTGAAGATCGCGGCGGAAGAGCCGCTCGAATCCGGCGACATTTTCCGGATCGGCCAGGAGCTGCTCCGTTTCGAGGTGATTTCGCCGCCCCAGGCCCTGGAAGATGGAACAGAGGTCATGGGCACGCCGAACCCCGGTTTCTGGGGGCGGTTGTCAGTGATCGTCGGCCGCGACGTCGATGGCTCGGCGTTCCCCCTGTTCGGCGAGGCTATCGTGCTCGGCCGCGAGCGCGGCGACATCCTTTTCCCGGAGGACGGCTACGTCTCGGGAACGCACGCGCGCATCTCGCTGCACGACGAGCGCGTGTTCCTGACCGACCTCGGATCGTCGAATGGCACGTTTCTGCGCCTGCGCGGTGAGCGGGTGATCCCCACCGGCTCGTACATGCTGATGGGCCAGCAGCTTTTCCGGCTCGAGTTCCGGTAGTCGCGGCCGCCGGCCCGGCGAGCGTTACTTCTTTTCGACTTCGATCTTGTCCTTCGCCCCGGCCGGCTGCTGACCGCCGAAGAACGCCCGGCGCGCAGACTCACCCGCCGATGGTTCCACGTAGCGGAAGCCGTTTGCGATCTTGAAGGTGGCCCCGTCATCGAACATCACCTGGACGTCGACTGGACCCTTGTCGTTGGGCGGCGTGACCACGCGAATCTTGCTGCCGGAGGCGATCTGAACGCTCTCCGCTTTACGACGGCCGAATTTCACCTCGGCCTGCGTCTTGCCGGGCTGGAAACCACCGCCGACGATCGAGATTTCATCTCCGCCCGCCGTCGTACCCTGCGGCGGCTCGATAGAGTCCACCTTGATCGGCCCACCCTTTTGGGTGCACCCCGCAATGAAAACCCAGGCCGCAATCGAGATCGTGATGCCGAGGACACGCTTCATCGTGCTCGCCTCCGTGCGAAAAACCGACCATAGCCCCGGTGCCCAGATCGGTCAAGGACTGCGAGCGGTTAGGATGAGGTCCGCCTCAGGCGGCTTTCGCCGCCCGAGGGCCTCGCGGCTTAGACGCTTTCGCGCTTGGCCATCGCCCGGCGCATCTTGCCGAGCGCTTGTTCCTGCAGTTGCCGAACTCGCTCGCGCGAGAGCCGGTACTCGTCCCCGATCTCCTTGAGCGTCCGTTCCTTGTCGTTCACCAACCCGAACCGCTTGCGCAGGATGTCCGCCTCGATGGGCTTGAGCGAGGCCAGCAACCGGAGCATTTCCGTCTGGGTCTCGCTCGACGCCATCTGCTCGGGCACCGCCGGGCCCTCATTCGGGTCGACGAGCACATCGATCAGCCGCCGGCCGTCCTCGTCCGAGATCGGCCGATCCAGAGAGACCGGTGTTTCGGAGAGGAAGGTCTTCATCTTTTCGAGCTTCTCCGCCTCGATCCCCGTGGCGGCGGCGATCTCCTGCGTGGTCGGCGGGCGTTCGAGCTTGGACTGGAGCTCGCGCTGCGATTTCGCGATGCGGTGGTACGCGTCGATCATGTGGACGGGCAAGCGGACAGCGCGGCCCTTGTCGGCCAGAGCTCGGCTGATCGCATGCCGGATCCACCAACTTGCGTACGTCGAGAAACGGAAGCCGCGGTGGTAGTCGTACCGCTCGACCGCCTTCATGAGGCCGATGTTGCCTTCCTGGATGAGATCCGCCAGCGGTAAGCGGCCGTGGTTGAACCGTCGCGCGATCGAAACGACCAGGCGGAGGTTCGCTTTCACGAACTCGTTCTTCGCGGCCTTCAGGCGCAGCGCTTTGACCCCGACCGTTCGCACGTAATCGGCGAACGCCTTCGTGGAGGTCGAGAACGGGATACTTCCCTCGATGGGAAGACCTTTCGTGGCGCGCCCCACCCGTTGGATCTCGGCCAAGGCAGCGTCGATGAAGATCCGGTCGATATCCAGCAACCGCAGCTTGACGGCTACGCTCGCGCCTGCCTTTTCGAAGCGGCTGCGCGCCTGGATGGACGACTTGCGTCGCGCCCGTTCGGCAGCTGCACGGTGCAGCTTCGCCTCCGGCAGCGGCTTCCCGAGCTCTCGTTCCACCACATCGAGAATCCAACCGGTACCTGGCGCGAACCCGACAACGGTGCGCCAGAGGTCTAGCTCCATCTGTTCGATGTTGCGGGCGGTCTCGAACTCTTGCTCCGGGCGCAAGACATCGAGCTCCGCCATGTCGCGGAAGTACATCGCGAGGAAACTCGCAGGCTCGTCGTCACCGCGCTTACGTTCAACGGTGGCTTCCTCCTCCTCGGCGTCCTCGTCTGCCTCTTCGGCGTCCTGGCCGTCGCCTGCTGCCAGGGCGGCTTCACTCGCCTCGCTCTCGACGGCCTCGGCCTCCTCTCCCTCAGGAGCAGCGGCGGGCGCCGGAGCGCGCACCTCGAGCTCCGGGAGCTCGGGCAGACCCATCTCTTCGGCCGTCAGCGGCAGAGTGTCGTTTGCCGGAATGGGCGGCCTTCCGACGCGCGCCTTGACGACGCGCGGCACACGACCGGACATTCCCTTCGTCGGATGGACCGGACGCGCGGATTTACCGCCACGTCCGCCTTCAGACGGTCGAGATTTCCGAGTCAACCTTGCCTTTGCCCTGCTCGCGTCCATTTTCGGGATCTCCATCGAGCCGTCGCCGCGGTCCGTCGCTGTCGTTTCCTGGCTCTTGAGGGATATACGAACGTCGTTGGTTAAATATTCCGGGTTTGACCGCTGCACGTCTCGTAGACTTCGATGCTTGGTCCCGCGCTAAGGTTGCAACGGCCGCAAGGTTCGGCTCGAAGATGTGCAGCGTCGTCGCGGAGACAAGGGGCGGCCCGCTTGACCCGGCATGACATCCGCCGGTTAGGCTTGCGGCACAGCGCGTTACAGCGGCTGGGCCGTGTCGGTTTCGCGCTTTTCCGCGACGATCAGGAGGCTTCGCGACACGTTCCCGAAGAACTGACCGCGTGTGTTCAAGCCGCCTGAGACGTCCATCACACGAAACCCTGCTTGTCGGAGAAGTCGTCCGATTTCGTGCAAGCTGTACGCCCGCACCGAGATTTCCTGCTCCAGTTGCCGGCCGTCCTCGAAAACGATCGAGCGGTGCGTGACGATCCGGCTCGTGTGGAAGTTGAAGTCGACCTCTTCCAGCACGACGCACCCGGTCCCTTCCCACCAGACACGCATCGGCAAATCCGAGACGACGTAGTCGCGATTGACGACGTCGAGAAGGAACCGCGCGCCGGGCTTCAACGCCCGTCCGATCCGTTCGGCGACGCGAAGGTTGGTGTCCTCGTCGAAGTAACCGAACGAGGTCAGCATCGAGTACGCGCCGTCGAATTGTTTCTCGAACGCCATTTCGCGCATGTCGGCGTGAACGAAGTTGACCGACAGGGCGCGTCGCTTCGATTCGTCCGCGGCGCGGAGTAGCAGCGGCAACGAAAGATCCAACCCCGTGACGTTGTAGCCGCGCTGCACGAGCTCGATGGCGTGGCGACCGTAACCGCACGCAATATCGAGGATCTCGGCGCCCGGACCGACACGCAAAGCATCCGAGATGAACTCGACCTCGCGCAAGGTCTGGTCAGCTCGCATGAACGGCAGCGTGCGCAGGTAGTCCTCGTCGAACACCTCTTCGAACCACGGCTTCGACCGTTTGGGCCGCCGTGGGCGCTGGGTGATCGCTTCCGGCACGATCGGAAGGCCGGCGACGGGCGCGCCCTCGTCGACGGGCGCAGCAGGGACGACGCGCGCGACCAATTCCGGGCCTGGCGTCCGCAAATGGCTGCCGGGGATCGGCGGCGGCGCGGCGTTTCTGAGGGACTTCGCCTGGGCGGCCGGGCTGGCGACGACTCCATCGTCGGCGCCTTCCATCATCTCGACGTGGTCGTCGCCGTCGACTTCACCGTCAAAAGCGGGGTCGCTGCCACCGCTGTCCACGAGAGCCGCCGCGGGCAAAGCCGCCAGGCCCGAGTCGGCGTTCATCGCCGCTGGCAGAGCGCCATTGTCACCGTCCATCCCGGGCGGTGCGATGACGTCGACGGGCGGCTTCAGCTCCGGCGGCGGCGTGACCTGATCGGCCGTGTCGTCGGCCGGGGTGGCCTCGGCGGATCCGCGGGGCGGGTACGGGCTGACCATGCTGACGTCCGGCGGAGGCGTTCGCGTCGCCTCGACCAGTTCGGGCGGCGGCGTCCGGATCACCGTGATTTCGGACGCCGCCTTCACCTCGGGCGGGGGCGTCCGCGTCACGTTTAGCTCGGGTGGCGGGGTGCGCGGCCCTTCGCTGACCTGCGGCGGTGGGGTCGGTTCGGGTGCTGTTTCGGCCGGCTCCGTCGATGGTGCGGCTGCGATTTCCGGCGGCGGAGTCGGCGCATCGAGGCCCCCATCGTCGGCGGGCTCTACTTTT